>Ga0065722_104513_pt1 | contig 10226 bp, 1 predicted proteins | sample BansetMetagenome_FD_59109 | JGI IMG/M metagenome (GOLD analysis project Ga0065722, IMG submission 59109) | Bankia setacea gill microbial communities from Puget Sound, Washington, USA - Caecum Enriched | ecosystem: Host-associated > Mollusca > Digestive system > Ceca | place: United States...
CCGGCGCAAATTGGCTTGCCTGCTTCAACACTAGGTCTTTTAACTGAGTTGGGTTGTCAATGGATAACGATTTAGCCAGCACATAATCCTTACTATTGATGACAATAGTGGGTTGCTCGGCTGTTAAACCCCACTTCCACCCAGCGCCTGGCTGCCAACGTGTACTTAAGCCGGCTTTATCCACTTTTATTTGGCTATCGAAAACCGGTGGTGTAGCGAAGGGCTTTGGCAGCGCAATGCCGGCACTAACCTGAGGAAGCCATTGCGCTCGAATACTGACGTCACTAGAACTTGAGAAGGTCAAACAACACACCGTTAGCTGAAGACTGGGTGCCAGCTCGGTTGCCCCCAAAGTGATGGTAGGCTGTACAGCCAAACCAACATATAAGTCAGTTTCTTTCCCCGAAGAAGCCTTCCATACTTGCAATGCCACCGGATAATCACTTTTGGCAAGTTGCACCTGCCACGGGTCTGTGCTGGTTCCCTCGCCATTAACGCTCACTTTGGGCAAACCTTCGGGAGTATGTTCTTGCAAGATATTGGCAAGGTCTTCAATAAGGTAGGTAATTGCTTCATTGCCATTAGAAAGCACAGTGCTGTCGAGTATGCCTTGGTAGTAACGTCCTATCGCGTCAATGGGATTGGTCACTGCCGTTGGCAAGTTTTCTGCTTTCAGAGGTAAATCAATTGGCCATGCCACATCCTCAGGCAATGAAGCCGGGGCTTTAAACCCAATCAATGTGGCAACGTCACGCCCAAAACTATTCTTATCATCAAACCCTAATAAACTGGAAATTGCTTCGTCTATGGCTGAATACAATTCAGCCATACCAATGTCGGCCAATTTATTAGTATCAGTAAGATCAATACTGTCGTATTTAGCATTTGGCGTCACAACATTGTTCAAGGAAAATGAGGGAACAACGGCCAGATTTCCGGTCAAAGAGACCCCACCCAGTAACGACCCGAATGTATAGCCATCGACATCCAGCATGGGTTTACTAACGTCCTCATTCGCGAGAGTAATGCCAGAAGAGAAATTCAGGGATGTAGGTCCTTCGTAGTCGATACTTCCTTCACTGAGAATAAACTCGGCTAGCTCTAACGCCGAAACGATACGCAAAGCTAGATCCGCTGAAGAAACAGGTTTAAACCCGGCTGTGGAAAAATTTAATCCGGGATAGAAGTGCCTTGTACCATCATCCTCAACTGAGCTGCCGATGGTGAGGGCCAAAGTGCCAATAGCCTCTACTGTATTTATGACGATAGAGACCGGCTTGTCTCGCGTCCCCTCACCCGTAATATTCGGCGTCGGATCCCCAACCAAGCCTCCAATACAGGTCAACCAGTTTTCAAGCTTTGTCTTGTCTGACAACAATGCGTTGATCCAGTCCATAACCGGTTTGGGGAGTGAACCACCTTGCGATAAATCTCCGGCCATCGCCAACCAATCTAACGTTGGAACCTCAATATCCGTACCTTCGACCCGATTACTTAACCCGATCACCGCCAATAGGTATTTACCTTGATCACTCTGATTGGAAAGGCGCGCCAGAGCAGACATAAACAAACTCACAGCCGTTTCCAAATACTGCTGGCCAGACAGTTGTGCAATATCAGACAAGGAGCGATCTTGAGGCTTGCTATCGGAAGGCAATTTCAACTGAATAACATCAATAGCCAAATCAAATGGCTGGCTACCGCCAAAATTGATCCCGGCCGATAACTTAACGCCTTTCATTGAAAACCCTGCGAAATCTATCATTGGGTTTTCGCCGGAATCGACTAATGCGCCCATAGTAATGGGGTAACCCTCTTGACCAATCACCAAATCAAGACCTTCAGGGTTGACTTTAATGAGCGGAACCAAGGCATAGACACTTGCTACAATTTCATTTGGACCCACATCTGCATCAGAAAGCTTAACACTCCAGCTATGACGCACCCCCAAACCAAAAACTTGATCGCCAGCCAATGCATAATTAACAATATGTAAGCCGGTTGGGTCACCATTAGAGGGGTTTTTAATGGGATACCACGTTCCCAACAAGCCCGGATCTTTGACAGGAATACCTAAGGCATTACCAGAAAGCTCACCCATTAATTCACTTAAAATAGCTGGCAATTTATTGCTGTTTTCTTTAAATCCAGCACTGGTTTGTTGCAGGGGGTTGGCAAACCATTGATCATTCAGCGCGTACTGACCATTACTCTCTAGAAGCAGGCCAATCATCTGTCCAACATTTAACAAGAGACTATCGACTGAGTCAGACTCTAAAACGTCTAGCTTAATGTCCTTAGCAATCATATTCATACTATTGTCTCCTATTGTTTTTACTTGCCATTGTGTTCTGGAGGCCAGATTTTTTTAAGATAAAGCTAGGGAAAAACCAACGTACACTGCATACAAAAACTGTGTAAATTTATCTAATTTTGGCAAGAATTAACCACCAACAAAGTTACCATACCGATAAACCGCCAGAATTTAGTTGAAAATTCCGACTCTCAATTATTTGGGGAAACACACAAACCATCAACACCTCTTAGATGGGCCACTGAAAGTCCACCCCCCCATCACTGACCACTTTATTACTCAACAAATCTCATCCCCTTCCAACTCAGAAACAACACAACACTAAGCAAAACAAGAAAATTCCAGCACTATACCTAGCTAGCAGAAACACTATTGAAATTTCATTGGCAGTCTTCATTGAGCAGAAACATTCCAACGCTATATGGCCGAAGTCATTAATGTGGAACGATAATAGATCAATTACGCTGCGTACAAAATTACAAGACATTACAACTTATACGCGTCACGATGACGTCGAGCGCGACACCTAGCGAAAGGTTAAAAAATACATTAGCGATTATCGTAAGGTTAAAGCACCGTTAGCCCCTGACAACTTCCTGAGCTTAAACCATTTTCACAGGACGTAAAGCAAACGCGGAGGCCAGCTTCAAAACGCTAGCCCCAAAAAAGCATGACTGACCTAAGAAGCACATACCAAAACACCTATACAGCTCTAGGCTAGACAACATCTACCTAACCACTACCCTTAAATGTCGATATAGCTATGTGATAACAGAATTTGGCACGTGTTATACCGCCTAAGCGCGGAAATCTATGCACCATAGACTTTACCCGTAACGGCTTAGCAAGCGCTAAAGTGATAAGCCGTTTACCTCTGTCACAATTTTTTCTTTCAAATGAAGGCCGATTTATCGACATTAGCGTATTTTTGCGATGAACCTAACGGACGTCATCCACGAGCAAAAAGTAAGCTGCGAAATTAATTCCAACCAATAAGAGAAAAATAATGACGCTTCCTAAACGAATAACACTATCCATTACATTCTGGCTAAGCAGTATCTTACTGCTTAGCCCTTCAAGCCTCGCCGAGGTCAGCTATTCACTCCATCTAGAGGGTGTAAATACCAGCATCGCCAACCAAATTTCTAACTCTGTAGCAGAAGCCGTTAATATTTATAATGCCAACGGTTCTTTCAATAAGCATCTCAATATCTACTACAGTGCCGGCGTTCCTACGGCACAAGCGAATTATGATGGCGTAATGACATTCGGCGGCTCACGAAATACGCGTGTTGCTCTACACGAAATTTCTCACACACTTGGAATCGGAACCCATTCAGCCTATTGGAGCTTAATAACCGGGGGAAGCTGGAATGGACCTGCAGCCAACACTCTTTTATCGGGTTTTGATGGTAGCGGCTCAGTCATGCACGGGGATAGCCAACATATTTGGCCCTACGGGCTTAATTATGACAGTGAAGATAGCGCGACAAACCGTGTTCGGCATGTGAAAATTGTTGAAGCAATGCGTTGCGATATGAGTATTGGACCCTGTAGCAGCGGAAGCGGAAATAGCTTGGAAGGTTCAAACAAAGCCATTATCAATCGTGCCAGCGGCAAAGTACTCGACGCATTCGGCAATAGCAACGGCTCCAACCTGATCATTTATTCTGACTACGGCACACCGAATCAACGCTGGACAATTACACACATGGGCAATGGAGAATATAGCATTCGTAGTATGCAAAGTGCTGCCCGGTCAATGGACACATGGAACTGGGGGACAAGTAACGGCACCAATATAGCTTTATACGGCTACTCGGGGAGCAATGCTCAACGCTACTATATTGAAGAAGTTGAATCCGGCTGGTACCGTATCACACCGGTTATAGCCACCGATCAATGCCTAGACGCCTTTGGTACCAACAATACAGATAATGTGGGGACTTGGAGCTGGTGGGGCGGTTACAATCAACAGTGGAAAATTCAATAACATTCCTTTATATGCCAGCCCATGTGGGGCTGGCATATGCATTAGAAACGGTAATTCACACCGAGCCCAACACCGCTAACATTCTGATCATCTAATTTGTGATAAAGGTAGCTTAACTGCACGTCAACGTTGTTTGTAAGGGAATACGCCCCGCCTAGACTATAGGTGAAATCAATACCACCATCATGTTCAATTGTCACATCGGCAACATTGGTATTAATTTCCCCATTCCAAATAAATACACCGCCTTCGGCAAAGCCTGTTAGCTTTGGTATAAATTGGTAACGGTAGCGGTAGGCTAGCGAAAAACCGTTTCCTGTTAACGGGTGGGCGTCCTTTAAACTGTTACGTAGCATTTCTTCGTCATCTACACCGTCCACAAGCTCTACTGTAAAATCTGTTTTCACATCACCTAAATCGGTGTAAGACAAAACCACAGCGTTGTTTTTGTGGAATTCGTAACTGTAACTTAAGCGAAATGCGCTTGTTGAAACATCGTAGTGATTACTCGTAACATCAAACCCAGACGTATTGAGCGCATCAATAAAGTCACTTTTAGATTGAGAGCCTTGTACATTGTAGCCCCCAAGCTCGATGGCGCTTTTCCCTAAAACGCTCTTCCAACTAAAACCACTCTGCGAGGGCTCTGCCACCGCTATTGACGGTTGCACAGAAAGCGACATTACCAACAGTGATACCGCGAGACACATCACCAACTGTTTTTGCCTGCGGGTGCAACGCACTATAAGCATCAGCGTAAACAGCAACAATACTGCGAGAGGATTTAGTGCCCCACCGCCATTGGCCTTCACATTTACCGTGGTGGTACGACGTACAGACACCGCACCAGGGTCAGAAACCGTTGAATTCACTTCATCATCGGAATCATTCGGTCCGCCGTCTTCAATAGTAAGCTGAACACAGAAGAAACCTTGCACCAAACCTGCTTGCCAAGATGGATCTCCGGGAGGAGGACAAAAACCTAAGTTACCGGCACTCGAACGAATTTCATTATTGTCGTTCTCAATAAAATCCCTCCACTCACCGTCTTGAAATTTACGGTAGATCGCATTTTCGGGAATTGCAGCAAGTTGCGGAATAACAATTTTTACTTGCTGCCCCAGAGTGGGTAACTCATGAACGTCAAAATCAAAAATACCACCAACAACAATAAAGTGTTCGTCAGCAATAATGCCGTCTAGCACGTCAATATCATTATCGCTAATATGTGCACCGCCGGAAGCACCCAGTACGGAAAATTCACCTAAGGCGCAACGAAGACCAGGCTCACATTCAATTAGGAACGCGTCTGTTTCATCAACACGTTCAGGAAGCACGTTCGCTAAGACAATGTTATCCAAAAAGTTGGGAATGCCATCGTGGTCGGAATCGGCGGTGCCTTCACTGAAGTCACCCACCCCATCACCATCGGTATCATTGGCGTCATCCAACACCGGGAGGGTTTCGACAACAACAAGATGCAAAATAACATTATCCCTTGCACCCTCAGAATCTATCGCTAGCAACTGAATACGATAACGGCCTGCAGCCAAGGAAGCCGGGTCAAAGGTGAAGGTTGTATCTAGGTCATCAACATCCACTAAAAGCGCGGTAGTCAAAGACCAATCCAAGCTCACGGTATCATTCACGTTGTCATCAACAATACTCGCTGTGACGACAACATTGCCTCCATCCGGAACAATTTGAACCGTTGAGTCACCGTTTTGCCTAGCACGTAAAGTGGCTTCAGGGGCGATATTTCGCTCAGTGATGGTTAAACGGTAGGAATCTTTAACGCCGCTGTTAATGTCGTACATATCTGCATCAAAACCATCACTTAAATCCTGATCATTTGTGGTGCTGTCATCCAAAGCCAAAACAAGCACCTCATCACCCTCAGAAACGCCATCTGCTGTAATGTCTACCCGAATAATTGCTTCCGTTTCTCCCTCATTAAACACCACTGTACCGCGACTGAGATTGTGATCGTTACTGGTAATAATGCCATCAACCGCAGTGTTGTCGGTGGACGAATTTAAGGTATCGATAACATAGGGTACGCTTAACGGGTAACTGGGAGCCAAACCATTGAGAAGTATTTTTAGTGCCACCGAGGCCCCTTCAACAGTGGTTTTGTCTTTATCAAAAGACACCAATGGGCGCAAATGCAAGGTTTGAATTTGCGTGGAGGTATTGCCCATATAGTCTGTTGCACGCCATTCGATTTCGTGTGCGCCGGGAGCAAGGCTAAGCAAGCCATTTTCCATATTCGACACCGTAGGCTTGCAGCAAGCTACGCCGTCGACATTGTCGATGGCTATTAAATCTAGCAGAGCTTGAATGTCACCTGCATTTGCATTAGGCGCAAGCCCTAAGAGCTCAGCCAAACTGACTGCGGTAAATAAGCCTCTAGCATCCAAAATAATGCTGTCTGGTACAACAATGTCTGGAGCAGTAACATCAAAGTAATCCGTTGCATCATTAAGGTCTGTACCGTCTTCGCTTTCCTGATAATCGCTAATAGTGTCGCCATCCGTATCCTCTCCGGCAACCACAGTAATACTAAAGGCTGCCATGGAAGCAAAGGTATAGCCGTCAGTGACGGTGATAACAATATTTTCAGTAAGCCCAACATCAGCGGCAAATACTTCGCCACTTAATTCCCCACTGGTGCTGTCGAACGACGCCCAGGAAGGCGCATTCTGTATACTAAACGAGGCTGTTAAACCATCATAAACATCAACGCTTGGAGTGAAACGATAGTCCTCGCCCTCCCCCACCGTCGCAGCAGGTGTACCTGAAATAGTAACCGCCGATGGCTTAGTGATCACGATAGTCACGGTAGCAATATTCGATACAGCCCCTTGATTATCTTCAGTGGTGTAGGTAAAGGTGTCGCTACCCGTTTCCGTAATGCTTGGTGTGTAAGTGACAGTTCCATCGTCATGGTTAATCACGCTACCAAAAGCTGGTGCACTCACAATGACAACCGCACTCGCGTCCAAACTTCCGTCAACGTCAATGTCGTTGGTGAACAGATCAATCACAACATCCTGTTCGGTTAATACCTCGGCGGTATCGTTATTTGCGAGTGGAGCATCATTTACCGAGTCAACCGTTAAGGTCACCGTGGCGATATTACCTAGCGCGCCCGAATCATCCGATGCGCTATAACTAAAGCTATCGTTGCCAGAATAATTATCGGCTGGAATATAGGTCACGACTCCGTTGGATAGGTTAACCGTCGCAACGCCCTGACTGGGTGCAGCAACGATAGTTACCGAGGTAAGAGCTATGTTGCCGTCCACATCCGTGTCGTTACCGAGCACATTAATATTTAGGCTGTTATCTTCCTGAAGCACCACTACATCATTATTTAGTACTGGAGCATCATTCACTGAGCTTACCGTAATTGTGGCGGTTGCCGCGTTTGAAGTACCGCCAGCATCGTCTTGCACTGTGTAGGTAAAAGCATCACTACCGTTAAAGTTTTCATTCGGTGTATAAGTGATTACACCTGTACTTGTATTTACGGCAGCTGACCCATTTGCTGGGGCTGCCATGATCACTACGGTGCTAACCACAATAGAACCATCTGTATCGGTATCGTTGCTTAGAACCGCTAGCTCAAGTGGCAGGTCTTCAACGGTAGTGCCGCTATCGTCTTGTGCAACAGGTAAGTCGTTAGGGTCAATCACATTCACGGTGACCATCGCAGCGTTAGACGTAGCACCCGTGTTATCGTCAATGGTGTAAGTAAAGGCATCAGTGCCCGTAAAGCTGGCATTCGGGGTGTAGTCAATTTGGTTAATGGCGCTATTAAATACTGCGCTACCATTGGATGCAGTACCAACAACAACGATGGTTGTTGGATCTGATGCATCGCCATCATCGATATCCGTATCATTTACCGCTACATCAATGGAAACTAAGGTATTGATGTTCGTGCTAACCATGTCGGCCACAGCCACAGGCGCATCATTTTGAGGGAACACAGTAATAGAAACGGTGGCAGTGTTACTGGCTGCACCGCTAACATCCTCTACTGTATAACTAAAGCTATCATCCCCATTAAAGTTCTCTGCGGGGGTATAGGTAATAACACCTGTGCCAGTATTAATACTGGTTGAACCATTGCTGGCAGCACTCACAAGTATCACGCTAGCAGCATTAAGCGCGTTGTCAGAATCGGAATCATTGGCCAGCACATCCACCATCACGGCAGCCTCTTCATTGGTCACTTCCGTATCGTTGGTCGCATTGGGCGCATCATTTGTCCCGGTAACGGTAACGCTATAGCTAAAGTTGCCGCCACCGTTATTATTCTCATTCCCCAAACCATCTACCACAGTAAAGGCAAAGGCATCAGATGTGGTTTCGCTCCCATCGTGAGCATAACTCATTAAGCTATTGTTAATATCGTCCTGTGTAAAGGTGCCGCCATTGGGCAAGGTACTACCATTTCTATTCAGGGTGCCATTCGACGGCGCGGCAACCACGGTATAGGTCACAGCAGCCGCTAGGCTGTTGTTATCACTGGCCGCAAGCATCGTATTCGTTAGAATATCGGCCTCACCTTCAGCAAGATTCTGCCCGGTATTGGTCACCACCGAGGGTGCGGTTATGTCAACAATAAACGCGGTAAGCGTCACGGCGCTACTGGCATTACCTGCAGCATCGGTTACCGTAATTGTGCAATCGCTATAGCTGCCATCAGTCAGAGCAGTGCTATTGTCCGCTTGTGTTAAAGCAATGCCGGTATTACCAGCGCTAATCGCGCCCTCATCCGTACTCCCACAACTACCACCCACCGCCAAGGTACCTATTCCGCTTGAGGAAATAGTGACATTAGGGGTGGCATTGCTATCTGGACTAACAACCGCCGTAACTTCAGCAACAACAGGTGCGGTTAGATCGATGTTAAAGCTGCTTAACGTTACAGCAATACTGCTGTTACCTGCTGCATCAGTAACGGTAACAGTACAATCACTATAGGTGCCAGCAGTAAGGGCAGTGGCGTTATCGTCTTGAGTAAGACTTATGGTGCTATTGCCACTATTGATTGAGCCTTCGCTAGCGCTACCACAACTCCCCCCTACCAATAAGGTTCCATCTTCTCCAGTTGATAACGTTACGCTAGGCGTGGTGTTATTGGTCGGCGTTACAACCGCCGTGACCTCCGCGACTACAGGCGCGGTTAAATCAATTTCAAAACCGGTAAGAGTGAGAGCGCTACTTGCATTCCCGGCGGCATCGGTAACCGTAACGCTACAATCCGTGTAGATTCCTGCAGACAATGCCGTGCTGTTATCGGTTTGACTCAGACTAATTGTCGTATTGCCTGTGCCTATTGCCCCCTCATCACCACTTCCACAGCTACCGCCAACACTCAGCATACCCGCTTCATTAGAGGAAAAAGTAACGCTGGGGATAGCAACATTATTTGGTGTAACAACTGCCGTTACTTCTGCCAATGTTGGCGCGGTCGTATCTAGAGTGAAGCTAGATAGCGTAACAGCACTATTGGCGTTTCCAGAGCTATCCGTGACCGTAATGGTGCAGTCACTGTAGGTTCCACCGCCAAGCCCAGTACTGTTATCTGTTTGGGTAAGGGTGATGGTGGTATTGCCCGAACTAATAGCACCTTCATCGCTGCTGCCGCAACTGCCGCCAACGGCTAAGGTACCGGCTTCGCTTGACGAGAAAGTCACACTTGGCGTGGTGTCATTGCTAGGTGTTGCTACCGCCGTCACTTCGGCAACGCTTGGCGGAGTAACATCTAGGGTAAAGCTCGTTAACGCAACGGGGCTATTCGCATTGCCCGCACTATCGGTCACAGTAATGGTACAGTCACTATAGGTGCCGCCCACTAACGCGCTGCTGTTATCGGTTTGCGTTAAGGTAATGGTGCTGTTGCCA
>Ga0065722_104514_pt1 | contig 10223 bp, 11 predicted proteins | sample BansetMetagenome_FD_59109 | JGI IMG/M metagenome (GOLD analysis project Ga0065722, IMG submission 59109) | Bankia setacea gill microbial communities from Puget Sound, Washington, USA - Caecum Enriched | ecosystem: Host-associated > Mollusca > Digestive system > Ceca | place: United States...
GTTAACATGGGGTTTTCTGCCTACTTTTGGGGGTAGAGTTGCGGTTGGGAGTACCCCAACGAAGGCGTGTTGCCTGTGGGTGAGTGAGATTTAGCTAACGAGGTTACTTGAGCATATGGTCAACAATGCAATACTGGCGGTAGATCAAGGGACCACGAGCAGTCGTGCCATTGTATTTGATGGGCATTCGGGCATTGTGAGTGTGGCTCAACAGGAAATTCCTCAATACTATCCTCATGAGGGATGGGTGGAGCACGATCTAGAGGCCATATGGCAGAGTGTAAAGTGCACTGCCCAACAGGCATTTATTGAAGCACAAGCTCGCGGTGTTCAGGTGCAAGCGCTGGCGATTACCAATCAGCGAGAAACTGTTGCTTTGTGGGATAAATCAACAGGGGAGCCACTGCATAATGCCATTGTTTGGCAAGACCGGCGTACCAGCAGCCATTGCGAACGCTTGCGTCAAAGCGGCTGTGAGCCGATGGTTAGAGGGAAAACGGGCCTGCTTCTAGATCCCTATTTTTCAGCCACTAAAATTGCTTGGTTACTGGACTCATTACCTGGGGCACGGGCCAAGGCGGAAGCTGGTAAGCTGGCTTTTGGGACTATCGATAGCTTCTTGCTGAGTCGTTTGACCGGTCTAAAAGTACACGCTACAGACGCAACCAATGCCAGCCGTACCAGCCTTTTCAATATCCACAAACAAGCTTGGGATGAGGAGTTACTGAAGCTTTTTACTATTCCCGAAGCGCTATTGCCTGAGGTTCGGGATAGCGCCGATGACTACGGCAATACCACCGCTGATTTATTTGGTCGCGAAATTCCTATTGTCGCCGTGGCGGGAGACCAGCAAGCCGCAGCCATTGGCCAATGCTGCGTATCGGCTGGTGCGATAAAAAGCACCTATGGTACCGGTGCTTTTGTGTTGATGAATACGGGAGAGAGTGTGATAGACAGCCAGCATAAATTGTTGTCCACCGTTGCTTATCGATTGCGAGGCAAAACTAGCTACGCCTTGGAGGGGTCTATCTTTATTGCTGGCTCTGCTGTGCAGTGGCTGCGGGATAGACTAAAACTGCTAAGTGATGCTACTGAAAGCGAGGCAATAGCGAGGGGTTTACGCGATAATGGCGGTGTTTACATGGTGCCGGCATTTACGGGGTTGGGGGCACCTTACTGGAACCCGCAGGCACGTGGTGTGATTAACGGTTTAAGTCTGTCTTGCGGTTCAGAGCATATTGTTCGAGCGGCATTAGAGTCTGTTTGTTATCAGAGCCACGATTTGTTTAAGGCCTTTGCCGATGACGGAGTGAAGCCGAGCTTGTTGCGTGTTGATGGCGGAATGGCTGCCAATAGCTGGCTAATGCAATTTTTGGCAGACACCCTAAATTTAAAAGTTGAACGGCCAGTGGTTAGGGAAACCACCGCGCTAGGTGCCAGTTACCTCGCTGCATTGCAGCTTGGTTGGGTGGGCTCGTTAGCGGAGCTTTCCCAACAGTGGCAGCTCGACGCGAGCTTTGTACCTAAAATGCCCGAGCATGAGCGACAAAAATTGTTAGCAGCTTGGACGAAAATTGTACAACAGGCTAACGATGTTTAGCTCGCATTTTTTGCCTTGAGCGACGGTCTGCTGCGCGTTAAACCAATCTTTCACATTCATTAAAAAAAGTCGTAACTGTTATGGTGAGCAACAATACCGTTATTGAATCGGTACAGCGCTGGGTAGAGTCGTTTGTAATAGAGTTAAATTTGTGCCCATTTGCCAAGCGAGAATTTGTGAATAATCGCATTCGCTATACGCTAGTGGAAACGGAGCAAGAGTCTTGCTTACTGGACAGTGTGTTAAGTGAAATTGAGCTGCTTGCAAAAGATGAGAGCGTTGAAACGACATTGCTGGTTCATCCCAATGTGCTGCAAGATTTCGATGTTTACAATCAATTTTTAAATTCAATAGACTATTTACTGGAGCGTGAAGGTTACGAGGGCGTTTTTCAGGTGGCTAGCTTTCACCCGCACTATCAATTTGCGGGAACCCATCAAAACGACGCCGAAAATTATACTAATCGCTCACCTTACCCCATGCTGCATATCTTGCGAGAGAAGAGCCTTGAGGCGGCAATAGAGCACTACCCTGATGTGCATGCAATTCCAGATCGTAATATTGCGCTTATGGATAGCCTTGGCAGTGACAAGCTCAAGCTATTAATGAGTGCCTTTGTGACCGGTTAGCTGCCAATAACGATACTGTCAATAATAACGGAGGCACTGTGGCCCTTAGCTCCACAATCTATAAATTTTCCATTTCATTGTCTGATTTAGACCGTAATAAATTTGAGACTCTGAATTTGACTGTAGCCCAGCATCCTTCGGAGACTGCCGAGCGCATGATGGTTCGAGTGCTCTGCTATGGTTTACACGCGCAGGAGTTTTTGCAGTTTACGAAGGGGCTGAGTACTCCCGAGCTGCCCGACATTTGGTCTCAGTCTCTTGATGGCCAAACGCTGTTATGGCTGGATGTGGGAGAACCCAATGCCGATAGAATAAAGAAAGCCACGCGGGGCGCGGATGACGTTTGGGTCTACAGTTTTAATAGTAAGTCCGATGTGTGGTGGTCACAGGAGCAGAGTAAGTTTGAACCGTTGGCGGTAAAAGTACGGCAGTTTTCTTGGGGGGAGGTCGTTTCGTTGGCAGCCTTACTGGAGCGGAAGATGGATTTTTCATTAACGATTTCAGGCGATTTACTGTATGTTGCGACGGCCTTGGGGGAGTGTGAACTCGTACTAAAATCTTTGCAGGACTAATGTGGTTCTGTATTGGTTTGGCTTTGAACAAGACCCAAATCGTCCTGCACATACTGTAGCATTTGAATTTAGGCTTAGGGTGTTTTTTCGCAAAAGCTCAGAGTGGGTATATATGACAAAAGAGATTAAGGCAGTTTTGTTTGATTTGGGAGGTGTTCTCATCGAACTCGATGGCCCACCCATACGAAGTGATTGGGTCGAAGGCTCGTTGAGTTATGAGCAAAGTTGGCAGCGCTGGGGAGCGTCAGCTGTTGTCAATGCATTTGAAACGGGCAACTTAAGCGCACAAGCCTTTATTAAAGGGGTGATAGAAGAGCAGGGTTTGAATATAAGTGCAACTGAGTTTCGACGGTTATTTAGCCAATGGCCGAAGGGTTTGCTAGCTGGCGCTGCCAGCATTCTAAATACTTTGCGCGGGGCGTATACGGTGGCGTTTTATTCCAATACAAATGAGCTACACTTACCACGCATTATGAATGAACTGAATCTTGGTCAGTATTTTGATTTTAATTTTGCTTCTTACGAAATAGGTTTTTTTAAGCCTGACATAATGGGCTTTGAGTATTGTGTCAATACCATGGGGCTAGAGCCTAATCAGGTGCTGTTTGTTGATGATAACAGTTGCAACGTGACGGGGGCTCGTGAGGCTGGCCTTGTTGCTGAGCAGGCTTATGGTACAGAAGAGCTTGTTAAGATACTTGTTGAGTATGGGTGTTTGTCCCCAAACTTTGAGGAACGATTCAATAGTGAACGTTAAACGCCGACATTTTATTCCGTTTACGCGCCACGATTTGGTAAAGATATGCTTGGATAATTCTGCTGAATTGAATGCGCCGTTAACCCGCTTGGCGGATCTACTTAAAAAAACCTTTCACAACGAATTTTCTGTCACTCTTGAGCAGCTTACGCTGGGCTATGCCAAGGTTGATCCAGACGTGGATACTCAGTCTTTGAGCGATACTGATCTCGACACTGGAATGGAGGGTTTTGAAGCGCTACTCGAAAATATTTTGCAAAAAGGTAATTTTGTAAAGCTATCGCAAGCGGATTTGGAGTCGGCATTACAAGAGGCATCACTGTTTAAAATTCGCTTGTACGTCGATTTTGATGACTTTGAGGACGTTATAGTTTACTGCCGTGGTGAGTCGGTAAAACATGAAACTCTGTCTCAATGGTTTGGGTTGAGAAAGCGAGAGCTAAGTTTTATTAACTATGACCGGGTTGTATTGTATTTGCGGTTTAAAGATCAAGAATCTTCTGAAAACAATACCGTCTCGTTACTTCACCCTAAAAAAACCCTGTTAAAGCTATTTCGAAACGTACCAAAAGCTGATTTGGAAATGCTGTTCCCAAATACCCGTATTGGTATGCGGTTTTGGGATAAGCTGCTCATTGGCGTGCCCGCGATTATTAGTGGTGGAGTGGTGTTCACAACCAAGCTTGGCGCTACGATTGTGGTACTAACTGGCGTGATAGGTTTTTGGCTAGGGTTTCGGCAGAAACCCGTGGCTTTAGATGCAACAGCTTTTTTAGCGCTAGCGGCTGGTATGGGAGCGCTTGGCGGTTATTTGTGGAAGCAGTTTAGCAATTTTAAAAATAGGAAGCTCAAGTTTAGCCAAGCCCTCACTGAAAACTTATATTTTAAATCGCTGGATAATAACGCAGGTGTTCTTTATCGGTTGCTCGCAGAAGCGGAGGAAGAGGAGTTTAAGGAGGCGTGGTTAGCGTGGTTTTTTCTTTTCCAAGCCAAAGATGCTTTGTCAGAGCGTGAGTTGGATGAGCGTATTGAGCAATGGTTTGCCCGTCAATGGCATGCAGACGTGGATTTTGAGGTGGATGATGCTTTGGCAAAGCTCGAACGACTGGGCTTGGCTGAGAACAAAAAGGGTTTTTGGCAGGTGGTTACCGTTGAGCAGGCCGTTTCTCACTTAGAGCGGGCTCTTGTTGCTTCTATATAAGCACATTTCATTGTCCACCATCATGGCGCTATTGGCGGTTAGTGTTGGTAAAGCTTAAGGCATAAAAAAAGCCAGCAGTGTTTGCTGGCTTAATCGTGTACTACGAGAAGTGTTAATTTATATCGGTTTATTCGGCACGAACATTGTCGATATAAATTTCTCCAGTTCCACCGTTGCCCATATAGATAAAGAGGGAATGTACTTGGGTGAGATCGATTGCTTCGCCTCCGCAATCCAGCGTACTTAAGTCTCGCTCAATGGTTGCTTCGCTGGCACCGTTGACCCAGTCCCAATTGCTTCCTTGACACCAAGCCCAACCACTACCGGTTTGTAATACCAGCTCTTGCCCTGTGCCGGAAGAACTTGTTTTCACGTCCCACTTAATCACGGTTTTCGCGCTGAGATCAAGAGGCTGTGCGTAGCTAACACCAAACCAAGAGTCGTATGCGGGTGTGAGCATTGCACTATAAGCGCCAGCTGTTGCCCAGCTATCACTTTGAGTAAATACACCGGCATCGGCAGTCCAGCTGGCTGGGGCCCAGCCTTCAGTATCGCTTTCAAAGGAGTGTAGTAGCAGTGCGGCATTTGGATCTGGAAGTACCGTTACGTTGATATTGGCAGTGCCCGAACGGCGCTCCATGGTGTCGCCAATGCTGTAACTTGCACTGGTTACGCCACTAAAGTCGGCGTGTGCCACAAAGGTGACAGCGCCATTGGAGTCTGCGCTAAAGGTACCACCGTCACTAACGAAGGTTTTTTGTAGCCCCTCGGTAGCCGGGTCGAGATCGAGTGAACTACCGTCGAGGATTGCTATACCGTAGGCAATATCGTTGTTTGCCGGTAGCAGGGTGGCACTTTCATTTGCAAATATTTCGGCGCTGTCGTGATCAGCTACTGGGTTAAACTCTAAGGCTTCATCTTCATGCATTTGGGCGGTGAAGTTAGTAAAGTTCTCGCAAACAGGTGAGGGACAATAAACCGTGTGGCCATCGTAGTCTGGGTAGAGTTCGCCGCTATCTTGTTCTGCTGCTAGCATCCAATAAAGTGCACCGGCACCGTTGCCGTCAAATAGGGTGTCTAACCATAGCTTGTAGTCTACGTTGCGGTTGGTTTTGTTCTCAGAGCCGAATTCACCCAGATATGCGGGCTTCCGGATGGCTTTGGCTTCGTCAATGTGGCGCTGAATCCAAGCATCTCCCCATTCAATGGTTTGGCCCCAAGCATCGGGATAGAGGTGGTAAGACATGGCATCAATGTGTGGGAGTGAGGCGAGAGCAATGGTGTCCACTCCTTCTCCGCAAGCGTCTATCCAACTAGCAGGTTCTTCGTCACAGAAAAAACCTTCATCTCCGGCCGAAACCAGTTGGTGACGGCTTTGTCTCTTAATATGGCGAGACATTTCATCCGCCCAGGTCACTAGAGTGTCTGCTGTACAGGTGCCCGACTCAGGGAATGCATAGTTGCGGCAACGGGGTTCGTTAGCTAGCTCCCACATCATAATGCTGGGGTCATTTTTGTACTGTATACCGGTGTAGATATTGGTGCGGTTTAACAGGTGGGAGGCGTAATTTTTGTACCACTGTCGAATATCTTCATTGGTATAGAAGTCGTCATGGAACTCGGCGCCGGCCCAGCTTACGTATTGGTCCATTCCGCCAAAATCTGGCCAGTTATTTACCAAGGGGATGATGAGTTTAATACCCAGTTGGCCAGCGCGATATACCACGTAATCCAGTCTTTCTAGGCCATCGGGGCCATCGTTATAAGCGGGAGCTCCGGTTTCTGGGTCCCAATATTGAAAGTATACGACGCCATCAGCCTTGCCTCGGGTGGAATCTGAATCATCTTCAAGACCAATATCAAATGCTCCCCAAATACGCATCACACTAAAGCCTTGGGCCGCCGCTGTTTCGAGCACTTGGTCGGCCATAAATTGAGACTTATAGGGGATGTAGTAGTTATTACTTCCTGCAAAGCGAAATTCTTTGCCATGCAGTTTGAATTTGGGGCCAGCCTGCCTCACAAAGTCGTGTCCATGGTGCTTGCGGTGATGCTTGCCATGGCGTTTGCCATCATGCTTGCCGTGGCGTTTGCCATCATGCTTAGCATAGGAGTCACCGTGCTTCTTTCCCTTTTGCTGGTGGTGTGAGGATTTGTCTGATTCGCTTGTTTTCGCAGAGACATCATTCGAGCTTAAAGACCCTGCGCTGATAGAGGCTGCCAAAACAATGCCCAAAGCTGCTGAGGAGCGGAAAAAATGCCGCAATTTTGCCGTGATTGGAGTATTAGCCATCGAATTATTACCTGTTTTTTTGAGAGGGAAATAACTAAATCGTTTAAAAAATAGCAAGTTCGAACAAAAGATAGCGCCATATGGCGCTAATGTCCACACTAAAATGTGAAGTGGATCTAAGTAGTTATAATGATATTCGATTACAGGAATAAGGCCGTTTTCTGTGACAAAAGTTTGGCATTTTCTTGTCGCAACTTATAATACGACGTGAAAGCGACATTCTGGCAGTAGGATTTCGCCCGTCATCAAGCTCCAAAATTGCCGGAGATTAGAGGATTTCATGGGCAATTTAGGCAAAATTCAGATTGTTGACGCTTTGCCGACTAAGAGCGAATCCATTGTTTGTATCGCACATGTCATGGAATACGAGAGCGGGTAAGCAGCCTGAGCTGATCAAAAGTTAAGCTAAAATACTCATTTTAGGCAGGTCTCTGAGGCGATAAGCGAACGTTTTACCCGATAAATGGCAGTCTAATCTTCCGGATTTGACGCGCCATCATGGTCTTCCGTGGAGCTAGTAGAGAGGGTCACGGTTGTCGGTAGAGGGCCAATTTTTTGCTTAGCCAAACAGCAGATTCCTGCTTTGCCTGCCCAGGTTCAATTATCCAGTACGGCTTTTTCGTTATTGAGCTCTTAGTGGCGACCTTCTCAATAAAGTCTTCTGCCGAGGATAAATACTTTTTGCCCCGTTTGTATTTCATACGCAGATGATCAGCCGCTTCGCTGGATGAATGCTCAGTACCGTTACGAATAAACACTGCTTGGCTTTGGGTGATGGCGTTAATCAAATAATCCACTTCTTTATCCATCACTGTCTCTTCCGCAGATGCCAAACTTGCGGGCAAGGTGAGAAAGATGGTCATAAAGAAAGCGAAACAGCGAAAAAGTAAAGCCGTGTTAAGGTGAGTGTTGAGCATTGTTGCTTCCTTCTAAAGTGTGCTTAGGCGATGAATCTAGGCGGAGAGTGACTTGCAAAGGGTTATGGTCCGAGCTGTGATAGTGTTCAGTTTGGCTGGCCTCTAGGTGAATATTACGAATATAGAAACGATCCAATACATGGCCAAAAACTTGGGAGCGAAAATCGGTTTCAAAATGGACTTCTCGCAAACCCAATGCCTCTGTGTTTTGCTTAAGTATTTGCCCACGCTTTCTTTTCCATGTGTTGAAATCTCCACTTAAGACTATAGGCCCGTGATGTAAAGTCAGAAGCTGTGTAATATTGCTAAGCTGTTGTTCGTAAAGCTTCACACCAAAGGTGAAGTTAATCGAGTGGATGTTGGCAATCGCGAGTTTTTGGCCATTTTCCAGTTCAAATACGCTGATACTGCTGGCTTTAGGTGAGCGCAGCCAAGGCTCTTTATGGGTAAAAACGCAGCTGAGTAATTGCGGCGTATCACCCAAAACCATCACTCCTGTGGTTGTATCGCCGACGATATAACCGGGTGCAAAATTGTTGTAGTGCTTAAGCGCTCTAATCCAAGGGATATCTGGCGCCTCTTGGAGAATGAGAAAATTGGATTTTCCTGCTAGATGCTGTAAGTCTGTTTTTATACCACTTTGTGAGGCTTTTTGTATGTTCCAAGAGGTGAAATGGATGGGATTGTTAGTGTTGTCGATACCATACTCACTATTGTGAGATTGTTGAGCGGTATTAAGGCGTTTAAACGCGTTTTTACAGTCCTCGTACGTCTCAAGGGTGATGCTTTCTGAATACGCCGTGGTGGCAAGTAGTAAAGTGCACATGGTGCCAGCAGCCCGCACACGTTTTCTGAGCCTAGACAAGCGGTGTTGGATTGGCCGCGTCAAATTAAATCTCCTAGTAAATGCTTGAATGACGATGTAATTTGTGTGAATTATATGAAGCTTGCTGCGAAAAGGATAACAATTGTACCCCCACCGGTGTAGGTATTTAGCTTTTTTGTAGCCTTAATCTATAGCTTCTAGACTATCGGGTATATGGCTTGAATAATTGACTGAACGCGACTTGTGGTTGACTGCCCTTGGGGAGTTAGCGATGGCGTTTTGTGTGTTTTTGAAGGGAGGTTGGGGGCAGATTTTTGCTAGGCGTAAGTACACTATTGTTAATGGCCATTGCTGTTTCATTGTGCTGGTGAGATTTGTTAATTTCAGACATTCCGCACAAGCCCTCCAAAGGAAAAGGTATTGGAACGCGGTTTGGGTGACGACTACCATCAACAATGCCTACACTCGTCAGTTGTTGCTTGTGAAGCTATTTGAGGGGCCAAAGCCGTTTCTGTTTTTTTAACTCATCAATAAAAAATGAGTTAAAAAAGCACAGGCTGTGAGCCAATGGCTATATGCATGGCAATGAGGATAGCCAGTCCTAAAGCTGCACTTTGAAGTAAATGCTGTAATGATCGATATAAGGATATTGTCATGTTACTTCCTCGCTATCTTTTGAAAATCACTCGCTACCATACTCGCCATCATAGTAGCAATTGCTATACCAATGTACTTTAGCAATGCCATGCATTCCCAAAGTGGTGCCGAAAAGGCCGGGCTCACTAAAATCAGATTTAGGTTGGGCGATTTGACCCTTAAATAAAGCAATCGTGTCAATGTCATCGTGTGGCACCGTGGGAGGGCGCCCAGAAGTTTGTGGAGAGTTTCTGGGAAGTTTCCCGCCCATTCCGTTTATGCCTTAAGCAAAACGTGATGATATTGTAGTCGCAGCGAAGGGCGAGCCACTTGCCGTGCCTTAAGGTAATATGACGTAAAATGGTTTTATAACAGTGCCAATAAAGGGCGCTTAGATGACAAAATGGGCTATTTGAACCCATGTTTGACTCTTATACGATAGCGTGTGCCCGCAGTTGTTGGTGTTTCCTAAGGAACCATGCTGACCGATATGATGCCGTAATTGCGAGCTCAATGTATCACTTTTTTGTAAAATTAAGACAATATTTTTTGAGAAGTAACAGTGGTAATCATTTCGGCATTTTTAGGCGGTGTTGAGCATTGTTGGCAATGTAAAGAAAGAGCAGGGAGGCCGACATAGTTGTGATGTTTATGAATATCGGCATGCATTATTTAGGTGCTGTAATGTATGGGGTTTACGCTCAGTGATTAAGGATTCTTTTTACCGGTACTTCTTACCGATACTTCGATGAGTTTGAAGCATGAAGTTGGGCTATTATGGACCAGCATTAA
>Ga0065722_100405_pt1 | contig 10208 bp, 11 predicted proteins | sample BansetMetagenome_FD_59109 | JGI IMG/M metagenome (GOLD analysis project Ga0065722, IMG submission 59109) | Bankia setacea gill microbial communities from Puget Sound, Washington, USA - Caecum Enriched | ecosystem: Host-associated > Mollusca > Digestive system > Ceca | place: United States...
GTAAAACCACGTTAGCAAAAATAATTATAGGCATAGTGCCGCACTCTAGTGGCAGTATTGAGTGGCGTGCTTCATCCGCCACTGTGGAATGCCCAACTTTACGAGAAAGTCTGTTGTACCTCGGGCATCAACCCGCAGTTAAATCTTCTCTGACCGCGCTGGAAAATTTGCAATGGTATTTTGGCTTGAACGGAGCCAAAGCACCAAGCGCTTCGCCACAGGTGTTTGAACGCTCCCTTTTTGAGGGTGCACTGGAGGCCGTTGGGCTTGCTGGTTACGAAGATGTGGCCTGTTATCAAATGTCGGCGGGCCAGCAGCGGCGGGTGGCGCTTGCGAGGCTCTATCTTAGCCAAGCCCCGATATGGATACTTGACGAGCCCTTCACCGCAATCGACACCAAAGGTGTTACGGCGTTGGAGCTGTGTATTCAAACCCATGCAAAAAGAGGGGGTTTGGTTCTGTTAACAACGCANCAAACATTGTCCATCGAAGGTGTTAAGCCGCTCAATATTGCCGATTACCTACCCACCGGTGAGCAAAGGTCGTTGTATGATTGAACTTCCGTCATTGGGCAAAATGCTTGCGGCTAGCTTGCGTAGAGAAATAACGCTCGGATTTAGAAACCGTGGCGATATCGCTAACCCAGCCATTTTTTTNCTNAGTATTATTGTNTTTGTACCGCTCGGCATCAGCCCCGAAAGTAGCGTATTGGCAGGGATTGCACCGGGAATGATTTGGATAGTGGCGCTGCTTGCCACTCTATTGTCGTTGGACCGGTTATTTCAAAGTGATTACGAAGACGGCTGTCTTGAGCAAATGGTATTAAGTGGTCAGTCTTTGTACTGGCTGGTTATCGCTAAAGTATTTGTTCACTGGTTAATAACCGGGTTNCCACTAACGCTACTTGCGCCGGTACTTGGCGTACTCATGGCTTTGCCGGCTGAGGGTTATTATCCCCTTGTGATATCGCTTTTGTTGGGTACCGGCTCGTTAAGTTTACTTGGTGCTATTGGAGCAGCGCTTACGGTGGCTTTAAGGCGCGGCGGGCTGCTATTATCGCTGATCATCATGCCGTTATACGTACCGGTTCTGATCTTTGGTTCGGGCGCTGTGAGAAACGCGATAGACGGTTCGCCAATAGGGCCTCTATTGGCTATATTGGGAGCTTTTTTAGCCGTTTCATTGCTGTTGGCGCCATTGGCGGCCGCGGGCGCCCTTAAGATTGGGCTGGATCATTAAAGGTCGAAAAGAGGGTTATTTGTGAGTTGGCAGTGGTTTCATAGATTAGGATCTCCACGTTGGTTTTACGAGAAAACCAGCCCTTGGATGCCGTGGTTGGCAGCCATTACACTCATCATGTTCGTAGTAGGCTGTACCTGGGGGTTAGCGTTTGCGCCTATCCATTCGCAGCAGGGTAACAGCTACCGCATAATCTATATTCACGTACCCTCATCGTTTCTTGCCATGGCGGGTTATTACATAATGGCCATTAGTGGTGCAGTGGGCTTAATATGGCGTATTAAACTCTCTTATATGGTGATGAAGTGCGCGGCTCCTGTTGGTGCTGTGTTAACTTTTATATCATTGTTCTCGGGTGCCATCTGGGGCAAGCCTACCTGGGGTACTTGGTGGGAGTGGGACGCTCGATTAACCTCCATGCTAGTGCTGTTTTTTTTATACCTCGGTATGATTGCGTTACAAGGCGCCTATCGAAATCAAGATACAGCCGACAAAACCAGCGCCATTCTCGCATTGGTTGGTATGGTAAATGTTCCCATTATCTATAAGTCGGTTGATTGGTGGTACACACTGCATCAACCAGCCACGCTAAAACTGCTAGAAAAATCTACGATTCACCCGAGCATGGCCTACCCTCTTATATGGATGATTCTAACTTTCTATCTTACCTATGCCTTGATATTACTACTCCATACGCGGGTAGAGATTCTTCAGCGTGAGAAGAGAACTCGCTGGGTGCAGGAATTAGTGAAGGAGGCCGATTAAACATGTCATTGCCTTTTCAGTTCGCCGACTTTCAAGCGTTTATTGCTATGGGCGGTCATGGGATTTATGTATGGCTGTGCTACGGCATTGTTATCACCGGGCTGACTAGGCCTTGTTATTGCACCGGTAATTAATCGCAAAAAATTCATTAAATCTCAACAATCAATATTGCGTCGTCAGGCTTCGCAAAATCAGGCTCATTAAAATGATGCACCCGAAACGTAAGCAGCGCCTAATTCTTGTTATTTTTGTTGTTGTTCTTAGTTCTCTAGCCATTGGTTTAACCCTTTATGCGNTACGAGAAAATTTGAACTTATTTTACCCGCCTTCTGCAATAGTGGAGGGCAAGGCTCCTGCTGGTAAAACAATTCGCGGTGGAGGTTGTGTAGTACCGGGTTCTATAATGCGTTCTAAGGATAGTTTGCAAGTGGATTTCGATATAACAGATGGAATGGCGGAGGTTCGCGTGGTTTTCCATGGCATTCTTCCAGACTTATTTGCAGAAGGGGAGGCTGCCGTAGTTACCGGTATGCTCAATAGCGATGGNATTTTCGAAGCGGATAAAGTACTGGCAAAACATGATGAAAATTATATGCCGCCAGAAGTTTCTGAAACGGTTAAAACAACAGGGGAAGGCCATACGGCAACCTGTGAGGCGGTAAAGTATGATTCCTGAGTTTGGACAAATTGCACTAATTATTGCTTTTTTACTCTCGCTTTGCCTTTCGGTTATACCTATGGCCGGCAGCTTTAATGGGCGTTTGGTATGGATGACATCGGCGCGGTCATTAGCTGTGGGCTTGTTTGTATTCGTTGCGTTATCCTTTGGCATACTGTCGTGGTCATTCTACGTAGATGATTTTTCAGTAGCCTATGTTGCTAATCATTCAAACCTCGTGTTGCCCGTACAATACAAAATCAGCGCTGTTTGGGGCGGGCACGAAGGCTCTCTATTGTTATGGGTGTTAATTCTTGCAGGCTGGACGCTTGCGGTGAGCGTGTTCAGTAATCGTCTGCCAATCGATATTTTGGCTCGGGTTCTTTCCGTGATGGGCATGATTTCGGTTGGTTTTTTGTTGTTTATGATTGCAACATCTAACCCTTTTGACCGAGTACTACCCAATATTCCCCACGATGGTGGCGATTTAAACCCACTCCTACAAGACGCTGGAATGATATTTCACCCGCCGATGCTGTACATGGGGTATGTGGGGTTTTCTGTTGTATTTGCTTTTGCGATTTCGGCTTTACTTTCAGGCCGACTCGATGCGGCTTGGGCAAGGTGGTCACGCCCCTGGACCAACGCAGCCTGGTGTTTTTTGACAATAGGTGTTGCCCTAGGCAGTTGGTGGGCGTACTACGAACTTGGGTGGGGAGGTTGGTGGTTCTGGGACCCGGTAGAAAATGCGGCGTTTATGCCATGGTTGGTGGGCACAGCGCTTATTCACAGTTTGGCCATGACAGAAAAACGGGGCGTGTTTAAAAACTGGACTCTTTTTCTGGCAATATTCACTTTCTCTCTGAGCTTGTTAGGTACGTTTCTAGTGCGCTCTGGCGTGCTCACGTCGGTGCACTCGTTCGCAGCAGATCCAACCCGTGGCGTGTTTATACTGGCGTTTTTAGGTGTAGTGGTCGGTGGGTCATTAACACTTTTTGCACTGCGGGCACCGGTTGTTAAAAGCGTATCAGGTTTTGGTTTCCTCTCGCGCGAAGCCTTCTTATTAGCCAACAGTATTATCTTTATTATTGCCGCCAATTTCATTTTACTTGGCACCTTGTACCCGCTTGTAGCAGATGCATTAGGGCANGGNAAAATCTCGGTCGGAGAACCGTGGTTTAACACATTTTTTGTACCGCTCATGGCCGTTGTTGCGTTGACAATGGGGTTGGGCTCAATGCTTAACTGGAAAAAAACAGACTTCCAAAAGATAAAGCGGTGGCAGGTGCCACCTCTGTTAGTCGCCTTGTGGATTGGTACATTTTTGCCTGGGGTGTTCGACGGCGGGTATTCAATTTCTGCGGCCATTGCGATTACGTTGGGTTCCTGGGTCATTTTGTCGTCGGTTTGGGATGTGCGCCGAAAAATCAGTAAGTCATCAACCTCCACTGAGGGAATGTCTAAATTGTCGCTCAGTTACTACGGTATGATCGTTGCTCATATCGGGTTTGCTCTTTCGCTTTTGGGTGCCAGCTTGAATACCATCTATAGCGACCAACGGGATGTGCGCTTATCGATTGGTGAGCCGCTATACGCAGCGGGTTACGAGTATGAATTGCTTGATGTTACTCGTACGCGAGGTGCTAATTTTACCGCCGATGTCGGTGACGTGATTGTGCGGCGTAATGGTAAAGAAATTAGCCGCTTACGACCGCAAAAACGCCGCTATTTTTCCGGCGGTAATGTAATGACAGAAGCGGATATCGATGTAGGTTTTTTCCGTGATATTTATGTAGCACTAGGTGAAGAACTGGATAACGGCGACTGGGCTATACGTATACACTTTAAGCCACTTGTGCGTTGGATATGGTTTGGCGCTTTGTTTATGGCAATAGGGGGCGCTATTGCCATCAGTGATCGCCGCTATAAACTTCGCAAAAAGAAGACCAAAAAAGAGAGTGATATCCCAACGGAACACCCTGGTCCAGTAGGTGAGGCGCTTGGCGCTGCGGATAACAATGTTACAGGCACAACGCCGTCATGAATCGACTTAAACTCTTTATCCCTCTCTTTATATTTGCGGTACTCGCCGCTTTTCTCTGGAGAGGTTTATCTTTAGACCCGAATTATCTGCCTTCTGCGCTTATAGACAAGCCTGTGCCTGCGTTCGAACTGCCCAACTTGCGCGAGCCAGATCAGTTAGTAAAAACTGAAGAATTGTTAGGCGAACCCTACTTGTTAAATGTTTGGGCCACTTGGTGTCCTAGTTGTCGAGTTGAGCACCCTTATTTACTCCAGCTTGCAGAGCAGGGNGTAAAAATAGTGGGTTTAAACTATAAAGACGAAGATGAGCCAGCGAAGGACTGGTTGAAACATTTCAAAGACCCTTACAGCCTTATTATAGCTGACAGAGAAGGGCGCCTAGGGCTCGACTTAGGTGTTTATGGTGCGCCAGAAACGTTTATTGTTGATGCCGAAGGCATCATTCGATACAAACACGTTGGTGTGGTGGANGAACGCGTATGGCGATCTACGCTCGCGCCAATCTACAATAAATAACGGCACTATTATTTGGAAAAAGTGGAGGCGCACTACGCGCCTGATACAGCGTCGAGGCTCCTCAGTGGGCCTTAATTAAACACCCTAGAACAGTACACTCATGCGTTTGCTACCTGAATACTCTCCCGTTAAAAGTATCCTGCTTGCACTGCCCTATGCCGGTGGTGATTGGGATGCAAATCTGTCGGCGGCTTTAGAATGCTATACCGATATGGTCGAGGCTTTTATCCGCAGTGATAACGCTATAAATGTATTGTTGTTGACGCAACCTCGGAGCCGGGTCGAAAATTGGGTTAGTGGTTTGGCATTAACCGAAAAACAATTGCAGCAGTTACAGGTGATACGTGACATAGCCTACGATGATACCTGGGTAAGAGATTTTGGGCCGTTAAGTTTTAACGAAAAAGGGNAGCCGCAATCGGCTACCTGTTATAAAACATTTACGTTTAATGGCTGGGGCAACAAGTATGCTTACAGTGCGGACGATAAAGTATCACAGCAATTGATTCGCTACGGTATCGGCCCCCATTTAAAGTTGAACCTAGTGGTTGAGGGGGGAGGCATTGAAATAAACAACGCGGGTCAATTATTATTGAATAAAGATTGTATTGTCACCGATACCCGCAATCCAAATGTTGATATGGCGGCGTTAGAGGCGAGAATAAAAAGCGACTTGGGCAGTGGTGAAATTCTTTGGCTTGAAAATATACAATTAACCGGAGATGATACCGACGGCCATATTGATACGATTGCCCGCTTTCTTAATGATCACACCATCGTGGCCTGCGAAGCTAATACAGAACATCACGATGCTGAGTCGCTCGAGCGACTCAACCAACAACTAACCAACATTTGTGAACAGAAAGGTTGGACACTTGCGGGCTTACCGGTACCGGTCATACATAGCCAGGTCGATAATCGCATATTACCCGCAACCTACGCTAATTTTCTCCACTGTAATAACACACTTTATGTCCCCATTTACGGTGTTGCTGAAGACGAAAAAGCCATTGCAGTATTACAGTCCTTAGCTCCCGAAAAAACAATCGTGGCTATTCGATGTGAGGCATTGCTAGAGCAGCATGGCAGCCTCCATTGTGCAACCATGCAAATTGCTAGGTGAACCCGCAAATGAACAACACATTTATTGCCGCCGTTATACAACAGCCTATTTCCGGCAACGAAAAGTCGGTGAATCTCTCAGAAACAGAACAGCACATCCGTGATGCAGTCTATCAAGGGGCTGAATTAATTGTATTACAGGAGCTGCATGCAACCCGCTATGTTTGCCAAATAGAAGACACCGACGTTTTCGATCTCGCCGAACCATTGGACGGCGTTACCGCACAATTGATAGGTGCTCTTGCTGAAGAGCTGGATGTTGTCATTGTAATGTCAGGCTTTGAGCGTCGAGCCGCCGGCCTGTACCACAATACGGCGCAGGTTTTCGACGGAGACCAAGGCCGAGTGGGTCTCTATCGGAAAATGCATATACCCGATGACCCAGGTTTTTATGAGAAATTTTATTTCACTCCAGGTGATGCTGAGCCTAGTAAATTAAATGGTTTCGAGCCCGTCCAAACACGCCTTGGTAAACTGGGCATACTGATATGTTGGGACCAATGGTACCCAGAAGCAGCACGCTTAATGGCGCTGGCTGGCGCAGAATGCTTGATTTACCCCACGGCCATAGGTTGGGACCCTAACGACGATGACGATGAGCAAAAACGGCAGCGCGATGCCTGGCTCACGATTCAGCGCGGGCATGCCATCGCCAATGGGCTCCCAGTGTTAGTGGCCAACCGAACGGGTTACGAGCCTTCGCCTACAGATGATTCAGACGGCATTGAGTTTTGGGGTTCAAGCTTCATTACGGGGCCTCAAGGGGAATATCTATTAGAGCCTTCAATAGAAGCCGAGGGGGCATTATTTGCTCAAATCGATTTAGGGCGTTCCGAACAGGTAAGGAGGGTTTGGCCTTTCCTTAGAGACAGGCGTGTTGATGCCTACCAAAACATGAACCGACGATGGCTGGATGACGATCACTCGTAGTGTTTTACCTGTTCTAATTGTGCTTGGCGTGTATTTCAGGTTGGTTAAAAATCCAACAGTGCGCAATATGGTGCAGTGCAGCATTCGTGTGCTATTATTCAAAGATCAATGAGTTCAATTGTTCGTTTTTTCGAATATCAGCACACCACACCTCTGCGGAGGAAACAGCATGCTCTACCACGCCTACGAACTTAATCACGCCGCCATGGCCCCTTTACGCGAGGCCATTGAAGCGAATAAACGCTTGCTAGAATCCCCCTACAACCCTGCATCCTACACTTGGCTTGGCAAAACAGCCTCTGCTGCCTGTGACCTTTTTGAATCTGCAACCCGGCGATATGCAAAACCAACCTGGGACTTACATACCACAACGATTAACGNGGTTAATGTACCCATAAAGGAGCGTGTCGTCTGGGAAAAGCCATTCTGTAGAATGCTCCATTTTGAACGGTCGGCTACAGAACTGCAAAAAGCCCAAAAGAAGGCCAAGGCAGAGCCTCGTGTGCTACTGGTAGCACCGCTTTCCGGGCACTATGCGACCTTACTGCGGGGCACCGTTGAGGCATTTCTACCGGAGCATGAAGTCTATGTCAGCGATTGGGCTGACGCGCGAGAAGTCCCCTTAAGCCGGGGTCGGTTCGACCTAAATGACTATATAGATTACATTATTGAAATGCTTGAAGTGCTTGGGCCAGATGCCCATATTATAAGTATATGCCAGCCTGGCCCACCGGTATTGGCGGCAATTTCGATTATGTCTGAACGGGAGCATGACAGCCTNCCGGCGACTATGACTTTTATGGGGTCTCCAATCGATACACGGCTGTCGCCCACGTTACCGAATCGTGTCGCCATGGAACATAGTTACGAGTGGTTCAAAGAAAACATGATTTATACGGTTCCTTGGCCTAACAAGGGCGTAATGCGNAAGGTGTACCCAGGCTTTTTACAACTAAGCGGCTTTATCACCATGAACCAGGGCCGGCATGCCATGGCTCACCGCAAATATTTTGAGCATCTCGTCGAAGGTGATTGTGACAGCGCACAAAAGCACCGTAATTTTTACGATGAATACCTCGCGGTACTGGATTTAACCGAAGAATTTTATCTGCAAACGATACGGGACATTTTCCAACAACATAAATTACCCAAAGGTGAGTTTTATCATCGTGGTAAGCGTGTGGACCCTAAAAAGATAACCCAAGTGGGTTTAATGACTATTGAGGGTGAAAAGGACGATATTTCAGGTATTGGTCAAACTCAGGTAGCCCACAGTTTGTGTCCCAACATTCCCGAAGCAAGCCAATTAGATTACATTCAGCCTGGAGTAGGGCATTACGGTGTCTTCAGCGGTTCTACCTTTCGCGCAGAAGTTAAGCCAAAAATGCAGGCGTTCATGCGTAAACATTTTGACGAAAAAAAGGAAGAGCACTTTCAAAATTCGAATGAATATTTAGTCCGTAGCCTTGACGATTAATATCTTAGCGGGTGGCAATTATTTCTGGCGAAGGAATGATTGTCCCGGCTGTTACCAAAATCGGTGGAGTGTCCGAATGTGGGGCGGCTAACAAAGAGTTTTTTAACGAAAATACCCGGAGTTTCTCTGAATTAAGATCAACAAGTACATCTGTAAAGTAAGATTTAAACAGCCTGTCTAGGGTGCCGTCAGTAATGGCCAATTCCAACGCAATGGTTAAGCGTTCCGATAATTTCGGGTAGTGATCGCTGAACCTGAAAAAACACCGGGAACGGATAATAAATCATAATGTCTGGGACAATAGTGAGATCATTATACTCGCTACCCAGTTCTTTCAAGGTCTGCTTTGCTTCACCGGCACTCAGCGGGATATAGTCAAATCGACCTCGGCTTAGCATGAAGAATAGTGAGTCGAATGTTGTGCCCACCACCAACGGTAATGCATTTTCTTCGTAAATGGGCACGTCAGCCCAATAATTCACTTGCCCAGCACGAAAATTTTGTAAATCTGAATAGNTCTGAATAGACTNAAATTTTTTGACATCCGTTTTACGCACAATAAGTACTCGATACCCAAGTAAGCCTTTCATAACTGGCAGTGGTATAACGTTGAGCTGTCGGTCGAAAGCCATTTGCTTCGAGGGTAATGGATTGGTGAAAAATTCACTTCTTGACCTTTGGCGACAACGCGCCTACCTCGATCATAATTGACGTCTAGGTAGTTGACGCTGAAATCAAAGGGNCCAAAATCAACTTGAGTGCGTTGCAGTAAAATCTCCGCTAAAACAGACTCGTAGGTAGCACGGCTGGTACTCAAACCAGTAGCCCAGAAAGCGGCTTTAAGCGCATTATCATCTGCTTTCGCAACATGGCAAAAGGGTAGCAGCGCTAATATGGCCAGTATGGCAAATTGCATGCTAGGCATTATTCAGTGGCGTTCGAGGTGTCATGGCGATAAGTGAAACAAACAGTTTATTCATTATTATTGAGTGCTTTGGCGTTTAAGTAAACCAATCGCGAAGGTCATAATGTCACGACACGTTTGGAGCGTCAATCAGCCTTGTATGAATTGTATTATGTGTTTTATCAGCCAAAAATATGAATTATTGGGCGTTTTTTGCTAATTAATGAATAAAATGCAGAGATTATGAAGTCGAGCATGTAAATACTTGTAACCCGCTTAACGACTACATGTATTGCTCGGAGAGCTTGAGGGGCGGCCCCAAAGACGGGTAAGGGTGTTGTGCCTACTGGCGCACTGGTTCCACCCTTTAATGGGCTATAGCTTTTTTGTTCTGATTGCCTGTATCGAGGGCGCGTATACCGAGAGAGCGATCAAGCGTTTAACGTATACGTTATGCGCGTGTGAGTTTGAGGTTGAAGTTGAAGTTGAAGGTTATTCAAGCCCCTTGAATTCACCTAAGAAGTTTGCATCGTAGACATCGCCACCGGATGACA
>Ga0065722_100119_pt1 | contig 10200 bp, 10 predicted proteins | sample BansetMetagenome_FD_59109 | JGI IMG/M metagenome (GOLD analysis project Ga0065722, IMG submission 59109) | Bankia setacea gill microbial communities from Puget Sound, Washington, USA - Caecum Enriched | ecosystem: Host-associated > Mollusca > Digestive system > Ceca | place: United States...
GGGATTGACAGCAATGCCTAGACCGCCTCGTTAATGCACAGCGTTAGCGCACTGCGGTGTAGCCAGCAATCGAAAGCCTTGGCCTAAAAACATCGCGCTTAAGCAGTAAAACGATGGCTATATATAATGGCTGGAAAGACAAGGACCTAAGCGCAAGAAATCTAGTGATGCTTAACGACGCATTTATTAAGCTGATTTGGTTATAAAGGGCGCCTATGTTAATCGATCTTTCCGCTGAGTGGGCTCTGGGGCTTTGTGTGCGATGGATAGAGATACTCTAAAAATTTAATCCCAAAAAGTGAAACACATCCTGCGTTAACAATTCTTAACGGACTTCGATCAAATGTGTGTTTTAAATGCCTGGAGTTATTGGCCAGACATTGCCAGTATTGTGCTTTAGCGCGCCGCAATGCAAAATCAAAGGTCGGCGCTGCCTACAGGCCTACTTAAAAGGCCCTATGAAGCGCCACTGCGCACCCAGTGAATGCAGTGCAATATTGGTGCCCTTCAGGCTTGGCCTATAGTAGTAACTGCATCACATTATTACCTAGGGATCGCACGGTGCGCGTAATGATAAAAANAACAATTTGCAGTAAAAGAGAGCATTTGGAGCCCGCATGTTAGTTCAGCAAGAACACCCTATTCATATTGCCGTTCTTACCCCGTACCTGCAGGGGGATTACATGGGTGAGATCATCAACCAAATACGTCATATTTGCGAACTTAAGCAGTATCAATTTACCGCTATACGTACGGATGGCTTTGGCTCTTTTAATCTCGCTATTGGGCTGGAGCAATTCAGCGCGGTTATTGTGATACGCAATGCAGCCAACCCAAAATTGGTGGAGAAAATACAAAATCGTGGTATTCCGGTAGTGGCTATTGCCCACGACTACTTTCCACTCGAAGTTCCCGTGGTTACCTGCGACAANAATTTGGGTGCAGAATTAGCTTTTGACCATCTCCGCGCCAAGGGCCACCGAAACATGGTCTTCATTGGCGACATTACCCAGTACGACCTACGTAAACGCTACGAACGCTTCTGCGAGCTTTTAAAGCTACACGATCTTCCCTGCGGAACCGCGCAACTGATCTGCGCGCCCGACACTATTTTTTCGGGCGGCTTGGCTGCTGGCGCAGAGTTTTTTAACAGCGCCTCAAATTGCACCGGGGTATTCTGTGGTGCTGGCCACACGGCTATGGGCTTCGTCAAACAATTAGAGGCCGCTGGTATTCACGTACCAGAAGATCTTGATGTGGTTACATTCGATTCAATTCGGATGATGAAGGTACTCACACCACAGCTTACCTGTATTGACCAAAACCTAGACCTTCTCGCTCACCGTTGTATTGCCTCGCTAGAAGGTATGTTGCACGGCGGTACGCTACCCACTAAGGCTATTACGATTGCGCCTACTTTGTGCCCTGCCGAACAAGTACGCGATATTCCCAGAGAAGAATCCTCTCGAAATGNTACCACCGGCTCGCTATCAAACCCCAATTACACCAGCTCGCTACTGAACAACGCCTTCGAAATGACCCGTGATATTGTCGACTCTCGCCTCGATAAAATTATGGGTGTTGCGCCACTGTTTAGTGAATATATGGCCTTTGGGGTACTATCCTGTGTTATCTATGACCGCAAGAGACGCCCGTATCTCTACACCCACAAAATATTCGAGCCAACAGAAACACTGTGTATAGCCGGCAATGGCACGGACGTTACCCATCGCTGCCTTCCCGAAGAATTTCCGCCTCCTGCGATACGCAGCCGTCTTTCGCCTCCTTATGATACCTGGGTTCACTTCCCGGTATTTTGTGAAGATACTCTGTGGGGCGTTCTCAGTTTTGTCGGGGTGCGCAAACACGCACACCACAACAGTAGCTTTTCGAGTTTTACCAGCTTTATCGACAATATCAGTTTTTCCTACGTCAAAAATGTTGGAAATATCATCCCTAAAAGAAGAGCTTAAGCGCACAGAGGCCGACTCACCTCAAATTCACCGGGTAACGGGGTTAAACAACAGCTTACCGAGTTTCGAATGGGACCTGGAGAAAGGCTCCGTGCAGTGGAGTGATCTAGCGTTGGAGCTACTCGGATTTACCACGGAACTGGAGAAAAACATTTATCGTAATATGGAAATATTTGACCGAGTTCACCCAGAAGACGAGAGCAAGCTGCGTAAAGAGTTAACCAATAGTTTGTCTAAGCTTGGCGATATGACCACCGCCGCGCGATTAAAAAACGCTGGAGGTGACTTTCATCAATACAGCCTACAAGGTGAAATATTACACGAAGAAAATAGCCGTGCAATTCACTACCGCTGCTGTTTATCCTTAATTAATTAGGACCGATATGACCATTGCGCTGAGCAACCCACTCCTCAATCTGGGCTTGCTCCTTGCGCTCAAGCATAGCGCCCTCTTCTTCAACATAGCGCTGCTGAAGATCAATAAGCGATTGCTGCTTTAAATAACATTTTTGCCATTCGGCCTGTGCCTGGAGCAACTGTTTTTCAGCCTGCTGTACCACCAGCCCCTGCCCCTCTATTGCCTGAGACATTTGTTGCAAAAATGTGCGTGACTGACCTAGCTGTGAAGCCCGTATCTTTGAATTATTGCCTGCGAATGCACTTTCGTAGTGCTGATAATATTCCTTTAGCTCATGCCAACGCTGCTGGGATGCTTGCAGTATTTTCTGTTGATCTCGCAGCTCCAATGCTGCACTGTCCTGCTTTCGTCTTGCCAGCTCAATCACTATATCCATTCGCTTGGAGCGCTTGGCTACCATCACCGCCTACCTTGCGCCAACGGTCTCTGAGCCTTACGAGGGTTAGGGGCCGTATTTGTAGGCTGGGTTTGCGGGTGATTGGGCGCTTGTCCAGACGGTTGTTGCGGTTGAAATTGTGATTGAGGTGATGATGGGCTTGCTGTTTGCGGCTGAAGTACTGCATCAAGTAGCGTACGGCTTTGATCGTAGGGTGCGGCTTCTGTCATTTTTTGTGTGATAAATTTTTTGAGGTGCGGCTGCCGTTCAATGGCTTCATCAATCTCCGGGTCACTGCCGCGGCTATAGGCACCAATGGCAATTAAATCTCGATTAGTGCGAAAACGGCTCAGTAGCTGCTTGAATTTTTGTGCTCGTAAAAGATGGTTTTCATCAACAATATTTGGCATAACACGGCTGACGGAAGCCTCAACATCTATCGCCGGATAAACCCCCTCTTCCGCCAACTGACGGGAAAGCACAATATGACCGTCCAAAATGGCTCGCGACGCATCGGCAATGGGGTCCTGTAAATCATCACCTTCGGTTAAGACGGTATAAAATGCGGTAATAGACCCACCGCCTTTATCCGCATTACCGGCACGCTCAACTAATTCAGGAATTTTGGCGAATACACTCGGGGGATAACCTTTTGTAGCCGGTGGCTCACCAATAGCCAATGAGATTTCACGTTGTGCCTGAGCAAACCGCGTAAGTGAATCCATTAACAAGAGAACGTTCTTTCCTTGGTCGCGGTAATATTCGGCAATACGCGTGGACAATTGCGACGCGCGTAAACGCATGAGCGGCGCATCATCGGCTGGCGCGGCCACGACAATGGCTTTGGTAAGCCCCTGCGGCCCAAGGGTATGATCAACGAACTCCTTTACCTCTCGGCCACGCTCACCGATTAAACCCACAACAACGATATCGGCCGTGGTAAATCGGGTCATCATGCCAAGCAATACACTTTTACCTACGCCACTACCGGCGAACAAGCCAATACGCTGGCCTTTACCAACGGTAAGTAAACTGTTTATGGCTCGAATACCCACATCCAACGGCTGATCNATGGGGTGCCGGTGTAAGGGGTTTATGGTACTGGGTTCCAAGTCTATCTTTGCATCGGTATTTACGGGCCCTAGGCCATCTAACGGCTGACCAATACCATTAAGAATTCGACCNCGCAGATGGTCGCCCATACACAAATTTTTGTGCGCATGTATTGGCACAACCCGCGCACCGGGCTGCAGGCCTTCGAGTTTTTGCACCGGCATCAAAAATGTTTTTTCATTGTGNAAGCCAACCACTTCGGCCTCCANCTCGCGGCCATTACTTAAAACGACTTTACACTGGCGCCCCACCGGNACATTCAAGCCAACGGCTTCTAAAGTTAATCCAACAAGGCGTGTAAGCCTACCTTCCGCCTCGGGAACTAAGTCTAGGGAATGATCGCGCTCATACTTTTTTAGCCGATCGAATATTGACGGCGAGAACGTATTCACGCGGGGTCATCCAAGGTATTCTCGGATGACGACGCTGGAGAGCTAGATGAGGCCTCTGTAGAGGCGTTCGGAGCCGTGCTAGAGGCGTTCGGTGGCGGACGACTAGTGTGTGATTCAGTGAGATCATCTACACTCGTTGAAACATCCCCCCGCGGTATGTCCGACATTTCTTCAACATCCTGTAAAAAGTACTCGAATCGTTTTTCGATAGANAAATCCACAAGGCTTTCGGCTGATTCAACTCGACAGCCTCCGGATGCCAAACGATTGTCGTCACATAATCGCCAGCTTCTATGTTGCTGCGGCATTATGTCATCGAGTAATTTTGCGTCTTCTTCGTTTACAAATACGGTTACATTCTTGGCTCCCACCGGAAGCGCAGCTAACGCCCGCCCCACCAATTCACCCAGCTTATTTGGATCTGCCTGAATGGTATCAGCCACCAATTTTTGCGTGAGCCTCAAGGCAAGATCAACAACCTGTTTTTCCAGCAGCGTATCCTGATCAAGCATGGGCGCCATTAACCTATTCGCAATTTCGGTAATACGCTTTTTTTCGCTTGTCGAGCCCCTCACGAGTGTCACGATAAGCACGCTGCTCGCCAGCGGTTTGACCCTTTTTTTCACCCTGAGCCAAACCCTTTTCCATACCCTCTTTAAAACCGTCAGCGTAGCCTTCCTGCTGAGCTTGGTCAGCAATATTCTGAAGCTGCTCAGCGGTTAAAGGCTTAGGTTTTGCGTGGCGAGGAACATTTTCAATTTTTTCTTTAGATTGGTCCTTCTTTTCACGTTGCGAGCTTTTAACCACTTTCTTGTTTTTACCAATACTCGGCAGTGTCCAGGTAGACACTGAACCTGCGTCGCCAGTAAAATTTTTGTCATCATTGCTACCACGATTAATCACAGCATTTCTTCGCCACCGCCGCCCAAGTTAATTTCGCCAGCATCCGCCATTCGGCGGGCAACCGTAAGGATTTCTTTCTGCGAACTTTCCACCTCTGAAACCTTAACCGGTCCTTTCGCTTCAAGATCGTCCCGTAGTAATTCTGCCGCTCGTTTAGACATGTTAGCGAATATCTTATCCTGCAAGGCTTCATCGGCACCTTTAAGCGCGAGTATAAGCACATCAGACGATATTTCACGCAATAGCGCTTGAATACCCCGGTCGTCCACATCTTTAAGATTTTCAAATACAAACATGAGGTCGGCAATTTGATTGCCCATATCATCATCAATTTCGCGAATAGAATCCATAAGCTCACCACCGATGGAGCTATCCAAATTATTAACGATTTCTGCAGCCGTTTTAAAGCCACCCATTTCTTTTGTTTGTCGACCCGGCATTACCGGAAAACTGTTTTTCCAAAATGTCATTTAGTTCCTGCAAAGCCCCAGGTTGAACAGTATCCAATGCGGCTACACGCATCATCACATCTAGGCGTACTTTCTCAGAAAAATGGGCCAACACCTCCGCCGACTGGTCTGCGTCCAAATAGGCCAACACTATGGCCTGAATTTGGGGATGCTCATTACGAATAATATCGGCAACTGAGCGTGCTTCCATCCACTTCAGCGTATCCAACCCAGTGGTATTACCGCCGAGCAAAATTCTATCGATTAAACCATTGGCCTTATCTTCTCCCAAGGCCGTAACGAGCATGTTACGAATGTAATTATCTGCCCCCATTCCCAGCCCTGTTTGGGTTCTCACTTCTTCCATAAAGCTATTCAGCACAACTTCTACTTCATATTGCTGTACATTATTCAGCGCCGCCATTGCGGTACCTAATCGCTGAACTTCTTTTGGGCCCATGTGCCGTAATATTTCAGCGGCGCTTTTTTCGCCAAGGGTCATCAATAAAATGGCNGCCTGATCTACCCGGTTTAAACTAACCGTTGGTTTGCCATCCTGATCAGTCGCTGGAGGGTTTGCCACGCTTATTCCTCATTTATCCAACGCTTGATAACTTGGGCGACACGCCCGGCATCTTCTGCCACCAAGCCTTTTACCGCGTTCAATTGTTGTTCATAGCTTTCTTCCGGGCTCGGCAGCGCTAATGCGTCACCACCGGTAAGCGTTACGGTCTCATCCGAAAGTGAATCGAAAGAGTCAATTCCCGCGGCCTGCAGAGCGGCAATTTCTTTTGCCTCGTCATCCGCTTTGGATTTCGCCCCAGCCCCTGCCAAACTTTTTAATACCGGCCTTAACAAACCTGTTATAAGCACCAATATTATCAATACCCCCGCCGCTTGCTTCGCTACCTGTTTAAACCAGTCGGATTCCCAGATGGGCTGTTCTTCCATCGCATCCACTTTAGGCAGAGGAATAAAAGCCTCATTCAATATATTGACACTGTCACCACGAGCGGCTGAAAAGCCCACCGCGTTTCGAACAAGTATAGACAACCTCTCCAACTCAACATCCGTCCATCGAACAGGATTCACTTCGCCTGTAGCGGCATCAAGCACTTTTTTATCATCAATCACCACCGCTACCGTTAACCGACGCAATCGTCCTTTTTCATGTTTGGTATAACTAACCGTTCTGTCCAGCTCGTAATTCTTAGTTGACTGGGTACGGCGATTGCTGGGTGGTGGCGCGTCCTCACCTTCGTTTCTGTTGTTAGCCACTTCGGGCGCCGCGCCAGCGGCTGGGGGCTGATTGGTAAGAGCCCCAGGTATGCCCCCACCCCCCGCCGCCCCAATGCGTTGCTCGTCCACCGACTGCTCGCTACGAATCGCCGGTAAAATCAGGGTTATAGGATTCTTCAGCCTGCTCAATTTCAGTAAAATCAATATCAGCGGCAACTTCGGTTTTAAAATTGGCATCACCTAAAATTGGCGATAGCAAACGCCGAATACGCAACACAACATCGCCTTCAATTTTACGGGTGTAATCGATGTGCTGAGCGGCAACCACAAGTTTCTCATCTTCGGCACCAACCGAAAGTAAGCTTCCTTTCTGATCAACAATAGTGACATTCTCCACATCCAATTCAGGAATGCTGGAGGCGACGAGGTTAGCAATGCCCCGAACCTGCTTGGGCTGAATAGGTCGGCCGGGAAATAGGTCTAAAAACACCGAAGCACTGGGCTCTCTGCCGTCGCGAATAAATACCGTTCGTTTAGGTATAGCTAAATGTACTCTTGCTCCGCGCACAGAATTAATACTGCCAATAGTACGCGCCAATTCCCCCTCTAACCCGCGTCGATAACGCGTGGCCTCCATAAACTGACTGGTACCAAGCGGCTGCTCTTGATCCAACAATTCAAAACCAACTGACTTGTCTCCCTGAATACCGTTTTCCGCAAGCACCAATCGTGCTTTATGCACTTTATCCACTGCGACCATAAGCGCACCGGTGGAGCCGTCAATCTTGTAGGGGATTTCATTAAAATCGAGTATTTGACCAACTTCGGATGAATCGAGGCGGTCGAGGCTTCCATAAAGGGGCTTATAGTCTTCGCCCTGACTCCAAAGTACTACCGCAAAGCCGATGGCTACACTGGCCGCCAAGCCAATCATCAAACCTGCCTGACGGACAAGGTTTAGATTGTTAAAGCCTTCAATCAGCTCAGTTGTACCGCCGGCGCTGGCTGCTGCATTTGCCATAGTTCAGTGTCCAATGTTAATTTTTATGCACCCATCAACGATTTAGATAGGCATATTCATAACGTCGCGATAAGCCTCCACTAGCTTATTGCGCACCTGGACCATCGCATCGAAGGCCACTCCCGCTTTTTGTGATGCAATCATTACATCCGTTACGTCAATATTCTGATCTCCCCGCACATAGGCCTCAGCCATAGAACTTGAAGCTTGTTGAACGTCGTTCACCTTGTTAACGGCCTGAGACATAATGTCGCCAAACTCGGGGCTCTTTACCTTACCCGACTCATACAACCCCTCGCCGCCGGTGATTCTATCCTTCGCAGCCAATCCATCCGGCCCACCAAACGCACTGGTTTGCTGCTTGATCGCTCGCATTTCCACTAACAGTCGATTAACGTCCATTCGGTCGTTCATGATCGCATCTCTAAATTGCCACGTATTGCTTAAGGATTTAATGCCAGATTATTGTCGTTTGCGGAGGCGAAACGACTTTCAGTTAGAGAAAAAGCACAAACTGGGCCAAGGTTTGCCAAAGCGGCAATTTATTACCGCTTTCACCGGCACCGGAATTCTGGAGGAATCAATAAAGAATATTCTGATAAAGAAAAGCTGTAAGGGGAATGTATAAATGTAGAAAAGCCGAAACCATTCAGCTAAGAACAATCTCGGCTATACCTGTGCCTATACGAGTAACAAGCACATTAGCAATAGGCACATAGATTTAAACACCGAGTGCTGCACCGGTTTGCTCCCGGTTTACCCTTAGTTTACTACCTGTGCCATAAGCTGACTTTGCTGCATAGTGTGCAAGCAACCGGCAACTCAAAAACTGATGACAAAAAACCGTTTAAATATCGAAATTAAATTCCCGCACTTCTCTTAGAAGGCGCATTTCTTCAATTTTATTTTCAAGCCTGCGACGTGCATCTGTATGAGCCTCCACGCCAGCAACGCCGTCACTGCCCAAGGTTTCTTCAACCTCTAGGGCATTTTCTAGAATAACATTGTTCAAGTCAGAAGAACTATCCAAAACCTCTATACCCATAAAGCAGACTCCCACATAGGNAAATTNAAATTAAAAAAGGAAATGAATGAATACTAACNGCGGCTATCCTCCACTTTAATTGTTACAGTTCAGTTACGACAATATGAATATTGACGATTCAAGTCGATAATACCAAAACTTTTTTATTTTGAAATGTTTTTTTTACCGTCTATTAGGAATAAAGTGGGTACATTCGATTTTTATGTCTTTCCGCTCTAAAAGGCAGCGGCCTCGAGCGAGTACCCCTCATCCCGCAGTCTCGCCAACTTGTAACGCAACGTTCTCGGGCTAATACCCAAACGTTCTGCGGTCTGTTTCTTACTGCCTTTTTCTTGTCGTAGTGTTTGCAAAATAATTTCAAACTCACGTTTCATAAGGTCTTTATCAAGACGTGCAGAATCGTCTACTTGCTCGACTACCGCATGTTCAAACNCACCCTCCGGAAGGGCCTCAGAAGCCGCCCGCAAAACAGTATTTTGGGTGTGCTCGGCGACCGCTTGGAAAAGCGAGGGTTTCTCACTATAGGCTGCAGTTTCCGCCAAACCAAGGTCAGCTGTGCGCAGGGTGTTACCCGGCTGTAGAATGAGTGCACGCTGCATAACATTGTCTAGCTCTCGTACATTACCCGGCCAGCTATAGCCCTGCAAAAAATCTTTGGCATCCCCCGAAAGGCTGACGCCATTTCGATGTTGTTTAGCCGCATGGTTCGCCAGTAAAGATTCCGCCAGCGGAATAATATCTTCTCTTCTATCACGCAACGGTGCCCACTGTAATGGCAGTACACTTAAGCGAAAATAGAGGTCTTCACGAAACTTTCCTTCCGCTACCAATAAACGCATATCCCGGTTAGATGTTGCAATAACACGTACATCCAAGCGTATGTTTTTTCGCCCCCCCAACCGCTCTACTTCACGCTCCTGCAGTACACGCAGTAGTTTTGCCTGTAAACCAAGGTCCATTTCAGAAATTTCGTCCAATAAAATGGTGCCACCATTGGCCTGCTCAAACTTCCCAGGCGATGACTGGTAGGCACCGGTGTAGGCGCCTTTCTCATGACCAAACAACATAGCTTCGAGCATGTTTTCTGGAATCGCGGCGCAGTTTAAAGCCACAAAGGGCATTTCCCTGCGGGGCGATTTTTCGTGAATATATTTTGCTAACACTTCTTTACCTGTGCCCGATTCGCCAACAACTAAAACCGTGGAATCCGATTCTGCCACCCGACAGGCCAGCTGTAACAATTGCCGGCTAACTTGAGCAATGGCAATAGG
>Ga0065722_100289_pt1 | contig 10199 bp, 9 predicted proteins | sample BansetMetagenome_FD_59109 | JGI IMG/M metagenome (GOLD analysis project Ga0065722, IMG submission 59109) | Bankia setacea gill microbial communities from Puget Sound, Washington, USA - Caecum Enriched | ecosystem: Host-associated > Mollusca > Digestive system > Ceca | place: United States...
AAATTGGCGAAGTAACATTTTAGGGGGTTCATCTGAGTTTCCCGTACTCTATTGCCAATACATGCGTACGGCTTAGATCTTCGGCTGACTAACTACGCCAGAACTAATGCGAAGTTTGATCTTGTGGTATTAAACAAAGACGCGAACACCAACAGCATATATAGAACCATGCCATTTCACGTAGACTCGATAATGAGTATAGACACATGCAATTTTAGCTGCCGAATTTGTCGGCAAAATAATTGTTTAAAACGGGAATTTAAAACCGGTAGGTAACGCCAATGGCGCCAAAATCACTAGAAGCAGGCTGATTTTTATAGCTTTTCGTTGCGCGCGCGCCAGAGTAGATAAACGCCCATCGCCCCAAATTGAATGATACCCCGTAGCTAAATTGGAGCTGTTCATGAATTAGAGGTACACCGTGGCTACTCTTAACGCTATTGCCTTCGATAAAAATATCGTTAAAAACATAACGCCCCAATACCTCAACAAAAACTAACCAACGTCGTTCGCCAACGCCAGCAATTGGGTTTACCTCTCGCCCCGGCAAATCCGTCGCTGTATGCACAGTTTCGGCTAGATGGTTACCCCAGCGAAACCCGGCACCGGCGCCGATGTCACTGCGCAGGTTGCCAACACCACCATGAGCGCTACCAATAAATTCAATACCCAGTCCACCTGTTAACGAGCGCTGCCACAATTTTTCTGAATGAGCGAACTCAAGTCTAACCACGGGCTCGTCGTTAAGTTGATGGGCCCAACCACGCGGATTGGTTCCACTGGTAAGTTTGTGAATTAATTTTTGGGACTCTTCTGCCTTAGCGCTAGGCCCAACCACACCAAGATGGAGCGCTATTCGATCTGTAGTGTCGGTATCAACGGCGTAAAAATTCGCTCGCCAAAGTAACGCACCAGAATAAGGCTGCTGCTGGCTTAACAGGTCTTCCGATTCAATATCCTCAGGGGTATTAATGACTTGGCCAAACAGGTAGCTGATCGCGCGCTTGCGATTATCTAGGCGGCTTAAATAGCTAAGCTTAACCAAGGGTAATAGCCATGCTGGCGTATTGTCTTGATCAAATTCGTCAAAAGTCCCCTTACCTAATGCTATGCCAAAACCGTTGGTATAACCGCCGTCCTCCTGAAAGAACACGTCGTTTTCAAATACCACGCTTAGGTATTCGGTAGCAGGCCTAGCATCATCACCTCTTGCTCCCGCTTCGGTAAATAGTGATACGGCAACAACAAAAGTGATGAGTGAACTNAGCCATATACTCCAAGCAGGTGAACTCTTAGGCCGGAATGAGTTCTTAGTAGCCATTCGCTATGGTTTTCCTTAGCTTCAATTTTTGAGATTTTTAGGGTTAATACCATGAGTACAAACGACCGCCCATTTCCAATCGTAACCTTACTGTTACTTGGCGTTTGCCTCGTAGCCGCTCTACTCGCGTATTTTTTGCTTTCTCGAGATCAGAATTCTAACACCGAGGCGGTCAAATCTATTTCACAACAGGTTCCCATCCCTACCCCTGTAGTGATGCCAATAAAGGTTAACAAGTCATCGGAAGTACTTGCTGTCATCACTGCAGAAGCTCAAACCACACCTGAACCTACACCAACTCCGCTTCCCAAGCTTAACGATAGCGACGTAGTTCTGAGGAATGAGATTACGTCATTAAATTTGTTGGGCGCGCTCGCGGGAAAGCTAACACCCGATGAGATTATCCGAAAGTCGGTGCGTGCTATTTATAATCTCAGCAAGGGAAATGTTGTTCAGCAGTATCGGCCCTTAGAGGGCCCCGCTAAACAATTTAATGCAGTTGCAACCGGGAAATCCACGCCCATTGCATCGTCAGAGGTTATTGGTGAATTTATAGAAACGCCAACGTACCAAATGGGCGCAGCTAATTTTCAGCGCTACCANCCCTATGTCGAACTGATCAATAGGGCGCCGCTCGATTCTGCTGTTCAGCTTTATCGTGCCTATTACCCTCTGTTACAACAAGCCTACGAGGAGTTAGGGGAAGGGCCTTCCGATTTTAACCAAGTCGTAATAGACACTTTAACCAATTTACTAGCAACACCAGAGCCTAAGCAGGAACCGATATTAATTCGTACATCGGTACTCTATAAATACTTGGATCCCGCGTTGGAACGACTACCCAACAGTCAAAAATTGATGCTGCGTCTCGGTACCGAAAATCGCGCTAGCGTTAAGTTGAAGTTAAAGGAATTAAAAAGTTTATTAGAACGAACAGAGGATAAGAGAAAGGGTTGATCTTTGTTACATAAAAAAGCCCGCTTAATACCGCGGGCCTTTACTAGCTTTAATGATTATAGATTCGTCTTTAGCAAGCCGTGAAANAGCGCTAAAAAATATACGAGAAATTGGGGCAAGTTACCAAGGTTACGGCTAGCGTTTTAATTATCAAAAGTCCGCTAGGCAATAAGCTTAAACTAACTGTTTTCCCATGGTAAATTTTCTAACATCTCTCGGCGACTTGTAATCATTTCTTCATAGGTTTGTACGGTAGAGAAATCTAACAACTCATCACGCAAGCGCAAACGCTCTAACTGACGCTCTAAACACGTTATTTCACGAATGAGCTGTTGCCGCATCAAGGTAGTGTTGTTATACGGCGCATTGATACCGTGTAGCTGATGTGCCCTGTTCATATGCCTCTTCCATTCGTTGTTAGGTTGACTGCCCTTTGTAAGTCTTATGTTACAACTCTAGGGTAAGACGCTAGGTTGATGTAAAACGATAGGCCTGATTCTATTTCCAGCTTTTTTCTTATTATGTTGCCGGTCGGTTAAGAATAGACTAAATATCAGAGTGATTGAAGCAAAGATGGTTCATAAAANGGCCAAAAGATAAATCTGACGCCACTTTTTTCTTATATCGAGATAGGGTTCTAATATCAGTCGCGTTTTAGTAAGTATTCACTTTCGCTGCATCACGCGCCANACCTGAGCTTAAAGCAGGTGACTTCATAAGCCCAGAGTCGTCCNCCTAATTCGGCTTGTAATCACCTTTTAGATAAGCACGAGCCAAATACAGCGCCGCAATACTTCTCGCCTCGGTTAGTTCGCCACTTGCAACGAGGTTATCGATGTCCGATAGCGAGCAGGGTACAACGTCAAGCGGCTCGGGTTCGTCACCCTCAGCCGTCTCGGGGTACAGGCCTTGGGCAATTATTATATTGGTATGGTGCTGCATATAGCTGGGAGATTGGCTCACCCGTTTTAGTAGCTTTAGTTCACGAGCACCGTGGCCAACCTCTTCCATCAGCTCGCGGTTAGCCGCGTGTAAAATATCTTCCCCAGATTCGACCCGGCCCTTTGGCAATCCAATTTCATAGCCCTCAATACCTACACCGTATTCGCGAATTAACAGCACCGTATCTTCATCAAGTATAGGCACTATAAGTACCGCGCCACTGCCGCCCGATGCTAAACGCTCATATATTCGTTCTTCGCCGTTACTAAAACGTAACGACAGCTCCTCAATGCGGAATAGGCGGCTACGCGCGACCATCTTACAATTGAGTATTTCGGGTTTAACCGGCATAGTGGATTACCTAGATAAATGAGAACTGCATTATAACAATGATTAACTGGAACCAAATCGAGACAGTGTTATTGGATATGGACGGCACCTTGCTCGACCTCCACTTCGATAACTATTTTTGGCTTACTCATCTACCCATGCGCTATGCAGACGCGAAAGGCATCTCGCTGGAAGAGTCCGAGCGCTTTTTGGGTGAGCGCATCGAATCCTACCGAGGTACGCTACAGTGGTATTGTTTAGATCACTGGTCTGAACTGGTCGAAATGGATATTCCACTACTTAAACGCGAAATTCTCCACAAGATTCAAATACGCCCCTACGCGGAAGAGTTTCTAAAAACACTACGCCACATTGGTAAAAAGGTTGTACTTATCACCAACTCTCACCCAAAAGGGTTACAGCTGAAATTGGATGTGACGGAAATTGACCGCTGGCTGGACCTGGTAATCTCGTCTCACGAGTTCAGCCTACCAAAAGAAGATATCGCTTTTTGGCACAAATTGCAGGAAAAAGAACATTTCGACCCGAACACCACTTTATTTATAGACGACACCCCCAATATTCTCCGCAGCGCCAAAACCTTTGGTATTCAGCATCTGGTATGTATCACTCAACCCGATAGCCAACGTCGTGGTATTGCGTCTGGAGAATTTATCGACATCACCCATTTCGACGAGATAATGCCCCCTACGCACGTGCAGCCGTAGAGCGCCACTTAAATCCAATATCCCAGCTATTTAATCTTATGAACAAAGTTCGTATCGACAAGTGGCTCTGGGCGGCGCGGTTTTTTAAGACCCGCAGCCTAGCAAAGCAGGCCATCGACGGTGGAAAAATCCACCTGAATGGCGCTCGCGTGAAAGCTAGCAAAGATATCGAAGAAGGTATGACGCTACAGGTAAGACAGGGCTATGATGAACGCGAGGTGCTGGTTTTAGCGCTGTCGGATCAACGTCGCGGTGCACCGGAAGCAGCTAAGCTTTATCAAGAAACCCAAGCCAGCATAGAAAAACGCGCACTCTACGCAGCGCAACGCAAATCGCTTGGCGGCCAGAGTGCTCACACTGCCGGCAAGCCTAATCCGCGTGAGCGCCGCCTCATCAATCAATTTAAGCGCGATTTAAACGAATAGTTTCGTGCCGATCGACTCTTGCCCAAATTAACCGGACCCTGTTGTTATGTCTGAACACCACGTTTTTGATTGTACTCACCGCTTTATTTTTGATGATACCGATGTTCGCGGTGAGCTTGTTACACTGCGCACCAGCTATCAGAAAGCAATGGCGCATCAGCAAATACCTACATCCCTTAAGCCGCTATTGGGGCAGTTTTTTGCGGCCATCTCGCTACTCAGTGAAACACTCAAGTTTGATGGCGTCCTCACCCTGCAAGCACGTGGAGATGGCGCAGTCCCGTTAATCATGGCGGAAGCCAATAATCGTGGTGATCTGCGCGGAATTTTACGTCACTCGGAGTCTTTCACTAACGAACAGCTCGAATTATTAGGTACGGAGAAATCGTTTAAGGAACTGCTCGGTAACGGGTTTTTGACCATCACCGTCGACCCGAGCCAAGGGGAGCGCTATCAGGGTGTTGTGCCACTCGACGGCGAAACACTTGCGGCTTGCCTCTCGTCTTATTTCGTACAATCCGAACAGCTCCCCACCAAGCTTTGGTTATTTGCCAGCGAATTCGTCTGTGGCGGCCTAATGCTACAAAGCCTACCCGCTCAGAAAATTAAAGATCTAGATCAGCGCGGCGAGGTTTGGGCCACCGCCGTAAATTTGGCCGCTACGTTAACCCACGACGAACTGTTTAGTTTACCCCGCGATGCACTGTTGTACCGTTTATTTAATGAACTTAAATGCCGCCTATACCCAGCACGAGAACTTCAATTTCGCTGCAGTTGTAGTCGCGAGAGAAGCGCTAACGCACTGATTTCACTCGGCCGTAGCGACGCGGAATCGATGCTAGAAGAGAAGGGAAAAATCGCAGTCGACTGCCAGTTTTGTGGTCAGCACTATGCATTTGCCAGCGAGGATATGGATTCTATTTTTGGCGAGAAAGATCAGCCATTACATTAATTAAGCTAGAATTCGGGACAAGAAGAATATGAAGCTGCCCGCTTTTACAGCGGGCAGCCGGGTCGTTTAACCGTCTAAGCGGCCAGTATTAATATAAGCCTGCTCTATGGCTCCGATATCAGGTATCACAAATTCTTCCATGCCGATGCGTACACGCATCCTATCGAAACTGCGCCGCACAACATTCGGATTTTCGGAAATATCGTGAATACTAACCCGAGACATACGCGGGATACCCTGAGTTGGTATCGCAATAAACGGTAGCCGGGGGTCAACGCCAGTATTGTTGATGACCGCCATACGACCCTGAGGATGCAGCGGTGCACCACTAACTCCATTAATAACCTCGTAAGAAATAACCGGCACGCGAACTTCCCGCCAGTCGTAGAAGCCCAGCATCCAAGACGGCATGCGATCAACCGGAATCAGCGGCTTCATCGCCGCCATTTCTGCAACAGTAGATGCTGGCAACAACAAGCGTGTATTCAATAAAGGCACAAGAAGGCAAGAAACCTCTTCGCTGGTATCTTCTGTATCTGGATCGATTTCTATTTGGTCGTCACTCATAACGGTATCTTTTTATCGAGGCTGATAGTGTTTGTGTAGCGAGTTTTGAGTGTTCGGCGTACCNCTTAAAACTCACTTCAATCCCGAATACTAACAACAGGTGCGGTCAGGATTAATTTGTAAATTGTGTTTTCGTTAAAACGCCGCTTGCTTTGAATGGCGCTCATGAGCGAAGCGTTTTGCCAAGTTTTCAGGAGACCCTTGGTAGCTAACCACACCCGTATTGATAGCAGANACAGGCATAGAATCAACGGTACAACTCAACGGTGACTGGGCCCAAACCGTGCCGCCATAGTGATGCATATAGGCACAACTTTTACTGCCGTCATCACCCATACCAGAAAAAATTATTGCACCACTCGAATGCCCGTACACCCGTGCAAGCTTGGCCATAACCTGATCGATTGAGGGACTATAAGGCCCCAACCAAGCATCCGGGTGAGGCGCCAAAATCCCGGTATCGTGAATGCTGACTTGGTTCGCTGGCGAGACGATGTAAATACTTTGTTCGGCGATTAAATGCGCTTTCTCACAATTAAACACCTGCCAGCTTGTGTGGCGCACCAAAACCTTTCGTAGTGTGTCGCTAATTTCTGAATTAATGTGCTGCACATAAATAAAAGCAACACCTGTAACCCCTTTGGGTAAGCAATCTAAGAAAGCTGTCACAGCTTCAGGCCCGCCAGTAGACGCGCCTAACACCCAAACCTCTTGCGCACGGCGCTTAACGTCACTGCTATTGCTGCGGTCTGAACTCTGCTCACGAACCCCAACAAAACCGCTCACATCGGCGCAACACTGCTGCACTTTTGCAGCAAATCGGCGACTGCGTTCATCTATATTCGGTGTTGTCTCAACTTCAAGATCGTCGTAAATGATAGGTGTCGACAAACAATCTAATAAATCGATAAGCGGCTCATCGGTATCGTCCTCGCCACCTAAACGTACAACCCAAGCCTCTACTTCTGGCAGAGGCTTGAGCTTTGTCGCTTCTACCGTGACCGAAGCGACAACAATATGCCCAGCTCGCACTACCATTCGCTGAATGTCGGCCAACTCCGTTGGTGTTGCCGCCAACAGGCCGAATTTGATGGCCTGAACTTTCAAAATCGTTACCCTAGTTCGGGGTTAACTGCCAACGCTAGCAGTTCATTTAATTTTTCGAGTAGTAGATCTTCCTGATAAGGCTTACCCATATAGCCATTAACACCAAGGCTCATGGCGTGGTCGCGGTGCTTGGAGCCGGTACGCGAGGTAATCATAATGATTGGGATATGCTTCAAGCGGCTACTGGTACGAATATTTTTCGCGACTTCAAAACCGTCCATGCGCGGCATTTCAATATCTAATAGCATGGCGTCGGGTATTTGCTCTTGCAACACACGCAGTGCATCCACGCCATCTTTAGCGGTAATGACATCAAACCCTTCCCGCTCCAAGAAACGCGTGGTTACCTTACGCACGGTTACAGAATCATCCACCACCATAATCGTTTTTGTGGTCTCTTCAATTGGAACGGCCTGCGCGGGTAAACTGGTGTGCTGATGCTCGAGGGACAAGGAAGACTGAGCCATATCAACACGTACTAACGCATGGGGGTCGAGAATAACCACGACGCTACCATCACCCATCACCGTAGCACCCGAAACGCCCTGCACAGCACCGAACTGTGACCCAAGAGCCTTTACAACCACTTCGCGACTGCCTTGTAAGGCATCGACTTGTATAGCCATGGTTTGNTCAGCGGAGCGCACCAGCAATACTGGCAGGGGTAACGCGTGCCCCTCTAGCTTTGCCGGGGTATCGCGGTTAAGTAAGGTTCCTAAATAGCGAACTTTATAGTTTTCGCCCGCGTATTCAAATTTAGCATTTTGACTAGCATAGTAATGTTCGAGCTCAAATGGGCTTACTCGCACGATACCTTCAATGGTATTTAGCGGTACGGCGTACAAGTCTGAACCGATTTCTACCATTAGCGCGCGGTTTACCGAAACGGTAAATGGTAAACGTACAATAAATTCGGTGCCCGCACCCCATTCAGAGTTAATGGTAACGCTGCCGCCCAGCTGCTTAATCTCGGAATGAACCACATCCATACCGACGCCGCGGCCGGATATTTGGGTTACGGTTTCGGCGGTACTAAAGCCTGCGTGAAGAATAAACTGCATCACATCGAAGTCGCTCAATTCAGCATCAGCGGCCATCAAACCACGATCGATCGCTTTTTCGCGTACCCGCTTTAAGTCAACGCCGCGACCGTCATCTGCGAGACGCAAAATAACATCGCCACCTTCGCGCCCTAAAGTCAGGACAATCCGACCGGACTCAGGCTTGCCTAATTCGATTCGACGTTCAGGCATTTCGACACCGTGGTCAACGGCGTTGCGCAACATGTGCTCCAACGGCGGCACCATGCGCTCAAGTACAGAGCGATCCAATTCGCCTTCAACGTTATCCAGCTCAAAGCTCACTTGCTTGCCGAGTTCCGAAGCAACCTGCCGAACGATCCGACGCAGACGCGGCACGAGGCGAGAGAAAGGCACCATGCGGGAACGCATTAGCCCTTCTTGCAAGGTGGTATTAATACGCGATTGCTGGAGTAGCACGGTTTCTGTGTCGCGCACTTTGTCGGAAAGTGTGGCTTTTAAATCCTCAAGGTCGGACGCCGATTCGATCAGCGAGCGTGACAGCTGCTGTAACGCTGAATAGCGGTCCATCTCTAATGGATCAAAATCTTCGTGCGCCGCCAACTGTTCCTGACGGAACAAGATCTGCGCTTCAGTTTCGATGTCTAGACGACGCAGCTGCTCTTGTAATCGACCAAGGGTTGCGTCCATTTCATCTAACGAACCGCCAAAATCGCTAACTTGCTGCTGAATACGACCGCGACTGATGGAGGTCTCACCAGCCAGATTCACCAGTTCTTCAAGTAGGTCGGAGTTAACCTTGACCACTTCTTGAGGGCCAGTTTTTCGCGCTATCGCCTGCTGCGGAGCCGGTGCGTTGCCCTTGTTGAGTTCAGGCATACTAAAGCCCGACCCCTGCTGCATACCCTCATCACGAGGTTTGGGCATAAAGGGGAGAACATTGGATTCCTGCGCACTCATTACCATCGCTGCAGGTGGTTCGTCGGCTTCGACGTCTGAGTTTACGTTACTCACCGCGGGAGCAGTATTCGATTCTGCGGCGAACTCAAGTGGCTCGGCGGCGGCTATATCAGTCTCATCGGCGCCACGTGCTTGATCGCTATCGCTCGCCATAAAGACCTGAACGGCGCGCACAGCCCTCAACACTTGGTCTTGATAATCGTGCAGCGTAGCGAAAAAGCCTTCTTCTACAACCGACAAGTCAGTTGCCATAATAAAGCTTTCATAATCGTGCGTGAGCTCACCCAAATTTGTCATGCCAGCCAAGCGTGCGCCGCCCTTAAGGGTGTGAAGTGCACGCTTAATTTGCTCGGCGTTTTCGAAATCGGACCAGTCCGCTTCCCAGCTGTGTACCGCCTCGTCCAGCTCTTCAATTAATTCGTCAGCTTCTTCGAGAAACACCTCGACGATATCTTCGTCGAAGTCTTCATCTTTGGTATCAATATTATCGAGCAACCCAACAACCGCCAGAACACTAGACTCGTCTACCGACTCAGCATCTGCAGAACCGCTAACCGACGGTTCATCAACCGTGGGTAGTGATTCGTTGAGGCTGTGCTCTAGGCTAGCCTCTGCTGAAGCGTCTTGGTTTTCGTTGCTATCGTCGCTTAAGTCCTCAGTTTCAACACCATAAAGGCTTAGGCTTTCGTCGCCCAAATCTAAGGCTGTATCACTATCTTGCAAGCTGTCTTCTTGCGGTGCTTCGACCTTAGCGGACTCGACAAGCAGCGCGCTGGTGTCGAGATAATTTTCGCTGAAGTCGGCGAGATCAGTTTCGTCGAATACCGCATGTTCGGGTAGGTCTGTCGCTATAGGTAAGCTACCATCGGT
>Ga0065722_104515_pt1 | contig 10196 bp, 6 predicted proteins | sample BansetMetagenome_FD_59109 | JGI IMG/M metagenome (GOLD analysis project Ga0065722, IMG submission 59109) | Bankia setacea gill microbial communities from Puget Sound, Washington, USA - Caecum Enriched | ecosystem: Host-associated > Mollusca > Digestive system > Ceca | place: United States...
TATGGCCTATACACAGCAAGAGACCTAATTCCTTTCGCATTTCTTGATTGGGGCTTATAATGGCGAAAACTTATATCCTTTTCGTATGTAGAGCATAGAAGGGCGAGACATGAACACAATCATAAAGCCACTAGCGGTAGCAGCCTTGATACTGAGCTTAGCCGCTTGTGGCGGTAGTGGTGGCGGTGGCTCAGAGGGAGCTTCTAACTCGTCTGCGCCTCAGTCATTGTCACAGCCTACTTTAGCGCCATCTTCTGCCGAGTCTTCGCCCTCAGAAGCGTATAGCGGTCCTACCTATGCCGCTTCGCTCGATTTGGCAGCAGCCCAAGTGATTGTTGAGGATATATTCTCTGGTCAACTTTTATCGGGCTTAGAGAAATTTTCCAAGCCGACGGAAGACCAAGCTGCAGCTCCAGAGCTTCAGGCGATGGCATCGGTATTGGGTGTTATGAGTAAATTGGTAACACGCGTTGATTTTTCTGCTTCGGGTGTCCAAAAACCCACCTCCTCTGGACTCAGAAAGATTGACATAGATTCTGTGAGTGCCTGTGAGTCTGGGAGCTTTCATATGTTAGGTGAGCTTGATGATAACGGAGTGGGTACCGTTGATGTCACCTTGTCTAACTGTCAGTTCGACAACTTACGTTTAGATGGTGGAGACGTGCGCTTCACTATGGATGCTTTTGATTTTGACCTACTACTACCCACTCTAGGCAGTATGTCCTTTGTGGATGTCAATGCCACGCTGGGTGAAGAGCAATTAATCCTTAGCGGAGTGGAAGATTTTGAGCTGAATGTATCAATGGTGGATGTTACGACAAATTCCGTCTTCAATATGGTGGTGCACCGGTTGTCAGATCAAACGATGCTGTGGTTTAGTGACTTTTCCACTGAAACTCAGATAGATATTTCATCTGAGCAAGTTGATCGCTATTTTGAGGGGCGTATCTATCACAGTGGGCTTGGGTTCACTGATGTCGGCATGGGTTTTCCCTTACGTACGGATTTCTTTAATAACAGCTATGAACCCCCTTACGACACAGGGCTTATCAGGTTTGTGGGAGCGAATGAATCCCGTATAGAGTTTGAAGCTTCGCCAGAGGCCGTTAGCGTATCGATCTATGAGAGTAATGCTGGAGCAGCGGTGAGTAGCTACGACTTGAGTTGGTCTGAATTCATACTGCCATAGTAATCGGCTTGCTTCCAGGGGGCTAGCCACAAACAACACTACGAAAGTCATTGCTGAAATACCCAGACAAGCCATTTGCGGGGGCTGGGCTCTCTACTTTACCTTGTTAGCAGTTGAGCAGATTGTTGCTCAAAATTTAAGTTCATCCATTAAAACCGACTCTTGGTCAATAAATTGACCAATTCTTCTCATAGCGGGTAGCAGTTCAGTATCCGCATAGTCACAGCCACTAAGACCTGGATCCTTCTGGCGCTCTTTTCCGCTGCTTTCGTGTTCGTGTCCGTTATCGTTGTGAAGTCGCTCTAACAGTGGCGCATAGCCGGGTTTCCACGCTTCAATATCCATAAAAATGCTTTTAAGCGCTTTAAGAATGGCTATGCCAGCAAAGTCGAGATCACCCCAGAATCGTGTTTGAAGGGAATTATTGCGTACCTCAAACCACCATTGTTCAAAAGCCTCTTTCGCGGGTGATGGATTCAAATAACCAAACGCTACATGGCCTGGTTCCCGAATTCGGGCAGCGCTGCCTCTGAAGCCGGCGCTGTAGACGACAGCTGTTGAGGGAATAGGGATATCGCTCAGTGCAAGGAAAGTATCTTGATTCTCGATAAAAAGTACCTGTTCCAATATTTCCGGTAGGTGAATATTCATCAGTATGGGGCGTGGCGCAAGGTTTTGGCTTGCCAATGGGAAAAGTTGGTGAATAAGTGATTCTCGGTGGTCTAAGTACTTTGAGTCCCCCCAAAAGCACCTAGCGGATAGTGCGCGAAGCGTAGTTGGGCGTTGTAGCTCTGTGCTTAACTGTGCAAAAGCTCTCAAAGTTTGTTCTGGCCCTTTATCGGGTAAGCGCACCATTTGTTCCGCTAAGGCTTGGCCGTGGTCTTCAAAGTGATGTCTGAGCCTATGAAGGGTGTCTTGCCATACCAAGGTATAGGGGTCTAGGGCAGGGCGATTTAGCCATTCTCTGACGAGATTCTCTTTGTCGGGGTTAAAAACGAGTTGAGCATTATCGTAAGTCTCTTGGTACGGTTTATTGCGAGCGTATCGAATTGAGACGATGTGGTATTCGTTATTGAGGGATTTTATTAGGGACCAAATATATTGGGTATCGCCGGAAGTGAAGTCAAAGAGTGCTGGTACTGATTTGGCATTGACACGCAAGCGTAGTCTATGACCTTTTTCAAGCTTGTGGAGGAAGGTTTCAAGTAGCCCTAATATAGCGGCTTCCTCGTCGACCCACCGAGGTCGGAGCCTAATTGATGTCTCTTCTATATTCATAAGTTATTCCCCGTTGTGGGGCAGTGAGTGTAATTTGTTTGTAGAACTCTAGGGGGCACAGCCTGCAAGCGATCTTTTCATATGATTCACAGCGGGGCGAATTATAGGCCCTCCATGAAATCTAGCATTCCCTGATGCCTCACCATTTTACGATGATTTGCCCATAATTCTTTAATTTTTTCTTGGTGACAGACTTTTCGATCGACTAAAACTCGGGTTTTTAGTTCACCCACAGCATCGGTGGTTGGGCATTTACTAAACACGAACTGATTGCTAATGAGATCCATAAATGGGCCAGATTTACTGGTGGGCATAATAAACACCAGTTGAAGCCCTAAGGTGTTTGTGAGGTAGTGAATAACCTCCCGTGAGCGAGTTTCGTCCATTTTCGAGAATGCTTCATCGACAAGTACCATACGCAAATGGCTACTTCCCTCGTTGAAGCGAAACGCTGATGTTACAGCTGCAGAACGAATAATATAGGCCGGTGTTTCCAGTTGTCCTCCTGACCCGGTTCCATATTGGCTAAGTGCTATGGGTGCTTTACCCTCGGGCTCTTTATAAATTTCGTAATGGCGATAGTTTCTATAATCGCTGAACCGCTCCAACTCCCGCAGGGCAATTTGCTCATCCGGGTCTAAAAGCATATTCAGCATTTTGTCGCGCACAGCGCAGGCCTTTTCAGACAGTTCTGCTTCGAACAAGCTGGTACCATCACCGAGGCTGGGTACGTCAATAACCTCTTTAAAAAACCGCCAATAGTCTCGGTATTCGGGTACCCAGTCGTAACCGAAATAGAACCGTTCTCGATCCGCGCCAAAACGATGGTGTTCAAGCTCTCGATTTAGATCATCCAGAATACGCTTGCCATCGCCAATGGCTTGGTAAATGGAGTGACATAAGTTGGTGACAAAAGCGGTGTTAAAACTATCTCGAAGCGTGGTTAACTGGTCGTATTTGTCGACAAGTACATTATTTCTGAGGCGGTTGTGAATAAGCTCCATTTCCACCCTTAGTTTGACAATGCGCTGAAAAAAAACATCGCTATGTCGATCACTGTAACCATTATCATACACAACAGCGTCTTGTTGATGGCAGTGCTGATTGTGGTTGAGAATGATCTGGTAAAGCTCTCGTTCGGTTTTATCGAGACGGTTGTTTAACGTTTGAACTTCATCGTCAAAATTGAAATCTCCGCCGGCCTGAAGTGCACGTAAGTCGGCCTGTTGCAGGGCGCTGCTACTCTCAAAGCCAGGGTGCCATTCGCTGATTTGTTCAATGACGCTTTCAGCTTCCTCTTGGGCTTGTTGGAAAATATCGACAGCATCCGCAAGGTCTTTTACTTTTTTCTCCCATTGTCGTTCACGTTCTTGTAAGCGACCGCTCTCTCTACCAAGGTCTCGGTTTTGACTTTCAAATGCTTTGTAGGCTTCTTTTAGTTTTAGCAACTGGTCTTCCAATTGCTGAAAGTCGCTAAGGTCCAAATGGGATAGCGCGGCTTCTGCCGTTTGAATGTCGCGATGTAAACTAAGCATCTGCTGGATAATGTTGGCACAGACAACCGGTTTCACCAATTCAATAAGGTCGAAAATACGCGCAATTTGCAGGAACTCTTGCTCTGCGGTATTTGCATCGATTGCAAGCTGTTGGCATTCTCGTTGCTTAGCATCGAGGGCTCGCTCTCGGGCCCCTTGGCCAAAAACTAAATCGCTATCATCCAAATCGCAGCGCCACATACTGTAATTTCCAGAACCTAAGCCTTCTGGTGTAATGCCTCGTGCCGTTTTACGCAAGGCTTCAGCGTCCTCTACACGCAGTACACTCCCATACGAGGCTTTCAAGTAGAACTCGGCCGTTTTATGGCTGAAGGCCATTACCTCAATGATAGAATCGCGTGGTGTGGAGTGGCGTTCTGCGTCGCGCTGGGCTTTTCGGCCCTGAATCACACGTGCGCGATTGCGACGACTATCAGGTAGCGCTCGTACTATGCGAATCGCTTCGGCCTCGTAATCTTGCTCCACAATAATGGAAAAACGTGCGCCGCCAATATAGCCTTCAACGGCCATTTGCCATTTTGGGTCGAGAATTTCGATATAATCACAGAGCACTTGTGGTTGGGCTTGAGGGCAGGTTTTCTTGATGGCAATCAACGCCGATTCAACATAGGGCGGATAGCTTACTTTCTGGCTTTCAAGGAGTTGAATTTCCTTTTGTTTTTGCCGTAGTCGATTACTTAACTCTTGCCTTTTACGGTCTTGGCTGCCAAGTTGCCGGGACACTTCGTCACGGATACTAACACCGCTGATATTGCGGGCCGAGGTGTGTAATAGCTCAGCCCAGCGACGATGAAACGCTTCAGCCTCGAGCACTTGATCCAAATGGCTTTCTAGTGGTGCGATATCAATCCAGTCGTTGCCTAGTAGTTGGGTAAGATCAATGCCTGCCTGTTCGTTGGAGGCCATCACCGTTTTTGCTAGCTGGCGAAACTCTTTTGTCTCTAGGGCTGGAATATCTACGCCCAATGAACATTGGCTCAACGCTTGTGTTAATTTTCGGCTAGCGTCGACATTGCGGCCGAGCTGTTGGTCTTGCTCCAAGAGCGGACGAGCTTTTTCTACAAGTTGACGATTACAGTCGTCGATAGTTTTTTCGAGTGCGTCTTTGTCTTTAAGAGCGGTAATGCCTTGGCGTTGTGCTTCTAGTCCAATAATTTCATCGTGGGTTTGTCGGCTGCGTTGTTCGCATACTTGGAATTTTGCTTCATTCTCCCGTAATAATTCACGTGTATTTTGCTGCTCGCCCTTGGCAGAGATATAGGCTTTCTGGTTAAGAGAGGAGCGGCGTGCGGCTTCGCTGTATTCCGCTAGTCGGCGATCTACCCAAGTGTTTACATATTGATCTGCGCCATTTTGAGCTTGACCGAGGATTTCGATGGAATCTTTAATAGCTTTTGTATCAGTTTCCATTTGATGAATGGTTTTCATTAGCTCAGAGACATTGCGAATGGCGTCCCCGAGATCTTTGGGTTCCATTATTTCGCGCGCTACAAACTCATTAATACTTTTTACCGGCTTATATGCCATAAAGTTGGAAAACGTGCGAGCTGCATGTTTTGCTTCTCGGTCTGAAACGGCGTCGCGACGGCCGCGAAGTGCGCCATAGAGTCGGCGTAAATATGCGCCTTTTTTTTCGTAGACCTCTATCGATTTGCTACCAAATTGCTTTTTTAGTAAATTGACGATATCGGTAATGGGCACAATATGCCTACCATCCGGGTATTTGCGCACAAAATGTGACTGATCCAGTTGCTCTCCAGGTAAAATTAGAAACTTAAGTTCATTGAGACGAGCTTGTTTTTGGTTGCCTGCGTTGTCCAAATGGGCCCGCATACACATCACGGCAGTAAACGCTTCGCCGCCTTCTCCCTGTGTTGGGTGAAAAATTCCAGCCACATACCCATCAGTTGCTTGTGGACGAGCGTAACTCCCATCATCGCAACCCAGCACGTAGGAGGCGAGTGTGCGTACCTGCTTTCCACCGCGCCCTTTTTGTGTTGTTTCATCTTGGCCTGGGTTGTAATTAAAGAGATTTTCATGGGCGGCAGTCATTAGGGTTTGTATGGCATCTGCTGCGGTGGTTTTGCCAGAACCATTACCACCTGAAAATAGATTAATAGGCCCAAAGTCGAAGGCTGTTTCTAGTAGAGGGATATTGCCCCAGTTAACAAAGATACCGCGCTTTAAAAACATTATTCATTATCCTGCTTGGTTGTTGGCGTCGGTTTTTCTTCGCGAGAATCGTCAAATAGCGTACTGGCTGGTGCTTGCCCAGGTTTTTCTGTTGGTGGTTCGGTTACGATGTTATCGGATCTTAGTGTGGCGAGTACTTCGTCATTCACAAAACAGGTAATTGAGGGTTGGATACTCAGCCAGCTTTCTTCACTGTCGAGCTCTTCATCAATATTGAACTGAATTAATCGAAGCTGCCGCAATCGTCGGAACAGATTTTTTCGTTCAACCTGACCTTCTGGTAAGTGACGTTTGAGTAAATTATTCATGGCTATGGCTAGGGCTTCTAAAGAGAGCATCACACAACCGTTTTCACTGACCTGCCCCTCTCTAAGAGACTTTTCGTACTCTGCTCGTAAAACTAAAATAACGGCCACTTCGTGCTGGCTTGGTCGTGAGCGAAATCCACTATTAAACGGCGAGTTTTCTTCGTCAATTAAGCCCGGCACTTCTGCGCCTGGAGGGTAGATACGAATAAAGCTGAATTGTCGATTGTGTTGCACGCGTACACCAATAATACGCAAATAGTCTTCAACCAGCTCCGCACAGTGTAAATAGCGGTCGTAGAGAGCGGCCTCGATTTGGCTTTCATCACGGCAAATAACGCCGTAATCCAAAAGCCGTATTAAAATCTCAGAATATTCTTCTCGATGTAGGCCGAGTCTTTGAAGTTGCTCTTCGAGGTAGTGTTCTATCATGTTATGCGCTTTTCAGGGTTTGAGGGAGCTTTCTGTAATCTACGGTTATTGTGAAGAGTGAATCGGCTTTTACTGTTTAGCTAGCTAGGGTAATCACTTTCTGTTGTGGTTTGGGTGAGGGTGATCGTAAATTCATCCACAGCGCGGTAATATTCAGTATTAATCTGTTTGCCGGTAGGTTGTACGTCAAATACATGGTCTGAGCTCAGATTGTTGATCGCACCCACTTCCACAATGTGGGCCATGGCGAGTAGATCATTAGCGTTGTCTACAGTTAAGTAACGGGTAGACACAGACTGGCCATTCCGTAAAGCACGTACCACATACTGCCGAACATCTTTATTAGTAATAGAGAATGCTTGGTCAAGCATTTGTTGGATTAACATTTCCCTCTGTGCATCTTTGTCAACACTTTTGTGCTCATTTACAGCGGTTTGTACGATTTGAGATAATTTGCGTTCTTGAAGTTTAATTTGAGCAGGATCAATCAGCTGAAGTCTAAACGTAGCCATTGCAGAGGATGCTTTTGATATCGTATTTTGGTACTCGGTTTGTGGTAAATCTCGTAGATCCTTACATATGGTTAGTAGGTCGTTGTTTGGCTGACTGTTTAAATAACTGAGTTGCCGAATAATAATATCTGCTCGCTTGGTAAAACTGTGCAGTGCTCGGCGTAGTGCTGGGAGCATAATATCGGCGGCATTTCCCATGCGTCGCTCAATGGTATCGAGAATTAGCCAGAGTATGGATTGGTGCGGTTCGGCCAGTTCAGGAACTAAACGTCGAAGCTGTAATTCGATTGTTCTTTTACTGTCAGTTTGCTTGCGACGAATTTTGGTAATTGATTTTTGTATTTGATCTCGGTGTTTTTCAACGCTGTCGGCAGACAGCCGTACAGATACATCTGGCTGGAAACGTTTTTCCATGAATTCGAAAAATTGGTCGGTTGCTTGTTGTACCAGTTGTTGAGATTCGACTTCTGCTACCAATTGGCGTTTACGCTCTTCCAGTTCGGAGATGATATCCGTGAAGTCTGTGATGATGCGTTCCGAATACTCAAAGGCATCAAGCAAATCGTGAACTTCCCCTCTGTTGAGAAAGGCTTCCAAGGCATTTAGAGTGTTTCGGGTGTTGCGATGGCGAGTACGCACCCGGTTGCTGTCAGACTCCACTAATGGTTGGGTAAATAATCTTCCCATACGACTGAACGGGAAGGTAGATTGCATGGTTGCAGAGTCGACTTGTTTTTCCAGCCAGCCAGCCTCAAGCAGTTGTTTTAGTATCCAGCTGGCTTGATCTCGGTTGTTCTTGAACCGGTTCTCATCTTCATTCTCAGCTTCCTCCACTTCCAGTATCGGAGCGCGAACCAAGGCCTCTTCTAGAATTTCGACCACCTGTTCGCGGGAGAGGGAAGAGCCGTAGTCTGCATTGGAACTATACAGTCGTTGGTAAAGCAGGCACAGGCATTGGACCACTTGCTCTCGGTATTTGCTGGTGAGCGGTTTGAAAAAGTGCTGGCGGTCAGGTGAGAAAAACATGGGTATTGCGTGTCAACTTAGGGTGTTTTCAGGGGGTGTATCTTAGTGCTTTACGGGGGGAAAGGGAACGGGAAAGCACTCGTATCAGTGCTGATATCTTCGCGGCGAAGTGGGCGGGATGCTTGTGGGATGGACTATGAGAAACTGTGGGAGGTTGGCTTGGCGTTGAGCCGCTGCTAAACGAGCGATGTTGGCAGAGATCATGGGGCAAAGGCTCAGCTCGGCTTTAGATTGGGTAAGGCCATTGATCAACACCCATTCCGAAAGGAGAGCCGTTGGTGTGGCATTATCTAATCATTCCCAGCTGCAACCGTAGGTCGCTGATTGCCATCGCTGTGAGGGTACGAAATTATGGAGGTATTCACACCGTTTTCAGTGGTTTGTGTCAGATTTATACGTGTTAGGGCTAAGATCGTATAGTTCGGGGGCGCTGCATTATTGGCTAAAGAGCCCTTCATATGGTTGCAGGGCGCGGCGAAGATCTATGTTGTACGGGTATTGCAAGATAACGTAGTTTCGAGATGGGTTACCGGGAGGGACGCGCGGATAAATAGCCTAGTGACACTTTGCTTCAGGATGTTGACTTGGTGGGGATGCCCTCCAACAGAGCTTGTAAGCATTTAAGCAGGGAAGGTATGTCGTGGGGAAGAATAGAGTAACTGTGCTGGCTAAGACTTGCCTAGGGGCTACTCACATTAAAAACCACACTTAGGGCGTAAGCGCCCCCCGCTATCCTCTTAAGCTAGAGGTTTGATTCGAGTTCCTGTTATGCTCCATCATCGTATAATGAAAGATGTTGCTTACACTTGGTGAAAAAACCGTCTCGCCATAATGCCTTTGTTATAAAAGTATTCCGTTAGAGGTTATGACTTCCTGAGTGGTGAATAGTGGAGTGACGGTTTATAGGTGAGTTTCACAGTGCTTGTGTGCTGCCTGTTTTTTGTACGCCAATGGTTTTTATATAGATGAGGTTGCACGTGCAGAGTCATTTTTTTGCTTATATCAGTAAAATTCGTTGGATCATTCGTTGGGGTTTGAAGCGTAATGCCATTCCTGAAAATGTCATGGAGCACAGTTGGGAGGTGGCGACAATAGCTCACGCGATGGCGGTGATTGGTAATAAGCGTTTTGGTGCGAGTTATGACGCAAATGCGGTTGCAACCGCAGCGCTGTATCACGATGTGTCGGAAGTTATAACAGGTGATATGCCTACACCGATTAAATATCATTCTGCGAGTATGCAAAAGGCATTTAAATCTGTTGAACTGCAGGCTGAAAGAGAGTTGCTGGCACTGTTGCCAGAAGATTTACGTGAAGACTTTGAGCCATTGGTTGTGTCATCAAAAGCTGCTGAAGACGTTTTAAGGCTGATTAAAGGCGCTGATACCATCGCCGCATTTTTAAAGTGTCAGGAAGAGTTGAAAGCGGGAAATAGTGAATTTTCAAAAGCGGCTGAAGACATAGCTGCTCGCCTTGATAGCTTCTCGATGCCAGAGGTCAATACGTTTTTAGCTATCTTTGCTCCCAGTTACAAACTGACATTGGATGAGCTGCTTAACGGCAACGATAAAGTCCGACAGCTACCGTTGCAACATCCTTGAAGGTAATCGTTGCGGATATTCATTCTTTTTTCCGGTTTATACGGTAGCTTGAATAAAGGCAGTCGAGCTGCCCCGCAGGGAGGGGCGGGGGCCAAATAAGCAAC
>Ga0065722_104516_pt1 | contig 10193 bp, 9 predicted proteins | sample BansetMetagenome_FD_59109 | JGI IMG/M metagenome (GOLD analysis project Ga0065722, IMG submission 59109) | Bankia setacea gill microbial communities from Puget Sound, Washington, USA - Caecum Enriched | ecosystem: Host-associated > Mollusca > Digestive system > Ceca | place: United States...
TGTGCCCCATGACGAAACACTTTGATTACGTAAGGTTTTTAATACAACAGCCCCAATAGAAAATTTTACAGTAAATATTTTTTTTATTTTTCATGGCCGCTTAACATACAAAAAGTAACGATAAGTACGTTGCTACAGAGAAAAAGTACAATTCCATCATATTGATATTAAAGAGTTTTTACGCAAAACGAGTCGCTCGACTGTATTTCGTCGGCCACTCATGACACCCACAATGAGCAAATCGGAATTACCTGTTGCGGTAAAAACATAGCGGACACAGACCGTTCTTTGAAATATCGGTACACATTATGCAGTAGAGATAATCGTATTGTGCTGTGACCCATTACTGTCACAACTTACCCGCAGACAGTAATGTACGCACTAAAAGCAGTCAGCATTGTTGCTGCTGCTTTATTCGATTTTCCTTTGGGGGGAAGTTCGACAGCAGCCATTTTTTGAATATGCAAGATTAAATATTGGTCTAACTTAAGGAAACATGAATGAAAACATCACTCAAACTCTTCGCTAGTACTGCTATTGCCGTAGTTGTATCAACACCCGCTTTCGCGAGTGAATCCGCATTAGAGACTTTGATCAACGAAAGTACGACAAAAGTCGATTTTCGCTATCGTTACGAAGGCGTATCGCAAGATGGAATCGCCGAAGACGCGGCCGCCAATACATTACGTAGCCGCTTAACGTTTAAATCTGGAACTGTAAATGATTTTTCGTTTACGCTCGAGATGGATGATGCTCGCCCTTTAAGCGCTGAAAATTACAACACCGCAACCAATGGTAATACGGCCTACCCAGTTGTAGCAGACCCAAAAGGCACCGATTTAAACCAAGCGTACGTGCAATATAACCGTGGTGGTTTTACCGCGCTAGGTGGCCGTCAAAGAATACTGCTCGACGACCAACGTTTTGTGGGTGGCGTGGGATGGCGACAAAACGAACAAACCTATGATGGTTTAACCTTTAAATACGACGCTGGTGACTTTAAGGGTAGCTATAGTTACGTCAATAACGTAAACCGTATATTTGGCCCACTTGGTTCGGCCAATCAAGCCGCCGACTGGAATGGCGATGTTCATCTCGTGAATGGAGCGTATTCCCTTTCCGACAAACAAAAAGTGGTAGGTTTTGTTTACTCATTAGACTTTGAAAATGCCGCTGGCGCATCAAGCGATACAATAGGTATTCGATATACAGGCGATTTTGACGTCGCAAAACTAACCGCTAGCTATGCCACTCAATCAGACGCGGGCGACAACCCCACCGCCTATACTACTGACTACTATCTTGCCGATTTAAGCGGAAAAATAGCCAGTAAAATTTCGTGGAATGTTGGTGTAGAAGTGCTCGGTAGTGATGACGGTAACAAAGCATTTACAACACCACTGGCCACCTTACACAAATGGCAAGGCTGGGCCGATAAATTTTTAGTAACTCCCGCCGGCGGAATAGAAGACATTTATGTTGGTGTAGGTGGTAAGGCCGGGCGCGTAAAATTAAAAGCCGTTTACCACACGTTTAGTAACGTGCATACCGGTGACGATTTAGGCTCTGAGTTTGATGCTGTTGCGGTTTATCCTATAAACAAAAAAGTGAAAGCGGTTCTTAAGTACGCGAACTACAGTGCAGACACCCACCTAAGTGACACCTCTAAAGTATGGTTTATGGTTCAAATGTCGCTGTAATATATTGCCATTAAAATAGTGTTCTCACAATAGCGCCAAAAAGGCTCTTTGAACGGTATTGTTGTCCCATAGTTTTTAGTCATAAAGTCATCCTCATTTGAGGGTGGCTTTTTTGTTTCTGGGGGGGGAGTGGATTGAACCATTACGTAAGTGGCTTTCGTTCAAATAAGCTGACCTGCAGTACCCGCATTATTCGCCGAACAGTCCAACTGGCTTTCGCGCAGAAGCGTGTAAATGAAACAAGTATGATGGAACAACAACGCCTTGAAAGGCGCCTTTTTTATAGACAGAATAACCATTGTTAAGCGGATAATATTTTTTCACGGTTGTACAAACCAATCGCTACTAACAATAAAATGACGGCCAACACCAACGTACCACCACTGGAGGCCACAATGTGTTGCCACTCGATAGTTTCATTCTTAATGGTCTTATCAATAAGTGTGTACTGGCTATAAAAAGGTATCAGCATAACGTTTATCGTGTTTTTAATATCGGCAAATTGCCCCACTAACATCGGCACCATCGGAATAATATACAACAAGCTAATATACGTTTGTGCCTCTTTAGCACTCTTCGTAAACGCCGCCGTGGCCATTAGCATACTAGTAATCAGAAAACTGCAAGGCAACGCAAAGAGAAAAGAGCACGCTACAGCTTTCGCCGACACATTCAAAAACATCGCCAGCTCTTCAAAAGGTAAAAATCTAAAAAGAAGATAGAGGCTTATCGCCGATAGCAACCCGGACAAAAACACAAAGCTATATATTGCGGCATATTTTCCCATCACGACCGATTTTCGGCTCATTGGCAAGGCCAACAACGGTTCCAATGAATTTCGTTCACGCTCACCGGCCGTAATGTCAACCGCTAAATAGAAGCCTCCAATCATCATTGTAAAAACAATAATAAAGTACATAAAAAACCCGAAGATCATGCCACTAAAACCTTCGCTGGATAGATCATGCTCAACCACTTGAATGACTTGCGTTAACTGGTAATCTACCCCGCGCGCACGTAAACGCCAATAATGTAAATGCCCTGCGTAGCCATGCAAGAGTGATTGCACATGTCGACTAAGTTTTTGGGAATCTTTACTCGATTGATTAACATATAGAAACAAAGGTGCTTGCTGCCCGTTACCGATTCGGTCGGCATAGTCTTCGGATATTTCTAACACTGTATCCAGCTCGCCTTCTCGAACCAAGTGTTTATAATTCTCTGGTGCTTGCTCTACAACCATATTATGTTTGTAAAGGTATTCCACTAGATTAGGCGCATTTTCGCCACCCACCACCGTTAGTGTGGTGTCGGATTCATAGTCAATAAAGCCCGATTTAGCGCCTAGCAACATAGGCCCCACGAGCATTATGGGTAAAATAACGGGGCCGTACACTATCGCGAAAAAGAACGCGCGCTTATCTCGTAAGTTATCTTTTATTTCTTTCAGCGCAACCGTTAACCACTGCATTACAATTCCGTCTCCAACTGCTCACCAATTGCAATTACAAAGGCATCTTCCAAATCATTTTGCCCTGTAGTACGCCGAATACCCTCTAAGCTATCGGCCATAGCAATAGTTCCATCGGATATAATCGCAATCTGATCACACAGAGCAGCTACTTCTTGCATTATATGGCTAGAAAAAACAATGCAATGGCCTTCATCCCGCAGGCGTCGGATAATACGGCGCAAGCTGCGCGTTGCCATTACATCCAAGCCGTTGGTGGGCTCATCCAGCATCAATGTCTTAGGTTGATGCACTAACGCTCTCGCTAAACCCACTTTCGTTTTTTGGCCTTGCGAAAAACCTTCTGAACGCCGGTCAGCAAAATCGTCCATATCCAATAACGTAATGAGGTCGCCAATACGCGTGCGTGATTCGTTTTTTTTCAGGCCGGTAATATCCGCGTAGTATTGAATATTTTCGCGGCCGGTTAAGCGCGGATAAATGCCAGAGTTATGCGGTAAAAACCCAATATTTTCTCTGACTTGATTCGGAAATTTGGCAATATCGAAGCCGTCGACTACCGCCGTACCACTATCGGCCTTAATTAAGGTTGCTAACATGCGTAACGTTGTCGATTTTCCTGCACCATTGGGGCCCAACAACCCAGTAATACTGCCATTTTCGGCGGTAAAACTAACATTGGATACCGCCTGAATTATCTCGGCCTTACGTTTACTGCTTTTTTTACGGAACGTTTTCCGTAAATCGTTTGCTTCTATCATTGACTACATCCGTTCAGCTTCAGCAATACTTAGGGTGAAGGCCCATTAAAATTAACAAAAAATGGGCTCGGCGTTTGACGGGCAACACAGTCACTTTGCACATCTGCGGTAGAAGCCGAGTCGATAAATTTTGCCATTAGTGTGGGTACGCAACCTTGCTGAGCCATACCGTGCCCCAACCCTTGGCCCACTACATGCACACTATTCGATAAATGTTCTGCTGCTTTTTCGGCGTAGCGCGGTGGCGTAATGGGGTCAACAGAACCAGACAAAAGCAATACAGGTTTGTCCGATTTCACAGCGGTCTTAAACGCTTCGTCAATCGGGCCTATGGGCCAATCCCGACACAAGTCAAACATGGAGCCTACAAGATCACCTCCCATGTAAGTCTCAGCATACACGTCTGGGTGTAGGGTATCTCTATCGAGAAACGGCGCGTCTTCGGTGCACATCACTGTATTATGCATGCCCGTACTAATCAGCTTGTCCATTTGGTCGATAATCAATAACGCATTTCGTGCGAGCGGCGCGTAATTATTATTGGCGTACGCTTCATGCAATAGCAACGGCATTAATGCCAATGTGTCGGCAGAGTAAAGCGACATGCGAATATAGGCAATAACGTGCCCCGCTTGAAGTAACATCTCCTCATTTTTACCATCGGTTATATTTTCTACGGTTAGCGCAAGTGGTTTAACTTTTAGCTCATCTATAAGCCGATAAATGCCTTGTTTTAAATCCGGAAATTGCGCTTGGCATTCTTCTGTCGCTTCGCAACGCCGAAGAAGGTCTTGTAATGCGCGGTCGCTCTCCAAAATAATCACCGGCCCCAATACCAGTTGAGGGTGTACAACTGCGTCAAGAACGACACTTCTAATAGACGAGGGGTGACGACGTAAATAATGTTGAGCAACACGTGTACCGTAAGATGCACCATAGATATTCCATTGCTCTAGCCCCAACGCTCGTCGTACTGCTTCGAGATCTTTTACCGCAACGCTAGTTGTATATTGACTGGGATCCCCCGTTAGCTGCGCGAGACATTCGGCGTAATGAACTTTGAGCTGTGCTCGTATTTCAGCATCGAGACTTACCTTCCATGCTTGCTCTGGTAAAACAGCACAATCGAGCCTGTTCGACTTTCCTGTTCCCCGTTGATCAAGGATGTAGATATCGCGTTGCTGTAATATTTTGTCGAACCCTTGCCTGGGAAACAGATAGCTTTCACTCGCAGCTGAACCAGGGCCACCAGGAATAGGAATAAAAGCATCCGACAAGGCTTTTTTACCGGTTGCTTTTAGACGACCAATAAATAATGTGATCTCTCGGCCATCGGGATGAAGATAATTTTCAGGAACCTTGAGATAACCGCACTCCAATTGTCGAAAGTAAGAACCCGAAACATCGCTTACTCGGCATTGAGTAAACGCTATAGTGCCGACTTTATGGCTAACCTCGGGCTGTAGATAGGTCACTCGCTCAAATTTCGGCCAGTGCGTGGTAGCGTTCGATGCGCCATCATCATCGACTGCCGCTATAGTTTCTAGGCATAAGACAATAAGTAAATACAGAAGACTAAAACGGCGACACGATAGAAGAATAGAACGTTTCCGTGGCATACAACCCATTCACCCCTAATAAGCTGAGAACAAAATTTCCATGAGCTCGCAGTATATACAGCGGTGCTAACCACTGTCCAAACGAGTGTTGCCAATAATAATGCCTAAAAAGGCCACCGAAGCACCAACATAGCGCTAACGAATAGGTATCTACCTCTATTGGTGTATTGGCAAAATGTGCTATTCAGCGCACAATAGCACCACATTTATCGCCGAAGCTCATTGCACCTAAACTGACACTGTCAACAAGGCGTTTGAGCCGCAGAGCACCCTTCACCGCTGTTTATAATACAATCCATGGTTTTAATTTGTCTTATAAATAACAAGAAGGAAACTGCCGGGTTACTGCAGAAATGCTGTGGCCTCCCACTACTTGGAAAGGCAAACCATGAGTATTTATCATCAGCTCACTGACAGCTATCAACGTCAGTTTACGTACCTGCGCCTATCGGTTACCGATCAGTGCAATTTTCGCTGTAATTACTGCCTACCCGATGGGTACAGCGCAGCATCACCCGACCCATTTTTAAGCCTAGAAGAAATCCAGCGTGTTGCTGCAGCCTTTGCCCTTAACGGCACCAAAAAAATTCGTATTACAGGCGGCGAGCCCACGTTACGAAAAGACTTGGCCGACATTATTCGTATTTGTAAATCGACCCCGGGAATTGAAACGGTTGCGCTCACTTCTAACGGTTATAAAATTACGCAGCAATTGCCCGCACTTGTCGACGCAGGCCTGGACCAATTAAATTTAAGCGCCGATAGTTTGGAACCCGCGAATTTCGAAATGATAACGGGCCACAACAAACTCCAAGAAGTATTAGCCGGTATTGATTTGGCCATCAGCCTTGGTTTAAAACGGGTAAAGCTCAACGTTGTATTAATGCGAGAGTTTAATCGTAACGAACTCAGTAAATTTTTGGAATTCGTTAGCAACCGCCCTATTTCACTGCGTTTTATTGAGCTTATGCAAACCGGCGACAATGTGGAGTTTTTCAAAAAACAACACGTAAGCGGTGCCGAAATCCAACAACACTTGGAGCAAAATAATTGGCTGCAAGTGCTAAGAGACCCTCATGCGGGGCCTGCAGTGGAATACACTCACCCGCACTACGAAGGCAATATCGGCTTAATAATGCCCTACAGTAAAGATTTTTGTAGTAGCTGTAATCGTCTTCGCGTGTCGTCTCATGGTAATTTGCATTTGTGTTTGTTCGCTGACGCCCATGAATCTCTTCGCCCCTATTTAACACAAGAATCCAGCGCGCAATTAGCGAAACGCCTGCAACATCTTTTAGGTGGGAAAAAAGAGACACACGATCTCCACGAGGGCAACAGCGGCTCTACTCGACATCTCGCGATGCTGGGTGGCTAATATTCGCGCGCAGGTTTATTGTCACAAAAACGCTCAATTTACGTCATCGTTAGGAAGATTTTTGACATGGGAAAACTAATTACAGAAACTTTAATCCCCCTCAACATCGCGGTACTAACGGTATCGGATACCCGAACGGAAGAAACCGATACGTCAGGCCAAAGCCTCGTACAACGCTTAACCGATCACGGACACCTACTCGCTGATAAAAAAATAGTTATCGACGATATTTATATTATTCGCGCAGCCGTCTCGGCCTGGATAGCCGACACAACAACTCATGCAATATTAATTACCGGCGGTACTGGTTTTACCGCGCGCGACAGTACGCCAGAAGCGATAAAACCCATTCTCGACAAGACAGTAGAAGGCTTTGGAGAACTCTTTAGACAGCTATCTTTTGAGCAAATAGGCACATCGACAATTCAATCTCGTGCCTTAGCGGGTTTATCCAACGGGACTATTCTATTTTGTATGCCCGGCAGCACCAACGCCTGCAAGACTGCATGGGATAGTATTATTTGCAATCAACTAGATAGCCGACAAGGACCGTGCAATTTTGTACCACAGTTAAAAAACATCAATATGCTATCCTGTATTTCTCGCGAATAACCGACATCGCTCATGAATTACCTTGCCCACGTTGTACTCTCGATAAAAGCCATTAACGATCAACTGGGCAATCTTTTGGCGGAGCCCGTTAAGGGAAAAACGTGGTAGAACGTAGTATTACGGCCGTCAGTGCGCGTATCGCGTCGCGTTAGTCTGGGGTTCCTTAGGGCTGTAACGGCAAAATTGCGGACGCAAATATTCCATTTGATCTCCCCTAATACGGGCATTATTCATTAGCGCTAAATATTCGGCTCTGTTTGGCCTATACGGCAACGCTAGAAGCTCCATTGAAAGCTCACTTAGCAGCGCATCACCTTTTCTTTGATTGCAACGTTTACACGCCGCTACGACGTTTTCCCATTTGTCGAGCCCGCCCCTACTCCGAGGGAATACGTGGTCGCGCGATAACTGACTACTCTCAAACGATTCTCCGCAATAAAGGCACTGGTAATTATCTCGCGCGAATAAACCAAGATTCGTGAGGGCTGGATTTACACGAAAGCGGCCTAAAACACGACCCTCACACGCCACAATAGCGGGCAAGGATATAACAGACTGTGCTCCCGTTAGGCGCGAACGGCCTCCGTGCGCCTTTCTCACTTCACCACCGAGCGACCACCCCACAACACCGCGGGCATAGAGACCGATAGCCTCCTTCCAATGCAGCCACTGCACTGCTTGACCAGCCATATTAAGTCTTAGTATGCGTGCATCCATAATATTAAACGCTTCCTTCTTGCCACTCGTATGGTGTAACACAATAACTACAAAATGCTTCCGATTCACATACAGTCTAGCCGTTCAATAGCAGCTCTGGTGGCTGCCGTTACGAATGCTCTTTACAGTGATAACACATCGCCTTGAGATGAGCGCGCACCATAACGCAAAAACCCGCCAAGCAAAGCCGGGCGGGAATTGAGGTAACGAAAGTAAAACAAGAATAACAATGCGTTTAGCTATACGACAACCGAAGCATCAGAACACTAGCGTTCGAGATATTAAGAGTGCCTTTTTGCCCGCTCTTGTAGCGCTTTGATTCTAGCTTCGATAGGTGGATGAGAAGAAAACAATGCCATAACGCCACCTTTGTCATTAATCCCAAACGCAGCCATTTGCTCCGGCAACGGCTCAGGCTCTACTTGGCCAAGCCGGTTAAGCGCATTGATCATATTCTGATGTCCCGCTAAATCAGCACCACCGGTGTCGGCAATAAACTCACGCTTCCTAGAAAAATACATCACAATCGTTGATGCCAGAATGGATAACACTACCTGCGAGATCATTACCGTCACAAAATAGCCGATACCATGCCCCTGATTATTCTTCAAAATTACGCGGTCTACAATATGCCCCACAATACGCGACAAAAACACAACGAACGTATTAACCACACCCTGAATCAATGCCAACGTTACCATATCGCCATTGGCAATATGGCTCATTTCATGCCCAACAACGGCTTCTACCTCGCCTTGGGACATGTTGTCTAGCAAGCCTTGAGATACGGCCATTAGAGCATTATTTTTAGATGCCCCGGTGGCAAAAGCATTCATGGCCCGTGATGGAAAAATGGCCACTTCTGGCATTTTAATACCGACAATTTGGGCTTGTTTTTCGACCGTAGCCATCAACCATTTCTCAATATTGTTACTGGGGCTGACAATCACTACTGCCCCAGTCATGCGTTTGGCCATCCACTTTGAAATCAGCAGAGAGATAAAAGACCCACCAAAACCGATAACACCCGACAGTATAACGAGTGACTGGATATTCAGGTCTGAACCATTTTCAGCTAATATGCTGTCAACACCCAGCAGCCTTAGTGTAATGCTCAACACCACCATAATGGCAATGTTGGTCATAATAAATAATAAGATTCGTTTCATTAATATTCCTGGTAGATTAACTGTTGTAACGATGAAGGCTAAGCGGCTGATGCGCAAGCATCAATACTATGACCCATCATTTCTCACAAGGATAGTGTTTGCGTAAAGAGGTATAAACTACCGTTCGTGCCGCAGCGCCTGCAACTAGGTTGCTCGCGTTAAGATCCTCTACCACACGGGTAACCACTTCACGTAAAGAGACTGGATCACCAAGACAAAACTCAGCATAACGCGCCGCTCTATCGCGCAAGCCTACACCGCGAATTCGAATGGCTCTCTCTGCATAGGTTTCCTTTTTCTCGAATTCGGCTTCTACATTCATCAGTACCCGCTCATCAGTCGCTATGGCTCCATCAATAAAGCCCTGAATATAGCGCATGCAATATTGTCCATCAGTACTCTCAGCCTGATTAGGAAAAACATTGCAATGCGAGGCAAGATCAGACGCCAAAAGAGGTTCAACCGCAATCGCTTTGTTAGCGCCAAGAAGGAAAACAAGAGTGCTTATCGTACACAATATTTTCGAGCCCATCATTTACCCCTATTTAAAACTTAAATTCAACGTTAAAACGAGCATTTAAGACGACCATATGCACGCAACGTACTTCGCACCATCATTAGTAGTAACATAATCTATGTCGCAGTCAATCCGTTGCAACTGGCTTTTCAGGCCTGCGGAATTATCCGAAAGGTTCTGATAAAACAGTGCGACTAGAAGCATTATAATAGAACAGGGCAAGTGTCGCCGATGAGTAACGCTGACAACGCT
>Ga0065722_104517_pt1 | contig 10187 bp, 3 predicted proteins | sample BansetMetagenome_FD_59109 | JGI IMG/M metagenome (GOLD analysis project Ga0065722, IMG submission 59109) | Bankia setacea gill microbial communities from Puget Sound, Washington, USA - Caecum Enriched | ecosystem: Host-associated > Mollusca > Digestive system > Ceca | place: United States...
AGGGGCTTAACACGAACAATACTATCGACAAGGGAAAACTCCGTGCGCACACGGAGATGAACAAAATCTGTACTCATGGGGGGCGCTCGATTCGCGTAACAACAGCTCGCCTTAGCGAGCCCGTTTCACCCAGCACATCTTCAGTATATCCAGACGAGCTGCGTCACTTACGGTGGGAAAACATTGTCTCCAAGAGTAATTACCCTACCGTTCAGAAGCAACCCAAATTCTGAAATTCAAGGAGATTGCGTATAAACAACACTCCCTGCTGGAACATCTACAAACTCCTCTGTCACTCCATCTGGCCACTCAATTTCCACCATATCAACTACAGCCCCTTCACCCAAACCAAAGATCTGCTCCGTGGGATTTTGTGATGTAAAATTATTCCCGATCATAATTTCACGCATTTGCGTTACGCTACCCACAGTCACTTTAATGCGCGCTCCTGCCGCTTCGGTGTTTGGTCCAACACCCTTAAGTGAAACCTTTAAAAAATTGTTGTCGACCTGTATATTTTCCCAAAATGAGCTGGAATTCACACGGTTATTTGCCGTATTAAAAATATCCACATCTCCGTCGTTATCAAAATCAGCACAAACCACACCTAAGCCTCTTTTCTTATCGGCTAGCCCCAGCTCTCGTGCCTGCTCCTTGTAACTCAACCCTCCCTGCCCAATAAATAGACGACTGGTGTCATTTTCATAGTCAGTGTTGCTAGCCGTATCTTCCCAACCATTAACGTGAAAAATATCCAACACCCCATCCAAATTGAAATCAGCTATGCAGGCTCCCCAACCCCAAGAGCCATCAGTAATCAGACCATTAATCGAAGCATCGGTAAAAACACCTCCCCCTTCGTTTCGATACAATCTATTACCAAACGGCTGGCCCGAACCTTTAATTCCCGTTACGAACCAATCTAAATCGCCATCGTTGTCCAGGTCGCCAACGGCTAAGCCCATCCCGTTTTGGTCGGTAATCACATCATTGTCTGTCACATCCTCAAACGTCACGACAGAGCTTTGTTCCCCATTATTTAAAAACACTCGCGTATTTGCGAAATCTGCCACAGCAATTATGTCAGGGTAAAGATCATCATTTAATCGAGCAAAAGCGGGCGTAAACGTATAATCAAAGTCTAAGCCTTTTTCTCCATGCTGGAGTAGCCCGTCATTCCCCACTATTATTACAGGAGCAATTTCGGCCTCTTCAGAGACACTGACAAATCGAATTCTATTTTGATCACTTTCATTACGCCAAAGGCTTTCTGTATCACCTCGACTTGGCCCACCGTCGATTTCTGGCCGATAAGTGCCCCAGTGGGCCATCATCAAATCGAGGTCACCATCCAAATCATAATCACCAAATGCTACGGATACAGTCTCACGAGCAGTGAGCAAATCGATACCAGAATCAACCGTAACATCGCTAAAAGTACCATTACCATTATTTCTAAATAACAGTGAGGGGTCCGTAGAAATGCCCCCTATAAACAAATCCAAATCACCATCACCATCCATATCCGCGAATACGGGCCCACTATGCCTATATACACCACCGTCAGGCTTGGTGCTTGCGACACCGGCTTCGAATGCAACGTCAATAAAACTGTTATTCCCGTCGTTACGGTAAAGCAAATTTTTGCCTATATCCCCACGAACAATAAACAAATCTACATCGCCATCATTGTCGTAATCCCCAGCCGCAACGCCGCCACCGAACTCTTCTGGCATGTAATCTTCTTTTGGGTTTAAGTATCCTTTTACAAATTGAATCCCGCTTTCTGCAGTTCTATCTACAAATAATGTTTGATTAACGGGAGAAGCTGTGGGCTGACTACCGCCATTATTTCCGGAAGAGCTTCCCCCCCCACATGAGGACATTAAAACTACCAAAAAAAATATGACGTACTTGAACTGGTAACGTATAGAAAAAATCATGATGTGATGCGCTCTTCTCTAAAAAACGACTCTGCTTCGCCCTAAGTTCATGGCGTGAAACAGAGAACTTTTACTCTAGGCCAAACATTCGATTTCCATTGCTATATTTAGAAGAATCCAATAAAAAAAAGGGCATGGTCAAATAGCTCCATGCCCTTCTCTAACTATCTACCTTCCGTATAACTTAGAAGTTGTAGTTTAAGCGTATACCCGAGGACAAGCCTTCTTCGTATGTCCAAGCAGGTAAGTTATCGGTTTCAGCGCTAGAGTTATGACGGCCAGAAGTTCGAATAGCTTCATCGGTGGCATTGTTAATAAATAGATCCGCGCTCCACTGATCGTCATCGGCTCTCAAGGTTACACCTAAGTCGATACGAGTGTAAGAAGGCTGACGATCCACATCTTTAACAGCGTCACTACCAGGCCCATATACGGATCCAGCAGGAATGTCGCCGCGATTTGCATGGTTAAAGTACATGTCGCTTGTATATTTCAAGGCAATACGTGGAACTAACTGCATGTTACCGCCAACTGCAAACTCATGGTTATAGCTTACGGTCAACTGTGTTTCTGGTGCATATGGTAAGGAATTACCGGAGAAATCCCAAACGCCGCCTACACAACCACCGGCGGGATCATCTTCGACACAATCGTTCCATATTTTACCATCTTCGCTATTAAAAGCGGTTTCAGGACCATCATACTCGTCATATTTAGCAGACAAAAACGCACCCATTACGCTCAGAGTACCTGCTTGACCAACTAGCATCGTTGCCTCTAATTCCAAGCCGGAACTGGTAGCCTCACCAGCGTTGGTTTTGGTTAAAGTAGACTCTTCCGTTACAGGGTCGATTACCGCAGCCGTTACCTGCATGTCACTAAAATTCATCAAGAACACGTTAGCGTTCAAAGTAATATTGCCAAACTGAGATTTAATACCAAATTCGGTAGACATTACTTCTTCTGGGTCTTGAATATTGCGCAGATTCGAAGTGAAATCCAACTCTGAGTTTGGATTACCTGGATCTACAGCTACAGAGCTCCAGCCGTTACCGTCTGCCAATACGCCTGATTTCCAGCCAGTTGCATTAGAAGCGTACAGCATTATGTCGTCTGAAAGATCCCACTCACCCACGATGTTATAGGTGGTGGAATCCCAAGTTTTAGACATGTCATTGTACTGACGAACAAAACATGCTTCTTCATCATCAGCAGGCACAAAGCTTGAATCAGCGTATGGCGAATTCAAATCTTCAGATTTGGTTGGGTAGTAGTTGCATTCGAGAGAACGCCCACCCACATCTTCACGGGTATCTTCGGTATAACGAATACCACCAGTTACTCGAAAGGCGTCTGTTATATCGAACGTACCGGATACATAACCACTGGTAGAATCTAAACTACGAGCAGGTTGCAGGAATGTGTGTACGACTTGGTCATACTCATCAGCCCAGTTACCCCAACCATTTGAGTCAGACTCTGGCATATCAAAATGCATCAAGTTGTCTTCGTGAAAGAAGTACAAACCAGCGGTCCAACGAAAACGGTTATCATTGCTGCTTACCAACTGAAATTCGTTCTGCATTGCTTCGTGGTCATTAGCGCGAGTAATCTGCATGTTGTCATACTGCTCGCCGAGGATGTGCCTACGAGAATAATCAGCAAGACCACCGATGTAGCTAAAGGTGATATCGTTGGCAAAAGTCACATCCAAACGTGTACGTAAGGAACTTGACTGCAGGTTGTTGGAGCCAATCGCGTAAGCATTATTGACTCGATTGTCATAATCAACAGAAGGACCGTCCGGAGTCGTTGAATCTAGGAAGTTTTCGTAAGAAACTAACCAGCTGACATTGTCGGTTGGCTCCCACAACGAACTAACTCGATATGAAGCTGCGTCTACTTCACCCATTTTTGAAACAGGCTCAAACACTCGACCGTCGGAAGGGGACGTGAAACCTGTGCCAGCACCGTAACTTGTAAAACCATCGCGCTTTTCAGTTGCACCGGCAAAACGCAAAGCCCAGCTATCCGCTAGCGGCACATTTAACATTACCTTTGTACCAACACGATTTTTACTACCTACAGTTAATTCGCCAGAGCCGGCAAACTCGCCAAGAACAGGCTTGTTAGTGTGCAGAGAGATTGCTCCTGCCGTAGCGTTACGCCCAAACAACGTGCCCTGAGGACCACGCAAAACTTCGGCTCGGTTCATGTCGTACATCAATACGGTAGAGCCTTGTGAGCGCGCGTTGTATACGCCATCAGTATAAAATGCTATACCTTGGTCACCAGCTTCCGTCTGGTCCAAAGTACCAATACCACGAATAAACGCCAAAGGTGCCGAGTGGCCCTGATTCACAACAAACTGGAAGTTAGGGATTACACCGCGAAAATCGGTGAAAGTAACAATGTCGTTCTCTCGCATTGCTTCAGAAGTAACAGCAGAGATTGCAAGAGGTGTATCTTGTAAAGACGATTCGCGTTTAGTCGCTGTGACCATCACCTCTTCGATCGCACGCTCTTCAGTATTCTGAGCCTGCGCAAATATTGGATTGATTAGAACTACTCCACCAACAATGGTGAAGAGGTGCTTTGACATCAATTTCATAGTTTATCCTTAGCCTGAATTATGGTTATTGTATGCAAACACTCCCCCGAAAATGGGTTCGATTCGGCTGCACAAATGCGGGCAGTCTATCGACGCAGCGTAATCTATTACATTACTTATAAAACTGCAAGACGCTTCAGTAATGGGGAAAGAAGTAATATATTTGATCTTAAGCATCGAGGATACAAAGACTATAACTGCTTCTCATGTAACTGATTATGCTGTTTCTTTACACTCTTCCCGCTAAAGACTTCCTTCCAACAACCCCACCAACCACAAACATGCTAAAATGTTGTCGCCAAAAACAACACACCAACAATAACTAAATGTTGAGCAAGACGTACGTACTCGCTCAAAAAAGTAAGGAATACTTACCAAATTAGCAAACACAAAAATAAGAAATAATTACCAAACTAATAATTAGTAAAATAATGAGGTACACACCCATGACTGCGTACAAAAATTTACAGTCTTCCTTCAAATTGCTTATTCTGGCCACCGCATTAACTATAGTTGGCTGTAGCAACGACGATACTAACCAGCCAAAAACCACCCCGTCGTTAACAGACTTTACCGCAGATGACCGGCCGGTTTCAGTAGCGCGATTGTGGAACGAGGTCGTTTTGGAAAGCATTCGTAACGACAACGCCCGTCCGACTGTGCACGCCCGCAACCTATTTCACACGTCTGCCGCCATGTATGACGCATGGGCAGCCTACTCAGATACGGCTAACACTTATTTTCTAGGTAGATCGATGGGAACTAGCGCCTGTGAATTCGATAAAACCCAGCTTGGAGGAGACCGGCAACTGGGGCGAGAATCGGCTTTAAGTTACGCAACTTATCGGTTAATTAGACATCGCTTTATCGGGTCCCCCGGAGAAGAAGACACATTTGCATTGGCCGACGATTTAATGCTCTCACTGAATTTAGATACGGCGCAGACAAGCACTAACTACAAAGCGCTCGGTGCGGCAGCGCTCGGTAACCACATTGCCGACTGTATTATTCGTTTTGGGCTTCAAGATGGAGCAAATGAACAAAATGGTTACACCAATACAAGCTATACCACCAGCAACCCAACACTACAAATGGACAATCCAGGCAACCCCGATATCGTAGACCTAAATCATTGGCAGCCTTTAGGACTTGTTGAGTTTATAGACCAAAGTGGCAACGTTGTTCCCGGTGGCTCCGCCGAGTTTTTAAGCCCGGAATGGGGGCAAGTTACTCCGTTTGCACTTGAGTCGGATGACCTCACCGTGTACTCAAAGGATGGGTTCGATTATTTGGTATACCATGATCCAGGCTTACCTCCTCTATCAGGAACTGACAGTGCGGATTATTATAAGTGGGGGTTCGGCCTTGTTGCCAAATGGTCATCCCACCTAACACCTGATGATGGTGTAATGATCGATATTTCCCCCGCCAGCTTAGGAAACATTCAAGAGTACCCCAGCGTTGAAGATTACGGTACTTTTTATAATGCGCTTGAGGGTGGAGATGCCAGCATAGGTTATGAAGTTAATCCTGTTACTGGAGCACCTTACGAGCCACAAATAGTACCCCGTGGAGATTACGCACGAGTCCTCGCGGAGTTCTGGGCAGATGGCCCAGACTCCGAAACTCCCCCTGGTCATTGGTTTACCCTATTAAACGAAGTTAATGACCACCCGCTTTTGGAAAAGCGATACGAAGGTGTGGGTGAGCCTCTTGGGAGTATGGAGTGGGACGTGAAAGCCTATTTCACCTTGGGTGGTGCAATGCACGACTCCGCCGTAACAGCCTGGGGCATAAAAGGCTGGTATGACTATATTCGTCCTGTCTCAGCCATTCGAGCCGCTACGGACTTTGGCCAAAGCAGTGACCCTTTAGCCGACACCTACCACGAACAAGGTATTGCACTTGAACCAGGCTTTATAGAATTGGTAACTCTATCTGACCCTTTGGCAGGCGAATCCAATGAAAATGTTGGGAAAATCAAATTAAAAAGCTGGAGGGGGCCAGATTACATCCTGTTTCCCGATACAGATGAAGCCGGCGTTGGCTGGATATTAGCTGAGAACTGGTGGCCCTATCAAAGACCGTCTTTTGTAACTCCACCGTTTGCCGGGTATGTTTCTGGCCACTCAACATACTCCCGGGCCGCTGCTGAAGTACTCACAGCCCTGACCGGCACAAAATATTTCCCTGGAGGCATGAGCGGTTTTAAAATAAAAGCAAATGAGTTTTTAGTTTTCGAAAGCGGACCTAGCGTAGACTTAACGCTACAGTGGGCGACCTATCAAGACGCCTCTGATCAATGTAGTCTTTCGCGAATTTGGGGGGGCATCCACCCTCCGGCAGATGATATACCTGGCCGTTTAATTGGAAAGGCAATCGGTCAGGATGCTTTTGCGTTTGCCAAAAATTACTTTAACGGCAATAAATAGGGCAATACCCCCCACTTGCATCATACGTTTTGCAGTTGATGCAAGTGATTTCCTCTATACCTCTAACCCGGGCTTCGTTTGGTAAGCTTTACCGACAGCGGCACAAGTAGGATTGACATCCCACACAATGAACATTTTTTATGTCCGCAGCCTAAAGGAGCATTCTACTGATCTATTTTTTGAATTTAATTAGTTGCGTTATTTTTTATACCTATTCCATTTTTTCTTGTAAGCATGGCCTCGGCGATCATCGGGAGAATTCGTAAGATTAATTATTTACCTCAATCTCGGAACGGGTAGACAGTATTTAATGCGATTTTTGGTGTAAAACAAAGGAGCGAATTTAAACTGATGGAAGCTTGTTTGCTCACTATTTTTACGCACCCCCTCTCTCCGATCAATTTACATAAGTCGATATCAAAAAAACGCCACCAGCATTACTGCAAGTGGCGAAACTATGAAATTAATTATCGATCAGACAAATATTTAGAACTTGGCGCGAACACCCAGCGTATAGCGCGCTTCGTACTCACGCTGGAAAGCGTACTCGTCCTGCCACTGCAAGTAATACTCTTCGTAGCTGCCAGTGATATTGGAGCCGTTCAAATAAACGGTAACATCGTCCATAACATCATAACTAACCGACATATCAACGTAGCTAATTGCGTCCTGGTAGAGGGGCAAGTAACCACTTACCTGGCTGATAGCATCGAGGCGCTCGGAACGATAATTGTAGGCAATACGCGCCTGGAAACCGTTGGCTTCGTACCAACCAATCAGGTTAATCTGAACTTCAGAATTATCAGGGAATTCGAGCTCGTCGCCATAAACGTCTTCCTCCTGCTGAGTGGACGGCGAGTAGGTGTAGTTAGCGTCGGCACCGAATCCGCTGAAGAAGCCATCTGACATAAAGTCAGACAACGCCAACTTACCACCAATTTCCACACCGGAAACAGAACCACTGTCCCCCTGCACTGGCGTACTCACATCGATGGTGGTGTAACCTGTCTCATCCGTCACCTCCATTCTGGTAGAGCCGGACTGCACAAAACTATCCACATCGACATTAAACAGGGCAATACTGGCCATAGAGGCATCACCAGCGTACCACTCCAAGCCGAGATCAAAGTTAGTGGATCGCCAGGGTTTTAGTTCAGGATTACCGTTTGCAGAACCCGATGTAGCCCTAAATAGCCCGTCATCTGGATTCCCTGGATTGTCAACACGAGCATAACTGACCGACAAACCATCACCCCACTGATTGAGGTCCAAAGGCATCATATTTTTGGCCCAGGCAGCTCTCAGAATTATATCGTCGGTTAGATCCATACTAACGTTAACGCTAGGCAGCAAATCATAGTACTTGCGACGGGTAAATACATCGCCAATATCGATATTGGTATTGCCGTTTTCCAGCTGATCACCCATCTCATTTTGTTTAATAGCAAGCTGAGTCTCTACGGCGCGCAAGCCCACATTTCCGCGCATCTTGGCATACTCAAAATTACCCTGCGCAAACAGCGAGTTCTCGATCAGCTGAACCTCATAGGAAGTTCCAGGGATGACCTGTTTGGTGGCATTACCGTACAATGTTTTCTGATAGGCTTCTGGGTTATCCAAATCCTTGGGGTCAGCAACCCATACACCAGGTAAACCACCAACATTCCCGAAGTCGGTAACGAAGTTCACATTATTATTAGCATCCAATGCCGTTGGCGGTAGTGCGGTGTAGCCAACAAATTCTCCATCCACATTTTCTCCAACGCTACAGGCTTTGTCTGCGCCAAATACAATGTCAGTTGCTTTCCACTGAGCTGCACAGCCATCAGTAACAATGTTACCGTCTTCGTCTTCAGATCCTTCATAAAAATTGGAAAATAGATGATAACGATATTCTTCTACGTTTCGCTGTGAGAAACGAGCACCAAAATCTACACTGGTGAAGAAGCCACCATCATCGAACCTGTAAGCACCGTCAAACCGTAGAATTCGCATCTCGGCTGTTGAGTTTTCGTTATTTTCAGAAACTGATGCGGCAACGTTATAGCTGTCTAAATTCCCCAAATAATCTTCTAGCGTTGAACCAGCTGCCAATCCACCATTAATAACTTGGTTGTAGCCACTAAATTTTGGATGATCCCCTGAAGTATCCCAGCCAACAACGGGATTGTCGTAGTCGTCACCTACACCACGCCAACCGAGCGGGTTGGGCTCAACATAACAACCACCATCATCACCTACAGCTGCTGCACCATCACAATATTCAGATGGGTAAAAAGTGCCGGTACCTGTGTCAGAATTCCAAATACCTGTTGAATTACCATCCATAGTATCGCCTTGAATATAGCCGTGGCGCTTCTCCCGACTAGCTTCGGCGTACACAAAGCGTGTTTTGCTCGTAAACTTCCCGCCGTCGTCATAATTCAACTCAAAATTGTAGTTTTGAGAGTCAGTAAAATAAATATCGTTTTGTGCGAATGATTGAATACGGCGAGGTGACAGATCTCGGGACTGAATACTTAACCATTCCATACCTTCGCTTGAGGCGCCGGTTCCGTTGGCAGATACAGGGTCCGTCCACAATGAGCCAGCCCACTTATCGGTGCTATTGACTCCTTGCTTGCGGTTGTACTCATCTTGATTAGCAAGAAATGCATCAGCGACGAATTCAAACCCTTCTCCTAGGTCAGCCTGAAAAGATCCGTTAATACCGTAACGTTCGCGCTCGGTTACTTGATTCCAAGCAACTACCCCCTGCGGAATAACGTAGTTGTTATTAACGCTATCCTGTGGTCCCCAATAATTATGTACGTTATTAGCCCAGCCCGCATCACCATTGGGGCTACCTGTATTGAGTCCATTATAATTATTACCCAGATTTACATTAGCGTAGGAACCAGACACTAAAAACCCCATGGTATCGTTATTCCAGTTAAATAAACCACTCACAACGGGGTCCGTTTCACCGGAGTCGACTCCTGTCTGCAATTCGATACTAGCAGCTGTAGTTATACCTTCACCAAAATCCATTGGCCGCCAGGTTTTTAAATTGATAGTACCAGTAATACCAGCCGCTCCGTTTTTAGCAGTGGCAGATTTATAAATTTCAGTGCCTTTAAACAGTTGGGAAGGTAGGTCGCCAAGCTCCGCAGTGGAAGTTGTCAAAGCATTTGCGGTTAAAAATGCTTCGCCGTTTAATTG
>Ga0065722_104518_pt1 | contig 10151 bp, 8 predicted proteins | sample BansetMetagenome_FD_59109 | JGI IMG/M metagenome (GOLD analysis project Ga0065722, IMG submission 59109) | Bankia setacea gill microbial communities from Puget Sound, Washington, USA - Caecum Enriched | ecosystem: Host-associated > Mollusca > Digestive system > Ceca | place: United States...
TCATCAAAACGGGTAGCGCTAAAAGGGGAGTTTGTGGAGCTCACCAGCTATGAATACAACACCCTCGAATATCTGGTTTTACACGCCGGCGAACCCATATCCAAAACAGAACTAACCGAACACCTCTACCATCAAGATTTTGAGCGCGACAGTAACGTTATTGAGGTGTTTGTGGGCAGATTGCGTAAAAAGCTAGACCCCTCCAATACCCTGAAGCCCATCACAACCGTGCGAGGCCAAGGTTATCGCTTTGCACTCTAACGACTTGTCGCCACAAACATTCAGTCATCACAATTTTTGTCTGGTCTATTGGGAAAACATGCATGGATGTTAAGCGCCTATCGCTTTCTGCACGCCTCACCTTGAGTGCCTCCATCGTGCTACCCATCATTCTCGGTTTTAGTGCCTTCTCTCTCGACAAGGCCTTTCAGCTAAGCCTATTAAAAGCCGAACAACAAGCCCTACAAGCCCACATTTATTCGCTGATGGGCGCCTCAGAACCTGCAACCGAAGACGACGATGAAAGTCTTGAGTTGTTCGTACCAGAATCATTGGCAGAGCCACGCTTTAACCGACCACAATCTGGTCTCATCGGCTTAATTCTCAACGCCAATGGAAAAGCCATTTGGCAAAGCGGCTCAGCCTTTGCCGGTCTAACCACGGCACTCCAAGATCACCGCAAAGATACTGCCGCTCCCTATGCCGCCGGTGCTGATACTTTTGGTGAAATCATAATATCAGGCCAAACCTATTCTATCGCAATGTTCGACTCCATATGGGAGCTTCGAGGTAAGGACCAATTATTTCGCTTTGTGGTACTGCACACTCAGGATGCCATGGCCGAAGAGCTAGCGAGTTATCGTGACGCACTATGGCTTTGGCTGGCCGGAATTACCGTACTGTTTATTACCGCGCAATTACTGATTACTCGCTGGGGCTTAATGCCATTGAAACATCTCGCCCTAGCCCTCGAAAAATTCCAACAAGGGCAAAACAAACTGCTTGAGGGTCAGTACCCGAAAGAAATTGCCCCTGTTATAGAAAACTTAAACGGTGTACTCCAAAGTGAGCAAGCTCAACGTCAACGCTATAAAAACACGCTGTCTGATTTGGCTCACAGCTTAAAAACCCCTCTTGCCATTATGCGGGCAGAGCTTGAAAACACCAAAACCACTCAAACCGCAACCATAGACGAGCAAATCACCCGGATGGCTGAAATCGTCCAACACCAATTACAACGAGCAACCCTAACAACGACCAGTAGTATTCGCGAGAAAACCCCTCTTCGTCACACCCTTGAACGACTCGGTAGTGCTCTCTCAAAAGTGTATAAAGAAAAACACGTATCACTCACCCTAGATCTTCCCGAAGAACTAGACTTCCCTGGTGATGAAAGTGATGCCTTGGAAATATGCGGTAATTTGTTGGAGAACGCCTTTAAATATGGACAGTCGACCATTTGTGTACACGCTGGCAGCACAGCAACAGAACTGCACATAAGCATTGGCGATGACGGGCCTGGTATCGCCACGCATATGAAGCAGCAAATTCTTACTCGAGGTGCCCGAGCTGACACTGGTACCGCAGTGCAGGGCCAAGGCATCGGCTTAGCCATTGTGGTCGACATTATTAGCAGCTATCAAGGCCAGCTATCCATTGGAGAAAGCCCTTTAGGGGGCGCAGAATTCAGGCTTTCACTGCCGCTATGAAACCGATTAACCACTACCTTTTCGCTTTAGTTTTCCATCCAAAGTTACGCGCTTTACGGAGGCTGCAATTTATTGCGGCTATTATTATTTTTGCTTATATGGCTCTAAGCACCCCCCCGCAAGAACTGGTCGCCCTCTCATCCGACAAGGTCCTGCATTTGTTAGGTAATATTCTGTTGATCTCATCCACCTGGCTCGCCTTCGCTGGTACAATCAACAAACGCTTAAGCCTCTTGTTTGCCGTCTGTTACTCCTTGCTCATTGAAGGTCTCCAGTATTTCACCCTCCTCCGGCAGGCAGACCCCACCGACGCACTGACCAACCTCTTGGGCATCTTTGTAGGGTTCTGTCTTTGCTTGCTCCTAGAATACTACTTAAAAAGCACTCATCGACCGAACGAGCAATCGTAAAGTTGCGCAACCTCAAGCCACCGATTCCGCACAACGGCCTATAATTAGGAGCCTAACGATGAACCATGACACGGCTAGTCGATACGAGCGAACACTCAGTCTCATTCAATAGAGGTAGCCCTCACGAAAACACTTAAAACAGCCCTCTCGCCCCGACGCTACTCGACTATACCGCGAATATGGCTTGTACTACTTTGCCTTTTCCTGCGGCCAAGCCTCACCTTAGCCGAAACCGAAGCCCCCCTAGAGGTTCGCTACCCAATGCTCTCCAGCAATAGAGTATTCGAGCACAGAATGGCCTACCTTACCGGCCTGCTAGAACTTGCCCTGACAAAATCAGGGAACAACTTTGTGCTTAGCCCTGTCGAGGTACCACCATCATCTGCTGGCAGAAGCACACAATATCTTATAAAGGGTCGTTATGACGTTTCTTGGATGCACACATCCACCCAGCACGAGACGACTTTGCAGCCAATAAGGATCCCTCTCTTCAAAGGGTTAATAGGGTGGCGACTTATGTTTATTCGCCATCAAGATTTGGAGAAGTTTTCTGCAATAAAATCCGAAAAAGAATTGAAAAACTTATGGGCAGGGCAAGCTCACAACTGGCCAGATAATGAAATTTTGGAAAGCAACGGCTTTAAATTACACACCGCACCCCTAAAAGAAAATGTGTTACAACTATTGCGGCACAAACGTATTGATATGTTCCCTCGCTCCATAACAGAAATTTGGGATGAGTACGAAGCTTACGCACAAGATGATATTGTCGTAGAGCCAAACCTTGTTATCACCTACCCTTCGGCCTTCTATTTTTTTGTCACCAATGAAAATACCATACTGGCAAAAGCCTTAAGCCGCGGACTAAACACGGCCATCGAAGATGGTTCTTTCGATCAACACTTTCACCATTTTTTTGATTCTGTTATATCGAAATCAACGCTCGCACAACGCACCATCATCGCCATCCCTAACCCTCAGCTCTCCAAGCAAACACCACTGGGGAATTCCAGTTTATGGTTTTCGCCTAGTGAAGCCAAAAATTGGCCGGCTACTGCCGAACACGGAAAGCCATAGCGGAAAACTGAACCGACTGAAGAAGGCCTTAATCAAACATCGGCATAAGCTTTATCTCGCCCAAACGGCCGAGCCATCAACAACAACTTGGGGAGTAACAATAACGCACCAAGCAACGCAAGAAACATGGCTAAGCCAGTGAGCAAACCAAAATAGATCGTCGGAATAAACGCCGATAAAACCATGATCGCAAAACCAAAAATAATGATCACTGAGGTGTAAAACATCGCCTGACCGATTGAGGCATGTGCGCGGTGCATGCTCGCAAGATAACTACCGTCAACCAACAACTCGCGTCGAAAACGGTGTACGTAATGAATGGTATTATCTACACCAATACCAACAGTAATCGCCGCCACTGTAATCGTCATCATATCCAAAGGTAGCCCAAAGATACCCATAAAACCAAGTATACCCGAAGCCGCCAATATGGTAGGAATAATGGCCACAATCGCTACTTTAAGCGAGCGAAACAGCACCACAAACATGACGAAGATCCCGAGTAAAACCGTACCTAAAGTCGCAATTTGTGAGCTAAACAGGCTTTGCAGCATATTGTTGTATAACACTAGCAACCCCGTAAACCGTAGATCATTACCGCCAGCCATTTCATTGTCAACAATATGCTCGCGAATTCGCTCCACCAGCTCGGCGCGCTTTAAGTCTGGGTAACCATCATGAATGCGTAAACTTAGCCTCGTTTGATCATTTTCCGCAGAAAGATAAGGTGTGATCAACGCATTTTTTACCTCTCTGGTTAAGCTTTTCTGCATGAGTGCCAATTCAAAATCGTTCAGGCTGCCGTTAATGTCCATGCCCACTTTATACAAGATCGCAAGCGACTGGACCTTACCCACCTCAGGCAAGCTTTCGAGATAATCGTGTATCTTTTCTATTTTCCGCAGGCCGCTAACCGTCATCCAATAACTTGGCTCATCGGCTCCGTGTTCAGAAAACGGATCAACTTCAGAAAATGGATCTGCTTCCGATATCGGTTCACGTAACTCAAAAGGATCCCCTTCATCAAAAGGGTCGGCCTCTGCGAAAGGATCGTCTTCATCCGTATATTGCCCATGACTGACTTGAAACTCTGTATCGGTATAGTCAATAACAATATCCAAAGACGTAGTACCACCAAGATCTCGATCTATCACCGCAAGCCCCTGATAGATCTCAGTGCTCTTGTGAAAATAATCAATAAATCGATTTTCCACCTGTAGCCGTGAAATCCCCCAAGCACTGGCCAAGGCTAAGCCGAAGCTGGCGACTATTACCCAAGCTCCACGCTTTTCTACAAATGAGGAAAACACTCTTGTCACGGATGTTTTTGTATTCAAACTATCACTACCCGGCGCAGTGGAGGAAGCAGGCTGACGACGCAACAACATAAGTGCGGCAGGCAACACCGTAAAAGCCAACGCAAGAGCAAGTAGCAGGCCCATGGTCATCAACCAACCAAAATCCATGACTGGACGAATATTACTCACCACCAAAGAGGAAAAAGCAACAACGGATGTCATCACCGTATACAAACACGGAAGCGCCATAAATCGCACAGTCTCTACAACTAACCTCTTTTGACTCCAGTCAGGTTGCTGTTGCTCAAACTCGCGGTAACGAACAATTAAATGAATAACAATGGCCAGTGAAATAATTAGCAGCAAGGCCACGAAGTTCGAGGAAATAACCGTTAGCCGCCAATCAACCCAACTCACGTAACCCAACATGATAAGGACAGCCGCCAAACACGTTGCCATTGGAATGATGACAAAGCGCGGAGAGCGAAAAATAATGGCAAGCACGACCACCATAAATAACAAGACCGCAGAGCCAAAAACAAGTAAATCACTTTGTATAAAACGAATCATATCGGCGGTAATCATGGTTATACCACCAACATAAATTTGCGCATTTTCGCGATATCGCCCCACCACCTCTCGAATGGCGTCGACCCTGCGATGATCTCGCGTGGAAGCTGCTGTTCTATACTCCAACAGGGCGTCACTAAGCTCCGCTAAGGCTTGCCGCTGCTGAGCCAAGGAACCCGGGCCAGCTTCGTCCGCACTCTGCTCCGCAAGCTGGCGCTTAGTGGACACGTCCAAATCATCTGTCTCGGGCCGAGCTGTAGACAATGCCAGTCTTAATTCATCACGGCGCTGCACCAAATACAGATAGCGGCTATCCACCTCTAGGTTCAACTGCAATGCTGTGGTTTGGCCGTCGGGCCCTAGAATAAGGTCTTTGTAGACAGGGCTATTCAGAAATTCGTGCTTCGCTAAAGCGTAATCCATACCCTCGGATTGCAATGTGCGAGGCTCCGAAACAAGCTCGGCAATACTCTGGCGCGGGCTGTATAGCAAAGGTACATCGAGAATGCTGTTGATGCTAACAACACCTTCAACACTTGCCAGCTCATCTCGCAGCAATGCCAAGCGATGCAAAGATGCCTCACTAAACAGAGGCTCCTCTGGGCGAAAAGTCACAACCAAAAAATCGCCACTGTTATACGCTTTAATCACATCCCGATAAAAATCAAGATCGGTATCGTTCTCGAGCGTAAGAGAGTCGGAGGAAGCATCCAGCTTAAAGTTAGGCAGCCCGATCGCGGCCCACGTCACAACTGCACATAAAACAAACAAAGTTGCTTTTGGAAATTGCGTGATAATTGACGTATAAAAATTGAAAACACGACTGAGCATGAGGCTAAGTTCAACATCCTGAGTTGAGTTTGGCTGCCAAGCAACCTAAACCTTGTTTTTACAAGCAATGCCGGGCCCATTAGCCCGGCTAACAACCAGCATCTAACTATGTCGTTAGGAAGAACACTGGCTTGCCTGTTTTTGCCCGATTGCACCTGTTGAATCAAAAAGCCCAATTCAATATACGGGCAACCGAGTGAAGCAGACGACGAAATTGGTACATAACTTTAGAACAAATTTGGAAGGACGGTAAATTTAACAAATTTGACGTGAGAAAAGGGACAAATTTCGTGCAGGCATTAAAGTACGGATGTCATTCCATTTCCCATAAACACCACACACTTTCAGTTACTGTTTCCCGCCGGGGGCATTATACTGGCGAACTCACGTGGGACAATACGTCAATATGTTAAAAATTCGTTACAAAAACCTGCAAAAAGATCCTTTTTGGATCATGGAACGCAATTATTCCATTGGATCTGCAGATGATAACCATTTAACTTTAGATCTCCCCTCTATTTCAGAGCATCACGTAAAGTTCGTTCGAGAAACAGAGGCCATTATTCTGAAAGACCTTGGCTCTGCCAACGGAACCTTTGTAAACGGCCATAGAATTAACCACAAAGCAGTTTGCTGCGGCGACCAAATCCTAGTGGGCAACATTGAACTAGAAATTATTGACCCTCTCGAAGAAATCGATGCAATGCAAGGGCGTTACTGGTCTCTCATTGGCGACTCAAGCTGGCTAGCAGGCCAAGAATTCCCCTTAATTTTTAACCAGAACACCGAACTAAAGCTCGGGCGAGGCAAGCATTGCGACATTGTGTTCCCCGGCACACACCTTTCACGTGAACACGCATCCCTGCAGCTCTCAAAGGGACGAGTGTTACTCAAAGACTTAAAATCTGCAAACGCCACATTTGTAAACGATGAGCGAATCGATATCGCTGAAATAACACCCGGTGATCGCATCCGCCTCGATGTTTATAGTTTTAAGGTATTTGGGCCCGGTATTCAATTACACAAGGCCGCCACTCGGCGCATACAAGCGGTTAACGAGAACCGTATTGCCGAGCATTGCGAGAACCTGCAGACGGTGAAGCCTGCCGATCGCGTTAACAACCAATCCCCCACTGACAAGCCCAAGCCCACCCCAAAATCTCGGCGCTGGAAAACTCGTCCCACCTCACCAGGCAACAGAGATGAACAGCAAGCCTCAACTAGCACCATTACTAAATGGCTGCTAGCACTGCTTTTAGCCACGATTATCGCCAGTATCACCCTTCGCGTATTACTCGGCTCCTTTATATAGCCCGTCTTCTCGCTTGCATTTAAGGTGCACTCTCACCCCAGCGTTGCAACAGCTGATGGGGCAAGTTTAGCTGGTCCAAAATTCTAGCAACAATAAAATCAATTAAGTCATTCACCGTCTTAGGTTGCTGATAAAAGCCAGGACTAGCCGGTATAATGACTGCTCCCATGCGCGTCAGGTTTAACATGTTTTGGAGGTGAACCTCTGAGTATGGCGCCTCTCGAGGCACCACGATCAGCTGCCTGCGCTCTTTCAAAGCAACGTCACCTGCGCGCTCAATAAGGTTATTACTCGCCCCGCTGGCCAGCGCCGATAGCGTGCCCCCGCTGGCGGGGCAAATCACCATAGCCGCCGGGGTGCTCGAACCAGAGGCAACCGGTGAAAACCAATCCTCTCTTGAAAACACACGCAACTGCGCTGAATCCACATCAAAATGCCGCTCTAGAAACGCCTGCTGAGCAGCAGTGTCTTCACTAGGTAAAGGCATTGCCGTTTCTGTAGCAATGACCACTTCAGCCGCTCGAGAGATAAGAAGATAAACTCGGCAGTTCGCGGCCAATAACACCTCTAACAGACGTATTCCATATTGGGCGCCAGAAGCTCCGGTAATCGCTAACGTGATCGTTATTTTAAAAGACATGTCGTTATGGACTCTGAGTTAAGTGAGTAAATTTCAACCAACCGAAGATGCTCTAGCAGCCTCAAGCGCCGCCAAAAGGCGCTTGTGAATCCCTTCAAAACTGCCATTGCTCATGACCACCACATTCATAGGTGTATGGCCAGTTCTGCGCTGAGCTTCAACAGCGCTAACTACGGCAGTAATAATCGCCTCGGTTGTGGTCAATACCTGGGATTGTTCGCAATGGTCAAACAGTGCAGATAACGACCAATCTAAACCCTCAGGCTCAAACCAAAAACAGCGGTCAGCGAGTGCCACAGATTCGAGTAGTTTGGTGCTATGCACTCCTTGCTTCATTGTATTTGAACGAGGCTCTATAACGGCAATAATGGGATCTGAACCAGCTGAAGCACGCAAGCCCGCCAATGTCGTTTCAATCGCGGTGGGGTGATGAGCAAAATCGTCATACACTTTAACCCCAGCAACCTCACCCAGCAGCTCCATTCGCCGCTTTACGCCTTGAAAGCGGCTTAGCGCTTCACAAGCCAAATTCGGTACCACTCCCACGTGGCGAGCCGCCGCAATTGCACTTACGGCATTGCTCATATTGTGGTCACCACTAAGGTTCCAGTGAATACACCCAACCGGCTCGTTACTTGATTCAAAAAACACCTCGAACACCGAGCCATTAGCTGCGACAGCACGATACTGCCAAACAGCTTTGCTCTGCTGCTCCAATTTGGCCTCACCCTCACTACACTTAGCTGCGCTTAGCTGCTCCTCGCTCCAACACCCCATGGCAATAACATCCTCAATTGACGCATAGTTCTCTGGATAAATGACCATACCGTTTTGTGGGACCGTTCGTAGCAGATGGTGAAACTGGCGCTGAATGGCCTCCAAATCTGGAAATATATCCGCATGGTCATATTCCAAATTATTAATGACTAGAGTATTGGGGTGATAATGTAAAAACTTTGAACGCTTATCGAAAAAAGCCGTGTCATATTCGTCCGCCTCAATAACAAAAAAGTCACTCGCCCCCAAAGACGCAGAGCGACCAAAGTTCGCGGGTACGCCACCAATCAAATACCCGGGGCTCATCCCTGCATACTCCAGTATCCACGCTAGCATGCTCGCGGTACTGGTTTTACCATGCGTTCCGGCGACAGCAAGTGTCCAACGACCGCCAAGAATATGATCACTCAACCATTGCGGACCGGAAACGTAATCACACCCAGCATTGAGAATGGCTTCCATTAAGGGGTTGCCCCGGCTCACGACATTTCCTATCACATATACATCCGGCTTTAGTGCCAATTGATCTGCAGAAAACCCTTCAATCAATTCAATTCCCGCTTGCTCTAGCTGAGTACTCATAGGTGGGTACACGCTCGTGTCAGCCCCCGTAACAGTATGACCGGAAGATTTTGCCAATTGTGCCAACGACCCCATAAAGGTGCCACAAATACCGAGAACATGAAGATGCATAGTGTTTGAACTGCTTATATCGGAAAGAAAGGAATTAAACGAGCTTACCACGCACTCTAAAAACGAACCATTGAGTTAAGCAAATCGCTCATAGCCCTGTGAATCTCTCAAACCACATTCACCACAATGATCTAAGCAGCAAGCCCCATTAAAATGAAAAATTCTTAGCAGCACAAAAAGTTGGTTTTTCATGCCAATAAGTCAACTTTCAACCACAATCGAACACTAAATAATCTAATACTTTGAATTGGAGCAAATATACTTTGAGAAATTGATCAAAAAACAGACGACAGGATGTAATCAATGAATATGAGAAGTGGCGAAATTGAAGTAAAAGTTCGGTTCCGATCTGAGCGTTTTTTTTGCGTAGATGGCGATTGGTTTTTCTCGACCCGAGAAGGCTGTGATATTGGGCCCTATAGCTCTCGACTATCAGCCAGCAACGGTTTAATACTTTACATTCATTATATGGAGGCCAATCCAAAACAAGGACAACAATACGCCAGCAAAATTGCTAAACAAGGTCTTTGGGCAACCACGCTTTGCCACTAAAGCTAAAGCTGTGCGGCCGAAACCGCCCAACGTGGCATGCACCAACGTCAGGTTAGCTTCCTTAGCGTGCGCTAAACAGCAAGTTAATTTGCAGCCAGAAAATGATTCACCACCGTTAATAGTTTTTCCTGATCAACCGGTTTCGCAATGATGGCATTAATACCACTTTCCTCAATGCCAACTTTATCTGCAGGCCCAGAGTGCACGGTCACAGCAACAATCGGGGTATGACGGTAGGTATTGGTTGCCCGCAACCGCCGAGCAACTTCACGACCATTAATG
>Ga0065722_100739_pt1 | contig 10139 bp, 7 predicted proteins | sample BansetMetagenome_FD_59109 | JGI IMG/M metagenome (GOLD analysis project Ga0065722, IMG submission 59109) | Bankia setacea gill microbial communities from Puget Sound, Washington, USA - Caecum Enriched | ecosystem: Host-associated > Mollusca > Digestive system > Ceca | place: United States...
GTTGGCGCCAAGACCAAGCGAGATAAGGTATCCGCATTAACTAGGAGTGCCGCGCCCAAGGTTGCACTAAGCGGAATTAAGTAACGGTGGTTTGGGCCTACAATAATACGAATAACATGCGGCACCACCAAACCAATAAAGGCAATGGTGCCCGCCACAGCAACGGAAACGCCCACCGCGGCAGCGACACATAAAATAATATGGAATTTAACGCGATCAACATTAATCCCTAGATGTCGCGCCTCGGACTCGCCCAATAGTAAAGCGTTAAGCGCGTAGCGATAGCGATAGAACACAGCGATAGAAATGAAACCAATNACCGTCACCANCAATAATCGCGAACCATTAGCGGCATCTAACCCGCCCATTCGCCAAAGACTTATTCGGCGCAACATAGTGTTGTCCGCCAAAAACTCCAATAGGCTAGTTAAGCTTCCCGCCAAAAAAGTTAAAGCAATACCAGCGAGCAACATGGTTGCCACACTCGTGCCCTGAGTATTTGTTGCCAAACCGATAAACCAATACCACCACAATACAACTACCGGCAAAGGCTGCCACCGACACAATTGATAACCCCATTAAAGAAGCACCACTGGGCTGCAAGAGTACAATGGCAATACTTGCACCGGCAGACGCGCCAGCACTAACACCAATAAGTGACGGGTCGGCCAAGGGGTTGCGAAACAAACCTTGTGTGACCGCGCCGCTGCTGGCGAGAACGGCACCTACAACGACTGCCAACAAAGTACGCGGCACGCGTAGTTGTTCGAGAATTACATGACTGAAATCACCGTTATCGACATCTGTAAAAGTTAACCAGCTAACAATCTGCTCGAGAGATATCGGCACTGCACCAAACATCAGGCCTGTAACGATCGACATCATCAGTAGGACAATACTACCCAAAAAAATCAACGGCCAAAGGCGTGGTAGAGATTCTGCCGAAACCATCATTGCACTTCTACCATCGATGAACGAGATTGATAAAAGGCAATACAACTTTCGACAAGCTCATCTACTTTAAAACCGGAATCACCTTCCAGCGTATCCGCTAAGCGATCGATTTCTTGTTCGCGAAGCGCGGTAATATCCAGCAGTGGAATATCGATATTGTCTAACCCCATCCAAGCGAGCAATAAATTCAAAGCCTCAGGGGAATCGAAGCAACCGTGTAGATAGGTGCCCAACACATTGTTATCGCTATTGAGGTAACCGTCTTGGGAGCTGGTCGAACTTGGTAGCGGGCCATGTAATTCAATTGGCGAACGACTGACATTAACCTCTGACGGTAAAGCTGAATTTGTAGAATTTATAGGCTGGGTAATACCGTTGTGAATTTCATAACCGCTAATTTCGGCTGTTTTTTCGACTNCAACACTGAGGCTTTGCTCTATTGCTGGCTTAAGGTTGAAGCCTTCTCTTAATTCTGTATTCAAAGATAGCGGCGGGACCGGTAATCGCAATATGCCCGTAACGCGCCGTAGGGATTTTTCCGCATAGAACTGTGTGTGTACTGGCAGTAATTTAAAGCCGTAGGTAAGCTCGGTATTGTCTTGACCGGAAAAAGATTCGCTTTCGATATTCAACGGATCAGAAATCGATTCCCCCAGCATTTGATAGCCGCCGCAAANCCCCATTACCTTACCGCCGTAGCGCAAATGTTTGTTTAGGTGATGCTGCCAGCCATGCTGCTTTAAATAATTGAGGTCGCTGACAACACTTTTGCTGCCCGGCAGAATAATACAGTCGCAAGCCGGTGGCGTTTGATCCGCAGGAATAAACTGCAGGTTTACCNATGGATGAAAACGCAGCGCGTCGAAATCGGTGTGATTCGAGGTGTGTGGCAATACCGGCACGAGAATATTAAGTTTGCTCGAAGCTTTATCGGGTTGACGCGCATCGATAGCATCTTCCGCTTCTAAATAAAAATTATGCAGGTATGGGACAACCGCGAGTACCGGCTTGCCAGTACGCGCTTCGAGCCAATCGAGCCCCGACTGCAGCAAGCGAATATCACCGCGAAAGCGATTTATGACAAAACCAATAATACGGTTCTGTTCAGATGCGGACAGCAGTTCGAGAGTACCGATAATATGCGCAAATACGCCGCCCTTATCAATATCAGCAATTAAAATTACCGGGCAATCGACCGCTTCGGCAAAGCCCATATTGGCGATATCACCCTCACGTAAATTGATTTCGGCAGGGCTACCGGCCCCCTCAATAATGACGGCGGTAAAACCATTGGTTAATCGGCTAAAAGATTCTTTTACCGCTTGCATGGCTTGCGGCTTAAACTGGTGAAAATCCGCCGCGCTCATATTCAGTTTTGCTTTCCCCTGAATAATAATTTGTGCACCGGTATCGCTACTGGGTTTAATTAATACAGGGTTCATATCGGTGTGCGGGACTACGCCTGCCGCTTGCGCCTGAACGGCTTGGGCTCGGCCTATTTCTCCACCGGCTTCGGTAACGGCACTGTTTAGTGCCATATTTTGCGGCTTAAAGGGCGCGACTTTTACCTGCCTCCTCGCCAGCAGCCGGCACAACGCTGCGACTAAGGTGCTTTTACCCGCGTCGGATGTAGTGCCCTGTACCATTAGCGAAAAAGGCTGCATAAAAATCGTATCCGTTAAAAATCGACGCCTTTGCGCGCTTTTAAACCCGCGGTAAAGCCGTGTTTAATATCTTTCACTTCCGAAACGGTATCGACCGCATCGCGCAGCTCGCTGCCACCACCTCGGCCTGTTACCACTAAACTCTGCTCAACCGGACGATTATTAATGGCCTCAATTACCGCCTCTTTGTCGAGGTAGTCATACGCTAACATGTAGGTGAGTTCATCGAGAACCACAAGGTCGTAGCTTGGATCAGACAGCAAGGTTAATGCATGTTGCCAAGTCGTCTTGGCAGCAGCAATATCGCCGCTGCGATCTTGGGTGTTCCAGGTAAAGCCTGTACCCATCTGATAGAAATACACGTCGGGACAGCGGTCGCGCAAATAAATTTCCTCGCCCGAAAGCTGTACACCTTTAATAAATTGCACAACACCCACGCGCTGACCGTATCCCAAGGCACGCATCACCATGCCAAATGCAGAGCTGGACTTTCCTTTACCATTACCGGTCAACAAAACGGAAACACCGCGTTCGATATTAGCGGCTTCGATATTCGCGTCGACTTTGGTTTTTTGCTTTTCCATCGCCCGCTTATGTTTGCCGTCTTTACGGGTATCATTTGCATCTGTGGACACGGAAACTCCTATTTTTAATTTTCATTCTGAAAGGTTAGTTAACATGCAAACACAGGTTAACTAACCTAGAACCACCTAACCGTAACTTAACGACTTAGAACCGATACTTAACGCCGGCATAAGCTGCACGACCCGAAACGTTATAGTCGCTCACCTCGACATAATCACGATCTAAAACATTTTCGATACGTGCGAAATAAGTAAGTCGCTCAGTTTTATAGGTACCACTCAAGTCAACAACACCATAGTTATCGAGATCAACATCGCCGACATCTTTAGTGCTCTGTACCAAACGCAGATTGCTTAACAGGGTAAGTTTTGAGTCAAGAAGGCTAAATTCTAAGCCCATATTTGCCATATGCTTGGGGCGTCGCAGACGCGGCTTATCATCGGTGTCACGAGCAATGTTGTAAGTATAGTTAGAGCGGAGGTTCAGCCACGGGTAAATATGATAATCACCAGTAAGTTCTATCCCCTTGGACTTACTATCACCACTGTCTTGTCGGTAGTGGCCACCAGTATCGGGGTCATAATAAAAATAAAGCTGGTCGCTAACAACTTGATAGAACAGCGTTGCCTGAATACCGTTGCCACCATCAGTATAAAGGTCAACACCAAAATCCCACCCCTGACTGCGCTCTTCATGCAGTGCCGTTGACTGGACACCAATCCTCTCATCACGTGAACGATTGAGGCCAACCTCACCTATACTCGGCGCACGAAAACCAGTACCTGCACTGCTCCGGTACTTAAGGCTACTAGTATCGAATTCCTGCACGATCGCACCAGAAATCCTTATGCTCGTGTGCTGACCGAAATCCTCATTGTCATCAAAGCGAGTACCTGCAGCTAAATAAACGTTATCGTTCCAGTTAGCCTGAAGCTCAGAAAAAATACCCAACTGTGATCGTTCCGTTTCTTCATTATTGCTAACAGTACTTTCAATTTTATAGTCACTGCCAACTACCAGCTGTATTTGGTCGTTCAGCATGGCACTCCCAACATAGTCAAATTTTTCAATACTACCCTCAACCTCGTAGGTGGACTCCCCTGAGCTATAATATTCTCGCTCCACCTCGGTTAATGAAAACCCTGCACTATGATCTAGCCGATCACCATCATATTTGACGCTGAAGCGGCCTGAGACTTGAGAAAATTCGGTAGCGCAGTCGTGGTCAATATTGAAACAATTATCGTACTCTGTATCAGCGTCAACACTGCGGACAACCTGCTCCAAACGCAACCGGTCATTCACATTAAAGCCCGCGCGAGCATGTACAGTGGTATTGCGGTTACCATCATCATCTTCATTAGGATCGCTTTTCGCCGCATTAAAGCCAGATGTACGTTGATTTGATAGGGATAAAAAGCCATCCACCGTAGAATTTGCGGCGGCAATAAAACCATGAGTATTCAGCGTATTAAATTGACCACCTTCCAAGCCTACTTCTGCGGCCACACCCTGCGCCGGCTTGCGGGTAAAAATATTCACCACGCCACCGGCATCGGCGCCGTAAGCAAAGCCCTGAGGACCATGTAATATTTCGACACGCTCAATGTCTGCCGTCGAGCTAGCATAGCCCATATGCGGTCCAACCTGAGTACCCGACGCGTCAGAAACCTCCATGCCATCAATTATCACTAGCGTGCGATAACCTTCTTCGCCGCGTATCCGCAAGGTTGTAACCTTACCGGCGCCGCCGTTATTAGAAACACCAACGCCAACCTCGGTTCGCAGAACATCGGCAAGCGAGTTGTAACCACGCAATTCTATTTCCGTGTCATTAACGATAGTCACGGCAGTACCGACCTGCCTTATCGGTGTAGCAACGCGAGACGCTGTAACAATAATTTCTTCTAAGGGGCTGGTTTGAGTTGTGTCTGCTGCANTTTCCGCTGATTCGTCAGAGGCAGCGTTTACACAAGTGGACATAAACAGGCTTACCGCAGAGACGGCAACCCAAGGGGAGATAAGTTTGTAGTACATAATAATCCTCATTAGCGGTGTGCAAATGAGGGAGGCATCGCGGGGATGATATTGATTGCAGGATTAATAAACATCATTCCGGAATGGTAGCCCTCCGCTCCATCAACGAACTGTTTCGGGCTGGTATCGGGCTCGCAGGACTATACAGCTTTAGCTTCAAGGCTCTATATCGTTGCTTACCGTTGCGGGGGCAGCGTTGGTATTCCACCAAACTTCCCATTTAACCGAGTGTTATGCGCTCTTCTTAAAGGCTTAAAAACTCGGCACCAGAAACGTGGCGCGACTTTAGGCGGCAGGCGATTGAATGTCAAGAATTGCACAACCGTTCATCTACAAAAGCAAACCGTCGTAATCTTAAACGGCGAGGGGTTACAGAACCGTGCTATTACAGGGATAATTGACCGTTATAAATTGACTTGCTGGGTTTGTTCAGCGAATTTCGATGCAAATCAACTATCTATAGAAAGCACTAATCGATAAAAGCAACTATCGATAAAAGCCACGCTCACCACAGTGATCAATTAACAACCAAGGTTAATCTAGCCAATATCCTATGAACGACACTACAGCCAACGACTCAACGACCAAACTCTCGGTTTTTTTATTGGCCATTCGCCCCAAAACGCTTCCTGCGTCGTTAAGCCCAGTAATACTTGGGTCGAGTTTAGCGCCCTCCTCCATTTTCTCGCTTTGGAATTTTCTACTCGCGGCAGGCTGCTCGCTGTTTTTGCAGATCGCGGTTAACCTGGCAAACGACTACTTCGACGCAAAAGCTGGAATTGATAGTGATAAGCGCCTAGGCCCCAAACGTGTTACTCAGTCTGGGCTCGTCTCGATTGGCATGATGCGCGCTGGGATTGCCTTGTTTATTGGCTTGGGGATGGCGTGTGGCTTAATTCTCGTCGCTATCACCCATCACTACCTACTGTGGGCTGGGTTGGCGTGTGTGATCGCTACATTGGCCTATAGCGGCGGGCCATTCCCGCTGGCCTCCCATGGTTTGGGTGAAATAGCGGTATTGGTTTTTTTTGGCTGGGTGGCCGTCATGGGAAGTTATTACGTGCAAACACTCCAGCTAACGTGGACGGTGTTTGCCTATGCAAATGCACTGGGTTTGATTTTGGCCAATATCATGCTGGTGAATAACATCCGTGATATAGAAACCGACCGCCCAGCTGGAAAACGCACCCTTGCAGTGCGTCTTGGTGACAGCCGCAGTCGCTACCTGTATATCCTTATTTTACTTGCGGCGGCCTTGTGCCATATAGCAGGAAGCTACCTACTAACCACTGCAACTCTCGGATCTCACCCAACGCCCTCTTTTTGGCTGTTAAGCTTGCTGCCCTTGGCGCTTGTTACCCCATCAGCAGGCTTAGCTTGCCGCCGCATCCTTGCCTTAAAGGCTGGTCAGCTTAACCCGCTACTCGCGCAAACCGCCCAACTGGGCCTGCTATACTCGGTTACTAACGCGCTAACACTTTACTTTACCTAAGCTTTTGTAACTTTATAGAACCTGTCGGGAGTCATCTTGTAGTACCTGCAACATTGCACTTGCAGTGGAAAACTGAACAAACGACGAAGTTCACACTCAAACCCAAGCCGGTATTGCTAATCTAGCCTGTCGCTAGGGATAGCGGCCCTCGCTCCGCTAAGACGGTAAACAGGTTGAATTGCAGTGATAGATTCATCATAGATAAGGGTGCCAAAATGGCTTGTTTAGATATTCGCGCGCACAAAACAGCCATACCGCCACTTAATTTGAGGCATGGCACGCTTCGAAAGAAACCAACTATGCTATAGTTTGTCCAACGTTTTGCTTATAAATCATAGCCTTAACAGGTTATCTCCAGTATTAATTATCAGGTTTCAGCTATTAATGAATCGGATCTCTAAATTTCGTCTTGCCACTTTTCTGTTTTGTACCCTCAGCGTCGCAGCATTTACTTCGAGTACAGCTCTCGCCAGTATCGTTGCGCCTCTCAGCTACACGCCTCAGCAAGCCGAGACCGCCAAGGAAGTGTTGAACAAACTGCGATCGCGCCACTACCGCGATCAAGAAGTCGATGACAACCTATCGCGCCAGTTTCTCAATAAATATTTACAAACTCTCGACCCCGGCCGCATGTTCTTTTATCAAAAAGATATCGACGCCTTCCAACGCAACGAAACCAAGTTCGACGACTATTTTAAAAAAGGCAGCCTAGACGCTGGCTTTGATATCTACCACACCTACCGCCAACGCGTGGTATCTCGCCTTGAAACCGTAGTCGAAATCCTAAACGACAGCAGTGTTAAATTTACATTTGAAACCCAAGATAGCTTTGTCCTGGATCGTAAAGAAATGCCCTGGCCAACGACTCGTGCCGACGCCGACGATATTTGGTTTAAGCGTTTGAAGCTCAGTATTTTAAATTTAAAGCTTGCTGACAAAACCGTTGAAGAAGCGCGTAAAACATTAGCGCGACGTTACAAAAACCAACTTAATCGTATCCAGCAGCAAGACAGTACCGATGTATTTGAAACCATGGTAAATGCGCTGGCGGTACTTTATGACCCGCACACAAACTACTGGAACGAGCGCACTTCAGAAAACTTTGATATCAATATGCGCCTATCGCTTGAAGGTATCGGCGCGGTACTACAAAGTGAAGACGAATTTACCAAAGTTGTTCGCTTAGTTCCCGGTGGCCCGGCTTCCAAGCAAGGCCAGCTGAAGGCAGCCGACAAAATTGTTTCGGTTGGACAAGGCGATGAAGGCGAATTAGTCGATGTGATCGGCTGGCGTTTAGAAGAAGTTGTGAACCTTATCCGTGGCCCTAAAAACACGGTAGTACGACTTGAGGTATTGGCGTCGGGTAAATCTGGCGAAGAAAAAAGCAAAGTTATTCGCATTAATCGCGGCAAAGTATTGCTGGAAGATCAGGCAGCGCAAAAAGCCGTACTCGAATTGAAAAATGGCGATACCGTTTACAAACTCGGCGTTATAAATCTTCCCGCTTTCTATATTGACTTCGAAGCCTACAACAACCGCGACCCAAACTTTAAAAGCAGTACGCGCGACGTTGCTCGATTATTGGAAGAGCTTCGTCTCGAAAATGTCGACGGCGTAATCATAGACCTCCGCAACAACGGCGGCGGTTCTTTGCAAGAAGCAACCATGTTAACGGATCTGTTTATTGATCAAGGCCCAGTTGTGCAAATTCGCTCCACTGATGGCCGTATAAATCGCCATAACCGTTCAGTATCCAAAGCCAGTTATCGTGGCCCCCTAGTTGTTATGGTTAACCGCTTAAGTGCATCTGCATCTGAAATTTTCGCCGGCGCTATTCAGGACTACAACCGCGGCCTAATCGTTGGCTCGCAGTCTTTTGGCAAAGGTACAGTCCAATCCGTTACACCATTGCTCGAAGGTAAACTAAAAATAACGGAATCTAAGTTTTATCGGGTATCCGGTGACAGTACACAACACCGCGGCGTACTTCCTGATATTGATTTACCGGTAATGATCGACACAGAAGAAGTTGGAGAATCCACTTACGACAACCCGCTTCCCTGGGATCAAATACACGCCGTACCTCATGCGAGCTACTTCGACTTTAAGCAGTTGCTACCAGGCCTTGTTAAAAGTCACCAAGAACGTGTTAAGACGGACCCAGACTACAATTTCATTCTCGATCAAATCGCTATTATGGAAGAAAATCGCGGTCAAAAAGAAGTCTCTCTCAACGAGAAAGAACGCATCGCGAAAAAAGAAACTCTGGAACTTCGCGCTATGGCTATCGACAATAAGCGTCGCAGCGCGAAAGGCCTAGAACCTTATAAAACCTTAGCGGAATTTCGTGCGTCAGAAGAGCCAAAAGACGAAGACGAAGAAGCTGCGGCTACAGACAACAGCACGAAAATAGATGTAGACGGCGATACGCTTCTACTAGAAACCGGCAAACATTCTCGTCGACCTCATTCGTATGTCCGAGAAAAAACAACATCACGCCGCAAATTTTTAATTGGAAAGATCGATGAAGTGTATCTCTTTTAATGTGAACAGCTTACGCATGCGCCTACACCAAATTAGCGCACTAATTGAAAGCTACCAGCCAGACTTTATTGGCTTACAAGAAACAAAAGTTACCGATATAGACTTCCCGCTCGAAGCGATTCAAGCCCTCGGCTACCACGTGGAATTCTTCGGCCAGAAAACCCACTACGGCGTTGCCTTAATGTCTAAGCACCCGTTTATCAATGTGCAAAAGGGTTTTAAAGATGACGATGAAGAAACGCAAAAGCGCTTTATACAAGGCCAGTTCGACATCCCCGGCATTGGCTTAGTAACGGTTATGAACGGTTATTTCCCGCAAGGAGAAAGCGACCAACACCCAACCAAATTCCCAAACAAACGTAAATTCTATAACGACTTACAAAGTCACTTAGAAACTAGCTTTACGCCAGCTGACAATCTTATTGTCATGGGCGACATCAATATTTCACCCGAGGATATCGATATTGGCATTGGCGAGGCTAACCGGAAACGCTGGCTAAAAACAGGAAAGTGTAGTTTTCTGCCTGAAGAGCGTGAATGGCTAGCACGACTGCTTAATTGGGGGCTAGTAGATACCTTTCGAAAGCTATACCCTGAGGCAACTGATCACTACAGCTGGTTTGATTATCGCAGCCGTGGTTTTGAAGCAGAGCCGCGACGCGGCCTTCGGATTGATGTAATTCTTGCAACCCCAGCGCTCGCAGAAAAGTGCCTTGCCGCTGGCATTGATCTAGATATTCGTGGCATGGAAAAACCCTCCGACCACTGCCCTATCTATTCTGAATTCAGCATTTAGGCATTACAAATTTACGCTTAACCTAGCTTGAAATTCCCCATATAACGTAAAACGACAGTAACAACTA
>Ga0065722_104519_pt1 | contig 10121 bp, 10 predicted proteins | sample BansetMetagenome_FD_59109 | JGI IMG/M metagenome (GOLD analysis project Ga0065722, IMG submission 59109) | Bankia setacea gill microbial communities from Puget Sound, Washington, USA - Caecum Enriched | ecosystem: Host-associated > Mollusca > Digestive system > Ceca | place: United States...
GGACTAAGATAGTCAAAATAGTGACTGATATATGGATAAATTAATAACGAGCGCGAGTGCACTTTCTTTGTACTTAGTGTTTTTTTTATTTTTGATACCCTCTGTTGAACCTAGGTTAATTGACCTGACTTGGCTAGCTAATTTTAAATATTTGATAGTTGGTATGAGCTTGTTATTCAACTTTATTTGCTTGCTTCTTTTTAAACCGAATCTGCACTTAACATTATCTCACCGGTTAGTTTATGCATTTTTAATGGTTCTATTAATAACATTACCATTCTCAAGTTCTTTCATTGATTCTTTTATGCGAGTTATTTCGGTTTTAATGGTGGTGCTATTTTTAGGCACGAATAATAATTTAAATATTTTATTTTATGAGTCTTTACTAAAGCTTGGCTATATGGTTGCTTTATTCACTGTTGGTATTTCAATACCGATGTATCTTATCATCGGTGAAATTTTTAATGTATCAGGTAATTTTCAAGGTACTTACTATAATTCGAATTTTTTAGGTATGGTTTGCGTCTTAATTTGCATACCTTCTGTATTACATTTTATACATTTTCGTCATTTACGTTTTAATAAAATTAAATTAATTGTTAATTTATCTATGTTGTTAGGTTTATTTAGTTTAATTCTATTATCTCGCTCACGTGCTGCATTTGTATCTTTGTTTATTTTGCTTTTAGTTTTTTATTTTTTGAGAGCAAAATCAGCAATAAAATTTAGTCTGAAGTTAGTGGTAATTCTATTAATTTTTATTTTATCTGTAGTTCTTTTTTCTAATGAGAAACAAAAAGATGATTTTATGTCACAGTATGTATTCAAATATGAATCAAGTGGTTCGTTATCTTCTGTGACGACAACAAGGATGGAGATATGGTCTATTAGATTTCAAGCAATAAATTTAAAGCCTATATTTGGCTGGGGATATGGAGTAAATCCAGCAAAGACATCACCTTTAATTAAGGATCCTGGAAATGGAAATACAGAAAAAGGAAATAGCATTCTAGCGTTAATTGAGGAGTTTGGAGTTATATTTGGTACAGGCATCATCATTATCTATGTGCTCTTAATTACAAGTGCTTTAATTTCATTTGCTAAATTCACTAATGCAGAGATAAGAGATAAATATTCGTTATCTTTAGCAATATTAGCGGCAGGCTTTATCCACAGTAATTTTGAATCATGGTTGTTTTATTTTGGGAATGTAGTTACGATTTTCTACTGGGGGATACTTTTAAATATCTCAAATTTAAAAAAATCAAATTAGTCATCTTAATTTTTCTTATAAATTTAAGGGAGGATGATTTTGATAATCATTCATTTTATCTTAGGTCGAGCTAGCCAAAATACTGCTAATGGAGTTAATCAAGTTATTGCAGGATTGGCTAAATACGGTAATAAAAATGGACATAGAATCTATGTGATTGGACTTAGTTCTAGTCAAAAAAAACCATATGTTTTAGTCGAAAGGGATGGTTTTGAAGTTGAAAGCTTTAATCAATTTTATAAAGGTACTTTTAGTCGTATCAAAGATTTAGTTGAAGATTGCGATATAGTACATTTACATAGTGTTTGGAATAACTATAACTTAATCGTCGCATCATACCTTAGAAAAATTAATAAACCTTATGTAATTACCGCACATTCAGGTTTAACAGAGGATAGATTAAGACAGAGTCGTTACTGGTTTAAAAAATGTTATCATACTTTATTCCAAAAGAAGTTATTTGATAAAGCAGCCGGAATTCACGCATTAACAAGGGAGGAGTCCACCAACCTAAGAAAGCACACGGAAAATGCTAATATATTTGTTGTTCAAAATGGTCAAGATCTAGAAGGCGTTACTTTAGTGCCTAAAATTTTTGGAGCTAATAGCGCTATCCATATTGGTTTCATTGGTCGTTTGTCTGTAGAAAAAAATATTGATGGACTTATATCAGCCTTAGCATTGTTACCTGTCGTTATTAAAAAAAATATAACGTTGCATCTAATTGGCCCTAATAAAGCTGACAAGCCAAGATTGATGGAATCTATCAATAAATTAGGTGTTGAAAAGAAAATAATTTTTGAGGGGGCTTTATATGCTGATGAAAAGAAAAAAGCCTTATCCAGTTTAGACGTTTATATACATCCAGCTTTTTCAGATGTTGTTAGTATTGCAGTGATGGAGGCGATGTCACTTGGTTTACCTTCGGTTATAACACGCACTTCAGATATGAGTTATTTTTATAATAGTGGTGCCTTTATTATGGTGGAACCTGACCCCAAAGATATTGCAAGAGGAATTATTGAAATGGTTAATAAACGAGGGGAATGGCCAAGTATGTCGCAACAGGCTGTTAATTTGGTAACTTATGTTTTTAACTGGGATGTCGTAGTTAAAAAACTCTTGGTTGAATACAAAAACTGTATTGAGTATAAAAAATAATGAAGCAATTAATTACTTGGTTTGTTAGAAAGTATAAAAACCCTGAATTTCAATTTGATAAAAATATTTCATCAAAAGTTATATTTTCATTGGTTTTTATTCGACTTTTGGCAAAAGCTCGTTCTTTAAAATTGTTATTGCATTTTTATTTACCTAAGAATCTTTTTCTTGGACGTGGAGTACGATTCTTTTATTTTAGTAACATTAAGCTTGGAAGTTTCGTCACTCTTGGTGAGTTTTGTTATATTAGCGGTTTAGGGTATAAAGGGGTAATAATAGGCAACAGGGTCAGTATTGGCGACTTTTCAAGAATTATTGTTTCAACTTCTTTTAATAATGTTGGCAAAGGGATTATTTTGCATGATGACGTTGCTATTGGCGAGTTTGCTTATATAGGTGGAGCAGGTGGCGTTGAAATCGGTTCAGCCTGTATTATTGGTCAATACTTTAGTGTGCACCCTGAAAATCATATATTTAATGATTTAACTTGTGAAATCCGAGCGCAAGGGGTAAAGCGGCAAGGAATAAAAATAGGGGCTAACTGCTGGATTGGCTCTAAAGTAACTATTTTAGATGGTGCAGTGTTAGGGAATGGTTGCATCATTGCTGCAGGAGCAGTAGTTACTGGTCAGTTTCCTGATAATGTTATTATCGGTGGTGTACCAGCTAAAATCATAAAAGAGCGGCTCTGCTAATGAAGCATATTTTAATAACCGCATACGATGTAAACCCTTATCAAGGTTCTGAGTCAGCGACAGGTTGGAATTATCCATATAATTTATCAAAGTATAATAAAATCACAGTGGTAACTAGAGAAAATAACTTACCAGAAATTCAACGGTTTATAGCTGAAAACCAGTTGGATGTGGTAAATCTTAAGTTTGTAGGTTTTGATTTACCTGTATGGGCGCGTTTTTGGAAAAAAGGTTCTCGCGGCTCATTTTTATATTTTTATTTATGGCAGTTTTTTTTAAGCGTATCTTTTTTTTCTAAAAGAGATCAATTTGATATATGCCATGGTCTCAATTTTCATTGCGATTGGGCACCCTCATTTTTATGGTTATTGGGGAAACCTTTTATCTGGGGTCCAATTAACCATAATGAACCTCTTCCTGATTATGCTTTAAAAGGGTTAACTAAAGGTGAGTTGAGAAAGGAAAAAATTAAGCAAGTATTTAAGTGGATTTTTTGGAGTTTAGATCCATTTTTATTCTTATGTAAAAAAAAGGCAACTAAAATATTAGTTGGTCATTCTGATGTAATAAAAAGACTTGGTTTATCCCTAAATAAATGTGTTTTATTTAATCAAATAGCGACAGAGGTTCGTCAGAAGCATGTTGGAAATAATGAGGGGTTTAATGTGTTGTTTATTGGTCGAGGATTGTTAATTAAAAATTATTTAACCGTTCTTGACGCGTTTAAGCTTTGCATTGAAAATAAGGAGTTTACGAATAAAAACCTTTCAATTTCATTTGTTGGTGTTGGGAAAAAGGCAAAAAATAAATTATTGAGTAGGGCTTTGGAGCTAAACATAGAGCAATATTTAAGTGTACATAAATGGGTGGCATTTGAAGATATTGAGCAATATTATCTTGATGCTAATGTTTTTTGTTTTCCTTCTTTTGAAGGTGCAGGAATGGTTATTGCGGAGGCTTTATCGTACGGAGTTCCTGTTATAACTATTGATAAAAATGGTGCGGCACATGAATTAAAAGAGGATTGTTCATTTGTTATAAGTAGCTCTGATAAAAGAGGAATGGTCATCGGTGTTTCTAATGCTATTGCATTGCTCATAAATGATAAAAATAAATACCTTTTAATGCGTGACGCAGCTTATTCTTATGCAGAAAAAAAATTAAGTTGGCAGGCTAAGTCTAAAACCATTGGTGATATTTACACTTCTATTTTGTGGTCTTATGAAAAAAAATAAATACCTTGCCATTCATTTGTTAAATGATTTTAGTGGTAGTCCATTAGTGCTAGCTAATTGCATTGATTCTCTTACTGAAGCTGGGTACAGCGTTAATCTATTAACGAGTAAGGATGATGGTTTTCTATCTCGTTGTAGCTGTAATAGAACGACCATAAATTATCGAAGGTTTAACAGTAAAGTATTAACTTTAGTTTCGTTTCTTTTATGCCAACTGATACTGTTTTTAGCTGTGTTAGCGAAAACATTTTTTTTAAAAAAGAAAAATAAACCTAAAGTTTTGGTAAATACTATATTGCCATTTGGTGCTGCGTTAGGCGCAAAACTTGCAGGTTGTCATGTAACGTATTATGTGCATGAAATATCAATTAGGCCTTTAATTTTAAAGCGTTGGTTGAAATATATTTTGAAGATAACAGCTGATGAAGCTGTTTATGTCTCTAATTATTTAAAAGAAAATGAAGGCGTACATAATCATATTATTAAAGAAATTGTTATATATAATTCATTGCCACCTAAATTAGAGGTAAGCTCATTTAATCTAGTTGATGATGACTTTATAGTTTTTATGCCGTCGTCTTTAAAGGAATACAAAGGAGTATACGACTTCGTTAAAATATCAGAGGTATTGCGAGGAACTAAAATAAAATTTATTCTTGCGTTGAATGCAGATAAGGTAGAGTTTGATCAATTCGTTAATACTTTTAAATCACTTTACAGTATTGAAATAATAAGAAGGCCTGAATATATAAATGAAATTTATAGTCGTTCTTCATTAGTGTTAAATTTATCTCACCCTAATGAATGGGTCGAAACTTTTGGTATGACTGTAATAGAGGGTTTTGCTCATGGTTGTCCAGCTATCGTTCCAACAATAGGTGGAATTACTGAAATAGTAGAAAATGGATATAATGGCTTTAAAATATCAGTAAATGAATTTGATTTAATTTGTAATAAAATAATTGAAATTGCAGATGATAGAACGTTATATAATAGGTTAGCTTACAACGCTATACGATCCTCTAAAAAGTTTACCTACCCAGAATATAGGGATAGAATATTGGAAGTGTTATAATGAAAATATCTATAGTTGGAATAGTAGGTGTTCCCGCATGTTATGGCGGTTTTGAAACTCTAGTTGATAATTTATTAGATGAGAATGAATACGATAAAACTATAACAGTGTACTGTTCTTCTAAGGCGTACTTAAGTAAACCCCGAAAATATAAGAATTCCAATCTCCATTATATCCCGTTAAATGCAAATGGCGCTCAAAGTATTCCTTATGATATTTGGTCACTATGTCACGCTGTATTTAAAGGTACTGATAATATCTTACTGTTAGGTGTTTCTGGCGCTATTTGCTTGCCTCTTATTCGTTTATTTTCAAAAGTTAGGATTGTTACTAATATTGATGGGCTCGAGTGGAAAAGATCTAAGTGGAGTAACTTGATTCAAAGGTTCTTAAAGTTTTCTGAAAAATTAGCTGTGAAATATTCAGATGTTGTAGTAGCTGATAATGCCGCTATCGCTGATTATGTTAAAAGTGAATATAATATTGAATCTGAAGTGATTGCCTATGGTGGTGATCATGCTGTAGTAAATGATTTAGTGCTTTCTGATGACGGTTACGCTTTAGCATTATGTCGTATAGAGCCAGAAAATAATGTTGAATTAATTTTAGACGCTTTTAGTCAAACAAATACAAAAATAAAATTTATTGGCAATTGGAATAACAGTGATTTTGGTAGTGAAATGAAAGCTAAATATCAACAATTTGAAAATATTGATATTGTTGATCCTATTTATGAAATTGAAACTCTTTTTGAAATAAGGCAAAAATGTAGTTTTTATGTTCACGGCCATTCTGCTGGTGGTACAAACCCCTCATTAGTAGAAATGATGCACTTTAATACAAGAATTTTAGCATTTGATTGTGATTATAATCGAGCTTCAACTGAGAATAGAGCTGACTATTTCAAAGATTCGAGTGGGCTAAGATCGCTTATACAGGAAAAATATTCATTGAGTAATGCAAACGATATGCTAGAAATTGCTAAGCGGCTATATACATGGGAAATAGTGAGTAAACAGTATTTTGGTCTTTTTAAATGAGATTTGAGGGTTTGTTAAGTGTCAAAAGGAATAATATTAGCGGGTGGAAGTGGAACACGCTTGTATCCCTTAACTAAGGTGGTAAGCAAGCAATTAATGCCAGTATATGACAAACCTATGGTCTATTACCCGCTTGCGACCTTAATGCAGGCAGGTATCAAAGAAATATTGGTTATCACTACACCTGAAGAACAGTCCCGTTTTATAGAGCTTTTGGGGAACGGATCTCAATTCGGTATATCGATTGAGTATGCGGTCCAACCATCTCCAGACGGATTAGCCCAAGCTTTTTTAATTGGTGAAACCTTTCTTGCCGGTTCTCCTGCTGCGTTGGTGTTGGGAGATAACCTTTTTTACGGTCAAGATCTAGTTAAATCGTTGGTGAATGCTGCCAGCCGAACCGCTGGGGCTTCGGTATTTGGCTACCATGTTTCAAACCCGAACGCTTATGGTGTGGTGGAGTTTGATTGCCAGGGCCATGTACTCTCTATTGAGGAAAAACCTGTTTCCCCTAAATCTAATTATGCCGTGCCTGGTTTATATTTCTTTGATTCCCGTGTGGTTGAGTTTGCCAAAAAAGTTAAGCCGTCACCACGAGGCGAGTTAGAAATTATTGACCTTATCAATCAGTATTTAGAACTGGGTGAGTTAAAGGTTGAGGTTATGGGGCGCGGTACTGCGTGGTTGGATACCGGTACTCACGACGATTTACTGGCTGCAGCGCAATTTATAGCGACTCTTGATAAGCGCCAAGGATTAAAGGTGAACTGCCCAGAAGAAGTAGCTTATCGAAGTGGTTGGATAAGTGAGTCTAAATTACGTGAAATCGCACAACCTTTGCGCAAGAGCGGCTATGGTGAATACCTTCTTAAGTTAATTGATAGCCGAGTGTTCTAATGAAATTTATTGATACAGCAATACCAGAGGTAAAAATTCTGGAGCCAATCCTGTTTGGTGACGAGCGCGGTTTTTTTATGGAAACCTTTCGGGCCGATGAGTTTGTCGAGAAAACAGGTGCCAGGCCTTTTGTACAAGATAACCACAGTAAGTCTACTCAAGGTATTTTACGTGGAATGCATTACCAGTTAAGTCAAACGCAAGGTAAGTTGGTGCGTGTTGTGTCTGGCGCTGTATTTGATGTAGCTGTTGATATGAGAGAAAGCTCTCCTACTTTGGGGCAGTGGGTCGGAGTGGAACTTTCGGCAGAAAATAAAAAACAACTTTGGGTTCCTGAAGGTTTTGCTCATGGTTTTTACGTGACAACGCCTTCGGCTGAATTCGTGTATAAATGTACGGATTATTACGATCCTAGTTCGGAGGTTTGCCTGCGTTGGGATGACCCTAGTGTTGCCATTGAGTGGCCTTTGGTCGATGGTATACGTCCACAGTTGTCTACGAAAGATGTCGATGGTTTATTGTTTAGCGAAGCGCCTAAATTTTAATTATGTCATTATTTTGTTGGAAAGCCTGGCCACTAGAATTTAACAGAGAGTAATTTTGTGAAAGTTGTTATTACAGGTAAGGGTGGTCAGTTAGCTTCAGAATTGATTGAGACGGCACCTGCACTCGTTTGCTTACGGGCATATTCTTCTATCGATTTGGATATTACAGATCGTGTGGCCGTTGAAAAAATAATCGCGGCTGAAGCTCCAAATATCGTAATCAACGCTGCGGCATATACGGCTGTTGATAAAGCAGAATCTGATTCAGAGACGGCTTATCTCGTGAATGAAGTGGGTGCTAGAAATATTGCCGAGGCCTGTAAAGCAGGCGGAGCGCGTTTGTTGCATGTGTCTACAGATTTTGTTTTTGATGGAGCAAAAACTAAACCTTATTCAACACACGATACTCCGAACCCTCTGAACGTGTACGGCGCGTCTAAATTGGCTGGTGATAAGGCGGTTGTGAGCGTCTTGCCCGAGGCCAGCCTTATTGTGCGTACGGCATGGGTGTATTCGGCAGCGGGTAATAATTTTGTAAAATCGATGTTGCGCTTAATGGCCGAAAAGCCGGAGCTCGGCATTGTATACGACCAAGTGGGCACCCCTACGTGGGCGAAGGGTTTAGCGCAGTGGTTATGGGGCATGGCAGAAAGGCCTGAAGCTACAGGTGTATATCATTGGACCGATGCCGGAGTTGCCTCTTGGTACGATTTTGCGGTGGCGATACAGGAGCTAGCGCTTGAAAAAGGTTTGTTAAATTCTGCGATTTCAATTCTGCCCATTAGGGCCAGTCAGTATCCAACCCCCGCTATACGGCCAGCTTTTTCGGTTATTGATAAAGCTAGCGCTGAAGAAGTTTCGGGAATTCAAACGATCCATTGGCGAAAGCAATTGTCGGCAATGCTGGATGAGCTTTGTTGAGTATCTTTGAATTAGTAGTCTTTTTAAATTTCATTATTTTGTAGGGTTGTTAAATGTCGAATAATCGGTTGTTAGTTACAGGTGGCGCGGGTTTTATTGGCGCTAATTTTGTCCACTATTGGTTGGCACTATATCCAAACGATACCGTGGTAGTGTTGGACGCCTTAACCTATGCCGGTAATAAAGATAATTTAGCTATGGTGAAAGACAACGCTCAGTTAATGTTTATTCAGGGTGATATTTGTGACACTAATTTAGTGGAAAAATTATTGCTGGAGCACACATTAAATACTATTGTGCATTTTGCAGCAGAATCTCACGTTGACCGTTCCATTACAGGCCCGGATGCGTTTATAGAAACGAATATTCTTGGCTCATACAGCTTATTAAAGGCAGCTAAAAAGGTGTGGTTAGATGGCGATAGGGTATTGCCACACCGTTTTCATCATGTTTCTACCGATGAAGTTTACGGCACTTTATCGCCGACAGATCCTGCTTTTACAGAAGAAACGCCTTACGCGCCTAACTCACCTTATTCGGCGAGTAAAGCGGCATCAGACCATTTGGTTAGGGCGTATCACCATACCTATGGCTTGAATGTTACTACGAGTAATTGCTCCAATAATTATGGGCCGTTTCATTTCCCTGAAAAATTAATACCCTTAGTTATTACCAACATTTTAAATAATAGGCCATTGCCCGTTTATGGTGATGGTCAGCAAATTCGTGATTGGTTGTATGTAGAAGATCATGCTCGTGGCATTGATTTAGTGTTGAAAAAGGGTGTTGTAGGTGAGAGCTACAATATTGGCGGCCACAATGAGTGGGCCAATATTGATATTGTAAAATTGGTTTGTCGTTTGTTAGACAAAGAATTTAGTACGCAAGCAGATTTGTTAGCAAAATTCCCCAAGGCTTTAGCCGCTTCAAAGGGTAATGCGGAAAGTTTGATTACCTACGTAACTGACCGTTTAGGCCACGATCGCCGCTATGCTATTGATGCCAGTAAAACAACGCGAGAGCTTGCTTATAAGCCTGTGGAGTCGTTTGAAACAGGGATATTAAAAACCGTACGCTGGTATTTAAGTAATGACGCTTGGTGGCAGGCGGTGTTGGATGGTAGTTACCGAAGAGAAAAGTAATTGTTCATTGAGTTGATTATTGATGTCACTAAAATGTTTGTAGGTGTCGGCTTCGGCTATTGCGGCTAGCAGATAAATCACTACAGGCTGTTCAAGGTGATCAATGGCGACGAGCTGCTAACGACAATGTTGAAAGC
>Ga0065722_100042_pt1 | contig 10109 bp, 10 predicted proteins | sample BansetMetagenome_FD_59109 | JGI IMG/M metagenome (GOLD analysis project Ga0065722, IMG submission 59109) | Bankia setacea gill microbial communities from Puget Sound, Washington, USA - Caecum Enriched | ecosystem: Host-associated > Mollusca > Digestive system > Ceca | place: United States...
GGGGTAAAAGGCAAAGCCCTATTAATCGACTGCCGCACACTGGATTGCGAACCCTGCGAAGTGCCTGCGGATTTATCCATTGTCATTATCAACTCCAACATGAAGCGTGAGCTGGTGGGTAGCGAATACAATACGCGCAGAGAAAGTTGCGAAGAAGCCGCAGCGTTTTTTGGCGTTAAAGCGCTACGAGATGTGTCTATAGCGCAACTGGAAGAAAAGCTGAATGCATTACCTGACGTTATTGGCAGGCGCGCGCGGCATATCGTCACCGAAAACCAACGCACACTGGACATGGGCAAGGCGCTAAACCAAAAAGACTACGCACACATTAGCCGTTTAATGGCGGGCTCTCATGCTTCGATGAAGGATGATTTTGAAATCACAATTCCCGAAATTGATTTTCTAGTGAACACCGGTGCCGAGCTACTGGGCGAAAAAGGCGGTATACGCATGACCGGCGGCGGCTTTGGCGGTTGCGTTGTGGCACTAGTGCCTAACGAAATGGTTGATACNTTTACAAACGTTGTGTGTAAAAAATATGTAGAGAAAACAAAAATCACGGCAACGGTTTACGTGTGTAAAGCCTCTGCGGGTGTTGAGGTTATTCAGGGCTAGTATTGCCAACGCGCTGCTGTGCAATAGGTGAGTACTGTTGATTCGATGCACCTGCGATGCCCTAAACTACTGCCCGCGCAAGCGGGTTTCTATCGGTAAGGTTACCTTAAANTCTGGCCATTCTAAAAAATGTAAACTCCTGCCTAGGTGGGAGTGACACCTCCAGAAAATGCCGTATCAATTCGGCCAACAATGCCTTTCAAGGCTCCGGCCGAGGGGTTTTCGCACAGCTCCGCCCCTGCTTTATCCACAAAAAAATGCCGCTTACGGAGAGCAATACAAACAACAATACAAAAACGTCCAGAATCCAAACACCCCAGCTACCCANGAATCGCCCCGCATGAACATCCAATAGCAAACGCTGCCAGCTAAAAGCGCTGGGCGCGGCGGCGGCTATATTTTTGGGTAAGGGCTGCAGCTTAAGCCACTGAAGCGTTGAGCCGAAAGGAATAAATCGACCCGATTCAAAATTATACTGTTGGGTGCCTGTTGATGTGTTTAAGCAAAGTCCGTCGCAATTGGCTATAGCCGTTACGGGCGCGGGGTAACCCACTCGCGCATTCAAACTTTCCTGTAATTGAAATTCACCGTCGTACACATGCAAGGAATGTTCGCAAACCACAAATAAAAACGGGGCCAACTCTAGTGCTCCAACTAAGGGAGAACCACAGGCTTGCAAAGGCTGCGTACCAAAGTAAATCGCGGCAGTATCCAATTGATACAACCAGCCTCCCTCTAGCCNTTGCCCGGTAAGACTAATGTCTTCGTGCGTGTANAGCCAAGACGCCGTANCACGGGACAGCTTTTTAGAGGCCAAGCCAAACGTTTGACTGTGGTTAAGTAAAAAACCGGTAACCGACAATAACAATAATACGAGGGCACTAACAACACCCGCACGGCGATGCCAGCGCAGAACCCAGCGTTTTTTTATACGTTTAGACATGGGCAGCTAAGAACCAGCAATGCGTATGTACTCCAGAAAATTCTACAGGGCACCTCTATCAATTGATTTTGCCTCTAGGCTTGGCCCCCTATAGAGCCAAGCCAATAATGACAGTATAACCTTGGGGAAGTGCTCAACTTAGAAAGACCAACCCAGCCCTAGGTTTAAGCTGTCGTTGCTGTTTGCACCCTGGCCGTCGGAGTAGTCGGCTTTGAACACGACACGCGGGTGCAACCAGTAGTTTACGCCCACATCAACGGCTTCGGCATCTTCACTACCTGCCGCATTCACTGTGTTATTCCAAACACTGTAGCGCACAAATACACCGACTTTCTCGTTGAAGGTATAGGAAGGCTCAACATAATAACCCTCTTGCTTGTCGCGCCCCAATAATTCAGCTTCATCGCCACTCAAATTCCAACTGGCATACAGTGCGCGCAGACCAAAGCCGTCATGCTGGTAAGCCGCGTGGGATTCAAACAGGCTGGCAGAAGCCTCGTCATGTGCACCCTGCGAAATATCTTCTTGGTATTGGTAGGTAGCCGCCAGTTCAAGGCCGGAAATACCGGTGTATTTAACCCGTGCGGTGTACGCAAAATCGTTTGCTTTGGCTTTAGCCGACTTCTGCCGACCGCTGCGAATATTGGCTTCTTCATGGCTAAGGCCGCTGTGAACAGCAAAATCGTAGCTCACGCCAACGTCAGTTTGGCCGTGAATCATGGCACCGGTTTCCCACCAGGTGGCAGGAATAATGTTTTTCTCAACCGCATTGCGCTCTACACCGAAGAAGGTGTCTGGCTCATGGGTTTCATTCAAAATACCGACCGGCACCAGAAACTGCCCGGTAATTAAGCTGTGGTTTTCGGCGAAATCCCACTGAATGTAAGCTTGCTCCAACTCCACTTCCCCAGGCTTACCCTCGCCCGCCAAGCCGTGNTCTATCTCTACCTCGGAGAAGAATTTAATTTTGTCATCGAATTCNTGGGCAACATACAAAACAAAGCGGTGTGCATCTATTTGGTCGTCGCCATTGTTATTGTTGTTGTAGTGGTGCTCACCGTAACCGCCAATTTTTGTACGGCTGGCCCACTCACTGGTTTTAGCCGAGGCAACGCCTGTTCCGCTTTCCAAGGCATCGGCCGTTGCTTCAATCTTTTTGTCCGTTGTTTGCTGCTCTTGCTTCAGCTCATCTATTTCGGCTTGCTGCTTTTTAAGCAATTCCAATAGCTCTTCGGTGGTTGGGCTAGCAATAGCGGCGTGTGTGGCGGCAACACCGAGTAAAAGGGCAGACAATTGCGGGACTAATTTCATTGGGTTTCCTTATGGCTCCATTTGGCTTCGTTAAGCGCAGCCGCGCATTGTACGCGAACAATAGCGATTATCAATAGCATTACGATTTGATTTGCATCATAAAACCGAGCTTTAGTCGTTCCATTTAGGTAACAAAAACTAACGGGAAAATGTTTGAACACTACACCGAGCAGCGGAAAACCAGTCAGCGAAAGCACTGTGGCTTAAGTAGCAGGACAAAATACGTGTGAAGTACAAACGCGCTAATGCGCGCTATCTGTCACCGCAATTTTGGAGGTGGCGGAAGACAGCAGCTTACAGCGACCCTTATCAGCGATAAAAGTACGTATGTATAAATAGGTGTTTGTGCGGTATTTCGGGGTATCGGTGCTCTTATCGATCTTTGTCACTTTGCTATGACCGACAACCACCCAGGTTGCCCCGCGATGAATGACTTCGTGCTGCTCCGCTTCCCTTACTACTGGTGGCTTGTAAGCTTTGGAGGCAAGCCGCTGTAGGAGTAAGCTACGAGTTTCACGGGCGGAATCACGGCTGTGCACCCACATAAAATCGGCGTCTAGGTTCTCTGTAAGCCAGGTAACATCAGCCTTCAATATGGCCTGTTCGTAACGCTGATCGAGCGCCATTAATTCGCCCTTTCCATCACAGGCAACAGAAGGGCCAGCTAACCAGGCCAAGCCTGCCATTAGAGTGGCCAGTAGACGAGAAAGCGGTTGCCGCAAGGTTAGGTACCTACATTCAATGAGTCAGCTCAACATTAAAACAGAACGAATTACGCGCCAGCAAGGGTTAGCGTCCCTATGTGCGAACATTGTTGGGTACTCGTCTAACTCATGCCATTTGGGTATTAAGGCATTTACCATCAGCCCGTGCTATTAAGCCGTGCTATTAAGCCGTGCTATCACAAGCCGCACTATCAAGCCTAATCAAGGTGTCGCGCTAGGCTATAAAAGCACTCTATAATTCTAAGCCTCGCCTATTGTCGGCAAGACCCACCTATAGGCACCTCTATGTCGAATGTTATTGAATTTAAACGCCCAAGCCTTAAACAAAAGCATAAAGGTAAAACCCTGTGCCGCAGCGGCTTCCATAAATGGGAGGTGGTTACGAAGAATAAGTTTGACGTAAAACAGGGCAAGCTAGTGACGCTTTACCAATGTAAGCGCTGTGGNGAGCAAAAAGTAACGGCACTTTAGCGCTAGCCTTTAACGTTAAGGGCACCTCTATTCATTTATTCATTCAATANTTTTACGGCCTGNCGCTGTACTCCCCGGTCCCCGGAGCCGCCTCAAAGATACCTGCCACCCTTGCACCACAGTGGCCACATAAGCCCATATGAGCTTCCTCTCCAGCGGCTATGTGCCACTCACCCAGCTGGTGCCAGTCTCGTTCAATCACACATTTTTGACACTTAGGGCAATAGCTACTGCCACCAACAGGGTCGTGTACATTGCCGGTATACACATAGTGCAGACCTGTTTTGAGCGCTATATCGCGTGCGCGAGAAAGCGTTGCGGCAGGTGTAGGTGATTTGTCGCGCATTTTCCAGTCGGGGTGAAAAGCGGTGTAATGCAATGGTACTTCTGGGCCAAGATTGTCCATTATCCACTCGCACGCTTGGTGCAACTCCTCATCACTATCATTTTCATCGGGGATAAGCAGCGTTGTAATTTCCAACCAAACCTTGGTTTGCTGCTTTATGTAGCACAGNGTTTCCAGCACATTGGTTAAATCGGCTGCACAAAGTTTTTTATAAAACTGAGGGGAAAAAGCCTTCAAATCAACGTTTACGGCGTGCATGTAGCGAAAAAATTCTGCTCGCGGCTTCGCCTCCATATAGCCCGCCGTTACCGCAACGGAATAAATGCCCAACTCCCCACATGCTTGGGCGGTATCAATGGCATATTCATGGAAAATAACCGGATCGTTGTAGGTAAAAGCGACCGAGCGACACTGGCTGTTTTTGGCGGTGATAGCCAACTGCTCTGGCATGGCCGTAGAGCTGAGGGTGTCCATCTCTCTGGATTTCGACATATCCCAATTTTGGCAAAATTTGCAGGCTAGGTTGCAGCCAGCAGTGCCAAAGGAAAGCACCGTTGAACCCGGCANAAAGTGGTTAAGCGGTTTCTTCTCAATAGGGTCGATACAGAAGCCACTGGATTTGCCGTAGCTGTAGAGTAGAACTTGGCTGTGCTCACAACCGCGAACAAAACAGGCGCCGCGCTGCCCCTCATGCAACTTGCAAGCGCGCGGGCAAATATCGCACTGTATTCGCCCATCCGCTAATAAATGCCAGTAGTCGGTTGCAACCGTATGGGGTTGTTGCGGAAAAAAACGGCGCTCGTTCATTCGCATCTCTCCAGCCATGGGCATACACTTAGAGNTGTCCTTATATTTATCTTACTCCCTAAATATAGGCGTACCCATGCTTATTCGCCCCGCCGCCGCTGCCGGAACCTTTTACCCCGCCTCACCTGTTGCGCTTAACGAGCAACTGGATCAATTACTGGCACAATACCGTTCTGAGGCTATCAGCAATNGCNCTCCCGCCGAGGTATTGCCCCCGAAGTGTTTAATCGTGCCCCACGCGGGTTATGTGTACTCGGGGCCAACCGCTGCTCTGGCATACAACGCGCTAGCCGATGGCGCACAGGCTATCGACAGGGTTGTGCTATTGGGGCTTTCCCACAGGGTGTTCTTCCGGGGTATTGCCACCAGCAGCGCCCAGAAATTTGCCACCCCCTTCGGAGATATTGAGTTGGATCGCGCAAGCCTTGCCCCCCTTATCGAGGAAGGTTGTATCACCGAAAACGATTTAGCCCACGAGGAGGAACACAGCCTTGAGGTACAACTCCCCTTTCTACAACGGTTATTGGGAAGCTTTAAATTAATACCTTTAGCAACAGGCGAATGCGAAACGCAAGACGTCTCCGCCCTGCTGGCCCGACTGTGGGGCAGCAACAATACCCTAGTGGTGGTCAGTAGCGACCTTAGCCATTTTCACCCCTATCAACAGGCGCAAAGCATAGACCAACAAACCTGTACTGAGATACTGCGGCTATACTCTAGGTTAACCCCGGAACAGGCCTGTGGTTGTCGGGGTATTAATGGCCTGCTGCACCAACTTCAAAAAGCTCAATACCGTATTGAGCTTATCGACTATCGAAACTCCGGCGATACTGCCGGCGATAAAAACCGGGTGGTGGGTTATGGCGCTTTTGCGATATACGCGAACCAACGATGAACTTTCCNATGAACNGCAACAACAACTNTTAAAAATTGCGCGGCAAAGCATCGAATATGGGTGTGAACACGGCGCCCGCCTACAGGCCGATCATTTACTTTATTACCCTGCCAGCCTCACAAACATCGGCTGTTGTTTTGTCACGCTCACAGCACCCCAAGCCAAGGGGGCTTATGAGCTGCGTGGCTGTATTGGTTCGCTTACCGCAAGCCAGCCGCTGCTCAAGGATGTGGTTGAACACGCCTATGCGGCCGCCTTTCAGGATTCACGGTTCCCCCCGGTTACCACTTCAGAGGTTGCCCACCTACACATTGAGATCTCTGTTTTATCGCCGCAACAGCCATTACAGTTTCGAAATGAAGCCGAGCTGCTCAAGCAACTGCAACCCCATAAGGACGGCCTAGCAATAGAGTATGACGGCCGCCGCGCCACCTTTTTACCCTCCGTATGGGCGCAGCTGAGTGAACCCGCCGAGTTCCTCNGCAAGCTCAAACAAAAAGCCGGCTTTGCTGACGATTTTTGGAGCAGNGAGCTGCGCGCCTANCGCTATAGCTGCCAGTCTTTCGAAGAAGGTAAAACCACATAACACTGTGCGTTTTCTGGCAATTGTCAAGACTACCCCTGCCCGCCCTGAACGACTACCATAGAGGTCCCAACAGGTTATAGTCGCCCCCATGTTTTTTACCCCGGAACGTCAGCAATTTTTCAAACCACTTACCAGCAAATATCGCGAACAGGTAGTGCAGTGCCTGTGCCTGCTGTATCAGCGGCTATACAGCTCTAACGCCGACTACGGCTCGTCTCTGTCGCGTGAACAGGTGGTCGAAATCCTAGAAGAAGCGCTGGTGCGCGCCCCTGTACTAGAGGCCGAAGACGGCGAAGAAGAAACCCGCTTTAAAAACAACCGCGAACAAGCNAACTGGATATTGAAGCAGCTATTAGANTGTGGCTGGCTAGAAAAACAGGTAGACACCGCAACACTGCAGTCTACTTTCCCTTTCAGCCGTATGGGCCGGCTATTTACACAGCCCTTAGTAGAATCGGGCAGCACCCAAATTCGTACCCGCCACCGCAACACCCGCAATACCCTTAATGCCCTAGAGGCGTTTTTGAATCGTGGCGAAGTACACGACCTACTGGACGCCTTTGAATACTCAGAGCGCATCGTGACCGACTTTACCGACGTTATTTCCGAGCTGGAAGAGCGTAAACGGCAACTCGTAAGAGAAGTGGAATCGCAGCAGTTGGTACAACAGGCCACCGACCAGTTTTTTGAATTTATGGAAAAGCGCTTCCAGCCCGATGTATCTGTTCGGCTTTCGGCCGACAGCGTAGAAAAACACCGGGACCAAATACACAAAGCCATCAGCAAAATTCGCCGAAANAAAACCGAAAGCAAACGTGAGATCGAATTGCAATTGCGCCGTCAGGTACCCGAATTTGCCCTGGAGGGGCAATCGGTACTCTGGCTGATTCTCGACACGATAGAACGCCGTATGGGTAACGCCGCCGATATAATGCTACCAGCCCTGCGCCGCGCTCTGCATAGCTTCACCAAGCGCGCCGACATTATTATTCGCCAACTCAGCTATTTAAACAGCCAACAAAATACCGACTTACTGCAAGTGTGTAAGCATTTAAAAAACTGCTCAAGTGAAGAGTTTGAACAAAAACTGAATGTAGCGGCGGAACAAATGGCCACGGTAAACCTTCAGTTAATCGACCCAGCACACATTAAATTGCAGGAACGCAAGCAAGCCCAATTTGTGCACACAGCGGTAAACGAAGACCAAACCGTAGATGAAGAAGCCCAGCGGGAAATACTAATCCAACAATTACTCGACCAAGCCTTCTCCATTAACAACCAGAAAGTGCGGGAATACGTTTTAAACGCCTTACGCTCTGGTCAAAAAATATCGTCTCGAAATTTACCTATAGATTCCGCCCACGACTTACTGGCCATGGCCCATATTATTGAAGTTGGAGCCGTTAACAATTTAAGTACTGAATACCAGTTCACGGTGGAACCCACCGGGCGAACCATTGAATCTGAGTTTTATCGCGAACAAGATGAGTTTACGATTGAATTAAAAAACAACCCGCATTAGGGCTTCGCACTAGGTTTGCCACTGGCGGGCAAACATACACCGCACAAGATCGACATAAAAGAGTTTCCGATACTGTAATGATAGAAAACTTCCTAACAGCACAACTCGAAAAATCTGGCCTAAAACAGGAAGAATTTTCCGAAATACTCATTCGCCTGTTGGACTACGGCGTTATATGCCGAGAAGAGAGTCAGGTAGAAGCCACACTCTACGACCGCTACCTGCAATGTGACGCATTGGTAGAAGATTATCTGCGCGTAATTGGCGTACGTATACAGCATAATCGGCAATTTGCTTTTATTCGCGTTTATCCGCCGGGCGCGGAAATTCCCGGCATGATGGACGAAGAAAATTCACCCTTCAATAGCGGCTTTCGCTCTCGCCCTTCACAACAAGAAATTGCCGTTATTCTTGTACTGAGAACCGAATACGAAAAAGCCCTGCGTGAAGGCCAAGTAGATGAAAAAGGCCAGGTAATGATCTCTTTGGAGGCTTTNGCCATTGCCATAAACAACCTGCTAAAACGCAACCTTCCAGAAGGCCAGGTGGAACGCAAACGACTTTTCACTCGCCTTCGCCAACTGCGCCTGTTGCAATTTAATATGGAAGACGAACTCGACAGCAATGAAAGCTGGTTGAGCATTCAACCCTCCATTACCAGCTTTGTTACCGATGAAGTACTATCGGGGCTAATGGGTGACACGCCGTTAACGGAAGCTGAAGCCGTAGAGCATACTAATGAAAATGCATCTAAAAATGTAACTAAGATTACAACTAAAAATATAACTAAAAGTGTAGCTGAAAGCATTGTAGCCAGCACCCTGTTTGCAGATTCAACCGAAGAAGCTAACGACGATGGGGAGCGCACCTAAATGTTTTTAAAGAAAGGCATTTTCGTAAATTGGGGTAATATTCCGCAACTAGAGTTTGATTTCGGCCCTATCAATTTATTTTCTGGCGGCAACGGCTCCGGTAAAACAACGGCTGCAGACGCCATCCAAACACTGATGACAGCGGCCCACGAAAACCTGTTTAACTACAACCCTGGCCAGGATGAAACCACACAGAAAGGCCGTGGCGGCAAACAGGTTCGTACCCTCGCCTCCTATGTTTTAGGTTGCGACGATGGCAGCTACGCCCGCCCGCACATCACCGACGGCTATGTGGCCGGCATTTTCCACCCTACACAAGGGGAAACCGGCGAGGCATTTACCGCGGTTATGTGCATGCGCGCCCATGTTGATAGCGCTGGTGCTCAAAAACAGGCAAGGCTCGACGATTTAGTGTTTTTGATAATACCCGGCGAACAACTACTGCTGAAACATTTTGTCCGCCACTATGCCGACGGTAAACACATCGTTCCCATTACCGAAATCACATCCCTAACTGAAAAAAGAATTCGGCAACAAAACCGTAGAAATTTACGATAAAAAAGGCGCCTATTTACGTCGCCTTTATGGTGCGTTACGCGGCCGTCGCGAAGCGGTTTCTGACCGCGAAGCAAAACACGCCGCCCGTACTTTTTCTAATTTTATGGCCTACAAGCCTGTTAAAAGTATTAACGAGTTTGTCGCCCGTCGAAGTATTGGAACCCAAAGACCTAGGCGATGCCATTCGCAATGTATCGGAATTGATGAAAACCATTCATCTAATGGAGACCGATACTAAAGCCTTACGCAACTCTATTGAGATTCTAGGTAATGCCGGAGATGCGACCGGCCGCTATATTGACACATGGGTAGAACGTCGACTGGCAGAATACACCGAAGCCACCCGCCGACTTAACACAAATCACACGGCCTACCTCAGCGCTAAAAGTAACCAAAAAGAAACACGTGAAGCACTCAGTGAAAACGATGAAAAAACCGCCCTGTGCGAACAGAAACGC
>Ga0065722_100348_pt1 | contig 10106 bp, 5 predicted proteins | sample BansetMetagenome_FD_59109 | JGI IMG/M metagenome (GOLD analysis project Ga0065722, IMG submission 59109) | Bankia setacea gill microbial communities from Puget Sound, Washington, USA - Caecum Enriched | ecosystem: Host-associated > Mollusca > Digestive system > Ceca | place: United States...
GCCCCGCAAGTGATTTTGTTTGGACGATTACCGGTACCGACTCAGTAACTATTGGTGACTTTTCGTATGATAGTGTTGGCAAAATATTAGGCTCTCGCGCCAACGATACCTTTATTTTCGCGGATGGCGGAAGTTTAGATGGCACTTTGTATGGCCACAATATTGAATCTGGCGATGCGCCCTAATGTAAACGCAATAGATAGCATTCAAGGACCTGATCTCGACACCGAGTGGGTTATTAACAGCGGAGCAACAGAAAACGGTTTTGGTTTGCTCGATTATGGTGAGCTAACTCGCTTCGAGGGAATAGAATCTATTACCGCCGGTGACGCCATCGATACCGTATCCCTTGCGGGCAATATAAATCAGTTTGACGCTGGCGCTGGTGCCGACGTTATTACAATTAGCAGCAGCCTTTTCACAGGCACACTTAACGGCGGTACCGGGGACGATACCATTGAAATTACCGTTAACAACTTAGTGGCCTCCATTTACGGTGGCTCAACCCCAGACTTAGTTGCTGAGCGCGATCAACTATTGTATTCGGGCAACAGCGATTCGGTTTGGACGATAGATGGTGAGGTGGATACTGCAACCGAGAGCTTTACCACGCTTGCTGGCGCGGACGTTACCTTCACCGGTATGGAAGTATTAANCGGTGGTGATGGTGTTGATAGCTTTAATATTGCAGTGAGCATCGCTGAAGTATCGGGCGGTGCGAATAGCGATAGCTTTGTGCTTAGCCTTAATGGTATTCAAACAACCCTTAACGGTGATACGGGCGCTGCCGATACGCTAACTCTTACGAATAGCGCAAGCAATAATTGGCAGCTGGACTCTGCCAATGGCGGCAAGCTCGGTGATATCACCTTCAGTAATATGGATGTGGTGGCAGGTGGTAACGGCGTTGATACCTTTAGTGTAACTGCAGCTTATAGTGGCGAGCTACGCGGTGGTGACAATGCGGATATCTTTAATATTGCCNATCAAGAGGCGAGCTTGGTACTAGCCGGTGCGGGTGGTGNTGTTGATGATACCGANACAATCGACACACTTAATATTAATCACGGTGAAAATAGTGTTTGGACCTTTGATGGCGGTAGCGAGACGGTAACCTCTGGTACTGGCTCTGTTGCCTTCTCGCAAATAGAAACCATTGCCGGCAGTAGCGCCGTGGACTCAATAACGGTTAGCCGTGACTTTGACGGCAGTATTGATAGTCGCGGCGGTGAAGACACCTTTGCCCTAAGTGCAAATGTTAGCGGCGGTGTTAATGGCGGTGACGACAACGATACCTTTAGTTTAAATGCTCAAGGCTTAAACACGGATATTCATGGCGATGCTGGCCTCGCCGACAAGTTAGTCGTTGCCCACGATAGAAGCGAAAACTTCTGGNNTATTACCGGTGTGGATAGCGGTTCGGTGGACGGCNTAGACTTTTCTACATTGGAACAAATTGACGGCGGTTCCGGTATTGACCATTTCGATATTAGCGCCAGCTTTATCGGTGCTATTAGTGGGCGTACAGGTGCAGACTTCTACGCTGTAGAGCAAAGCGGTTTAAACTTAACGCTTGCTGATACCGGTACCAATACCTTATCACTCGATTCACAATACCGCTAGCCTTTGGACGCTTAGCGATAGCACCCAAAGCCTTACCGATAATGACGCCGCGAATATTACCTTTAGTGGTATGTCGGTATTAAACGGCAGTAATGGCGCNGATACATTCAACGTCAGCGGCGCAGACTTTAGTGGTGTTATTAATGGTAGAGACGATGCTGACCAGTTTAATTTGGCTGCGAACGTTTCCGCTGGNGTAAATGGCGATGCGGGTGCCGATAGTTTTGTATTAGAGGTTGCTGGTTTAGCGATGAGTTTGAACGGTGGCAGTGATGCAACCGATAACGACACCCTGGTGGGCGCAAACACGACCAACAGTTGGAGTATTTCTGGTCGCGATCAAGGTACCGTTAGCACCACCAATAGCGTGACCTTTACGGAGATTGAAAACCTTACCGGCGGCAGCGATAAAGATACCTTTACCTACCAGAGCGGTAGCGATGTGCGTATTACTGGACTAATCGATGGCGGAGCAAATCCTGCTGGTGCAGTGGATTCAATTAACGCCGTCGCGCTTGGTGCGGGTATTACCGCTACGCTGGCTGGGGTGAGTTCGGATATTAACTTCCGTCGCGTCGAAACCTTAACCGCACAAACGGGCAGTTCGCCAAACTTCACGACTATTCAAAGTAGCGCCGGTAAAAACACCTGGACTATTGATGGTCTTAATAGTGGTCAAGTAGAGTTCTCTGAGGTGGTCGGTGCTGAGACTATTACCGAAACGACACGCTTTACAGGCTTCCAAAATATTCTGGGCGGCGACGGTAACGACAGCTTTATTTTGCAGTCGGGTGTTGCTGGTGTTGGTCGCGTTGACGGCCGCATTAGCGGTGGCGGTCAACCGGTTGGCGGTGGCGATAGTATTAATTACTCGCTTGTGGCTGATGATGTAACTATTCAAATTGGTGCAACAGAAAATGGTGTGGAAGATATTGAAGGCTACACCGGTTACGACGCGGGATCGGTTGGCTCTAGCTTCAAACGTATCTTAGTTGGCGAGAACGACCAGAATGTAACCTGGCGTGTTTATTCTCAGGCCGACAGCGTGCGCATTGTTGATGGCGTTAACGATGGAGAATATCGACGTAGCGATGGAACGGTTTATACCTTCGAAAACTTCGACCATCTAGTGGGCGGCGATTTAGCGGATAGGTTTGAAATTCAGGCTGGTGGTGAAATTACCGGTAGTATTGATGGTGGTTTAGGCAGTAACGAACTAGTGCTCACCAATGCTACCGTTGCGCAGGTTCTGCGGCTTGGCGAAAAAGCCGCTGGCGATATTAATAGCGATAGCGTTGTCGATGTTGCTGGTTCCACTTGGTTGTATAACGTTACCACCTTAACCGGTGGCTTNAACGCTGTTGGTGGTCACACATTGGTGGCTGGCGAGACAGGTACCAACACATGGAGTATTAATCAGCGCAATGGCGGTTCGGTTGCGTCGATTTTTGATGTTAATTTTACCGGTATTAGCAACTTGCTTGGCGGTAGCGGCACCGACAACTTTATTTTTACCGGCGCAGGTGAATTAGACGGTGTGTTAAACGGCGGCGCGGGCAGTGATAGCATTGATACTCGCGGCTTGGGTGAGCAAACATTTGTGGTTGGCGAAACGGCTAGCGCAGATCGTTTTAACCTGTATGCCGTGGAAACGCTGTTGGCCAATAACGCGGTAAACAATGGCTTAATTGCCGACAACCAAGTAAACAGCTGGGTTGTTGACGGTGTAGATCAAGGCAGCCTTAGCTACAGCGATAGCGGCGGAGCGCAATCTTTAGCGTTTAGCGGCATCAAACAGCTGACTGGTGGCACTGCTGTGGATACTGTGCGCTATACCGTTGATGGCGACATTAGCAACTGGGTTAACGGTGGCGCTGGTAGTGCTCGCGATGAACTTGATTTAACTGCATTAGATGCCGCAGTTACGGTTGCCTTTGTTGAGGGAATTAGCGCCGATATTACCGCGCTCGATTTCGAGGACATTAACGGCAATAGCGATTTTGACAATACGCTTTACGGTGATAATAAAGCGAATGAGTGGACCATTACCGCTACAAACCAAGGCGAAATTGACGGCGTAACCTTTACCGGTTTCGCCAACCTTAATGGCGGTAGTGCAACCGATACCTTTGTGTTTGATACCGATGGCAGTATTAGTGGTTATATCGATGGCGGCGCGGGTGTGGACGACTCGGTGAATTTACAAAGTACCCGCGAGGTTGTTGTCAATTTAGGTGAGGGTGAAAACCGTGTGATTAATATCGAAACGGTTATAGGTAACAACGCTAGCTCTACCCTTTACGCGGCAAATCAAGCCAACACTTGGACGTTAAATCAGGGCGAGAATGCGGGAACGGTTTCCGGTGTTACCTTTATCGATTTCACCGATCTTGTAGGTGGAAGCGCTAGCGATATCTTTAACATTCAAAACGGTTCTGTTAGCGGCTCTATTAACGCCGGAGCCGGTGACGACGAAATTCGTATTACCCTCGTGCCAGGTTTAACCGGTTCGGTAAAACTCGATGGTGGTGAACACGTCAATGGTGATCGTTTGTTAATTAGCAGCGGCTCGAATTCGGGCTACTCTGTGGCCTATTCGCCAGATATCGATGGTGACACCCAGCTGCGTTACAGCGGTAGCGATAGCTCTGTGTATAACGTTCGCTATACCGGTGCCGAAGATGTACGCGATAGTGTGCGTGCCGATACCCTAACCATCAATGGCACAGCAACAGCTGAGACCATTACCCTAACCAATGGCGCGGTTCAGGTTGGCGACTACGACCCGTTTGCTTATATCAATAAACGTAGCCTTGTCGTTGCGGGTGCAGCGAACGATACCATCGCAGTGGCGGAGCGCGTTTCTATTCAAGATAGGCTGACGTTGCAGAACGCCGTTGTCGATGGCAGTGCAGCCGGTGCTTCGTTAAATGCATCCAGCATTGTGTTAAGTTCGATTGGTGAGGCCGGTAGTGTAGGCACTCCATTACAGCTTGATACGGCCAGTCTTGCGATTCGCTCGGCCGCTGGCGATGTTGCTATTGTAAATGCTGGCGAGTTGGTTATTACCGAGCTTAGTTCGGCGAATGACGTAAGCCTCGCAGCGAATGGAAATGTATCGTCTACGGCGGCACTATCGTCGCAGGGTGAATTTTCGGTGGTGGCAAATAACGGCAATATCGAACTCGGTAACGCCGGCAATAATTTCACTGGCTCGGTAAGTTTGGTAGCCAGCGGCCATGCGGTAGAATTTAGCAATGTTAGCGCCACTGAATTGCGCGGCGTAGATGCTGGTTCGCTCAGCCTCACATCCGGCGGCGCTATTACCGATTCTGGCGCGGTGAGAGTTGCAGGTTCTGCCGAGCTTAGCGCGGTTGGCGATATTGTTTTAGATCATCAGTCGAACGATTTTGGTAGCGTTAAAGTTCTTCAGGCTAGCAACGTAAGCCTTGTAGATGTGAATGCATTTACCCTAAATGGCTTTAGTGCTCTCGGTACGCTGCAAACGCAATCTAATGGGCTTACTTTAAGTGCGCCGGTGCAGTCTTCTATGTTGGATATACAGGGTGGCAGCGGTGCCGTCACCATTGACGACAACATTCAAATTACCAATACGGCGCAAATTTCGGCTAACAGTATTGTTATAAATGACAGCCTGTCGGCCGGTTCGGTGCAGTTAACATCGGCTGCTGGTGGTATGACCATTGCCGGTAGTTTAATGGCAAATAATGGCCCACTGGAGCTTGATGGCGGGAGTGGTGTGATTAGCCAGTCCGGCTCGATGGAAACAAACGGTACAGAGATTCGTATGACGTCGTCTAACGATGTTGTCATGACTTCTGGTGCTAGCATAAACTCAAATGGTGGCAGTTTAACCGTAGCGGCGGATGATGTTACCTTGGCAGCCGTGAACGTCGCGGACAGCGTTATTAGCATTACTGCTAGCGGTTCAGTAGAAGATGCTACGAGCAATGCGGCGGCGCCATCATTTGATATTGTTGCGCAGCGCTTGGAAATTTCTGCGCAAAGCGGTATTGGCAGTGTTGGCAATTTAGAAACCAACGTAGCGCAGCTGTTAATCACCAATCAGAATGGCCGAGTTGCAGTTGAGAATAGCGGTGCCTTAGAAATTGAACGTCTGCGCGCGAATGGTAATGTGCGTATTCGCAATCTNGATGGCGATATATTNCTGAACAATACCGCCGACAATTCTTTTGTCGCGAACGAAGGTGACGCGCTGAACGCTGGCGGGCTTACTAGCTCCGGTTATGGTCAGGCGGATATTTATATTAGTGCGGCACATGGTAATATTTTTGCCAGTGGCCCGCAGGATATAAAACAGCCCGAGGTTGTTGGCCGTAACGTGACCTTAGAAGTGGAGAATAAAGATTTTGCTATTGGTTCTCAGGCTCGCGCCTTGGTAGTGTACGCATCTGATACGGTTTTATATCTAACCAAGCGCGGTGTTAATCCAACCTGGCCGTTGGCATATGCGCCAGCAGATTATGTTCCAGAGCAAGCCTTGGCGGACCAGTTTGATGCCGGCAGTATTGCGGGAGAACAATTGGTTGAGGTTGAAGAAATTGATGAGATCGATCCAGCNATTTTCACCGCGGTAACCAACTACTTCTTTGATGATATTTCGATTCGTTTACCAGATGACCAGTTATACGAAGATGAACTAGACGAACTTGCTGCAGCGCAGTAATCAGTAAAGCCCAGCCCGCGAGTGCGGGCTGGGCTTTTTTATGGATGAGAAAAAACAATATAAATATGAAAAACCTTCCCCTGCTTGTTAAATTTTTTAGTCGTTGCGGCGCTATAGCGGCACTGTGTTTAGCAACCGCGAGTCACGCCGGTTTGTTAGATTTACCGAATACCCAAGAGTTGCCCGAGTATGAAGAGGGCACAATGGTGCTGGATTTAGATGTGCCTAGCGTACGCGAGCGCGATCCGGACCCGCAGGCGGGGCCACGCTTAAACGTTCGCGAGTTTCGCGTGCAGGGCGTTGTTGAATATCCGGAGCGCGGCATATCCCGAGACGAAATTATTCGACGCGTGGAAGGTTTGCGTTTCGAAATGATGCAGGAAGGTGAACTGCTGGATACCGGCTATACCCTCGATGAACTTTCGGAAGTGTCGGACTTAATTGGTGAGATTGAAGACGAAACAAAAGACGAGCACGTCGGGCCGGTAGAGGTTCAGCGGCTGGTTTTTTTAATCCGTGAGCAACGCCGTAAACGCGGTATAACACTGGGTATGATCGAACAGGTTGCGGATACGATTACGCGCTATTACCGCGAGAACGGCTTTATCTTGGCAAAAGCGTATATTCCCCAGCAAGAAGTGCGCGATGGCATTGTTACACTCACGTTGTTGTTGGGTGAGCTGGGTGAGGTTGAAGTACAAAACCAAAAGCGCTATCGCGCCAGTATTTTGCAGCGAACGTTTAACAGCGCCATGAGTGAACCTGTAGCCAGTGCAGATATTGAAGAGAGACTATATTTAGTTAACGACCTTCCTGGTCTTTCCGCACGCGGTTATTTTCAGCCCGGCTCTCAGGTTGGCGATACTAAATTAAATGTGAACGTACTCTCGGAAGATTGGTTTGACGCGAATATCCGTGTGGATAATCACGGTTCAAAGGGGGCGGGTGAGAATCGCTTTTACGCAGATTTCTCGTTACACAATCCACTGCGTATTGCCGACCAATTACAGCTAAGCGTGCTAAGTTCATCCGACGGTGAAAGCTCGCTGTTCGGTTCGGTTCGCTATTCCAGTAATATTATTAGCCCGCGTACAAATGTGTATCTAGGCGTGTCGACAAACCAGTTCGCTTTAGACCAAACCTTCGGCTCAAGTGAAGGCGGTGGTGTGAATGTTACCGGTGATTCATTGGTAAAAGATCTTGGAATAACCTATAAAATACGGCGTAGCCGAGTGACCAATCACTCTGTTGATTTTAAAGTGTCTGATATTTTTACTTCGTTTGTTGTTTCTACTGGCAGCGAGGGTGAGTCTAGTCAGTCGCAAGCGCCAACCGAAAACGAACTCCAGAATGTCTCGCTCAACTATAATTTTGATATTCTGCGTGAACGTCAGCGAACGTTGCACTCGGCACGGATTGGACTTACCTATACCAGCGTAAAGTTAGATTCTAGCGCTGGTCAGCTTGGGGGCTCAGACCCTGAAGACCCAGGCGAGCAAATTTTGTCGTTCGATTATTCGCGTTTGGCGTTTTGGAAGTTGCCGCTGATCGGTAGCGAGACGCGTTTAGTTGCGCGTAGCTCGGGTCAATATACGCCTGCTTATTTGCTATCGGCTAACCAGTTTTCGCTCGCCGGCCCTACCCGTGCGCGTGGTTTTGAGGTAAATAAGTTTTACGCCGATAACGCGCTNTATGTTGGTGTGGATTGGATGTTCAACGGCCCTGGCGGCAGCGTTACNCTCGGNAATAAAAAGCTTAGCGATATTATTCAGCCCTATGTTTTTGTTGTATGGCGCTTGGGGTTATCAGTACACAAAAGTTGTCGATGGTGAAGATAGTGTTATTGCTAAACTCGCCGATGCCGGTCTCGGCCTGCAGCTTCGCTACGGCAGTTTTCGTGTCAAACTTTATTGCAGCCACNCCCCTGTTGTCTGAAAACAATGCCGAGGGTTTGGCGGACAGTGACGCCGCCAGTGGCGATGAATCAACTTCGACGAAAAAGTCTAAAGACGACGAAGGCGTAAACTTCTTTATTGATATGCAATACAGCTTTTAATTGTCAGTAGCTTTTAAAGTGGATAAAAAAAGCCCCGCAAACAGAGGTGTACGCGGGGCTTTTTGTTTCTTTCGACTAAGAGTTGCTNAGAGCCGGTGAGAATAGGTGTTGGCAGTTGAGTGCCCTTTATTTCTGTTCTCTGGCAATTGCACGATAAGCAATGTCGCGACGCATCATTAAATCATCCCAATGAATATTGTCGGCGAGTGCATAGGCGTCTTGCTGTGCTTCGGTAATGGTATTGCCAAGTGCGGTAGCACATAAAACGCGACCACCATTAGTGACTACTTGGTTGTCTTTTAAGGCTGTACCAGCGTGGAATACCTTTGCCACTGCAGATTCACCAACACCCAAACCACTAATCACCTTGCCTTTTGCGTAGTCACCAGGGTAACCACCAGCCGCTAGTACGACACCAACCGCTGGGCGCGGGTCCCACTCAGTGGTGGTTTGATCCAAGGTTTTGTTTAGCGCTGCTTGGCAGAGTTCAACTAGGTCAGATTGCAGACGCATCATAATCGGTTGGGTTTCTGGGTCGCCGAAGCGGCAGTTATATTCAATAACCTTGGGTGTGCCGTCGGCGGCAATCATCAAGCCCGCGTAAAGAAAGCCGGTGTAGCTATTGCCTTCGGCCGCCATACCGCGAATGGTGGGCATAATCACTTCGTCTAGGGTACGTTGGTACACTTCGTCGGTGACAACCGGTGCCGGTGAATAGGCGCCCATGCCGCCGGTGTTTAAACCGGTATCGCCATCGCCTGCACGTTTGTGATCTTGGCTGGTGGCCATAGGTAAAACATTTTCGCCGTCGGCGATTACGATAAAGCTTGCTTCTTCGCCTTCCAAAAATTCTTCGATTACGACGCGATAACCAGCGTCGCCAAAAGCATTGCCGGAAAGCATATCGGTAACAGCATCTTCAGCTGTTTGTAGATCTTCCGCTACGATAACGCCTTTACCCGCCGCTAAACCGTCGGCTTTTACCACGATAGGAGCGCCTTTCTCACGCAAATAGGCAAGCGCGGGCTCTATTTCGGTAAAGCTTTGATATTCACCGGTAGGAATATTGTGACGGGCGAGAAAGTCTTTGGTGAAGGCTTTTGAGCCTTCCAGTTGCGAGGCACCTTTAGACGGGCCAAAGCAGGCGAGGCCTTGTTGCTGAAAGTGATCGACGATGCCTTCAACAAGCGGCACTTCTGGGCCAACAATTGTTAGGCTAACGTTGTTGGCTTTAGCGAATTCACTTAACTCGTTAAATTGCAGTACGTCGAGCGCGACGTTTTTGAGTTTTGGCTCGGTTGCGGTACCGGCGTTACCAGGCGCAACAAATACTGTTTCGACATTCGGATTTTGAGCGGCTTTCCAGCCTAGCGCGTGCTCGCGGCCACCACTTCCAATTATTAATATATTCATGTTGCTTCCAAACAAAAAATTAAACGACTTTAGGTGGGGATTGCGGGGAGTTAAAAATTGACGCCTCATGCGTTGGCAACTTAATAATGCCGGCGCATGAGGCGCGCGATTTTAGTGACGGAAATGACGCATGCGGGTAAACACCATCGCCATACCGTGTTCGTCTGCGGCTGCAATCACTTCTTCGTCGCGCATTGAACCGCCGGGTTCAATTACTGCGGTAATGCCAACGCTGGCGGCGTTATCAATGCCGTCGCGGAACGGGAAGAATGCATCCGAGGCCATAACCGAACCTTTAACTTCAAA
>Ga0065722_101838_pt1 | contig 10102 bp, 8 predicted proteins | sample BansetMetagenome_FD_59109 | JGI IMG/M metagenome (GOLD analysis project Ga0065722, IMG submission 59109) | Bankia setacea gill microbial communities from Puget Sound, Washington, USA - Caecum Enriched | ecosystem: Host-associated > Mollusca > Digestive system > Ceca | place: United States...
GAAAGAGTGCCAAGCGTTACCTAGAAATCATACCAAAATTATACCTGTAAATTACAAGCACAACGCCATAACTCTCTAAACATAGAAATCAACTTGAACCTTTTTTGTCCAAGCGTTCTATCCTAACGTCACCCTGTCACACAGCCAAGTCAAAACCAAGGATAATAGTGGAGACATCATCTCATGAAAGCACGCACAAACCTCCGCCAATTCAACTTACAAACGCGAACGAAATTATGGAAGCTAAAACGATAAGATGTGTGATCACGCTCTAAATTCTGAAAGACCTCCATAATGTAGGAAAAGTCACTTACATATCCAGAATATTCCAGACGGTCGCTTTTTCGGCATAGTATGCGGACATATTCGGTACCACTGACAACCTCAAAACCACAACTCAAAAGTATGTTTGTAATTGAACGAAGCGAAAAATGGTAGACATGAGCGTTTTGTAAGTATCTTAATGTATCCCCACGGTATTTATGCTTAACATAGTGGATACCAGGCACCTCAATATACAAAAGACCATCATCCCGCATAATGTCTTTTACAGCTCGCAGCTCTGCCTTCAAATCTAGGATATGCTCAAATACGTGCGAGTACACCACAATATCGACCGGCAACGAAACCTCAAGATCCTTAATCGAACCGTGGACGAGCTCCAAACCATAATTCTCAATGCCGAGCGACAAGTAGTCCGCCCCTAAATCACATCCTTTGACAGTACAACCTAGGTCACGAAAGTGCTTAAGTATGCCTCCAGCGCCACAACCAACCTCTACTAACGTTTTTCCTTTCAAATCGACCGCAATATTTTTCTTAATAAAAGATGATATTTGTCGCCCCTGAAACATTTGGCCATTAAAGAATGCTTGCTTGGGAGTTGCGCTTCCAACATAGAGACTCCTATATTCATTTTCATAGAAAGAGATATAGGAATCTGACGTCATACGAGGGTTAACCTGCACTAACCCACAATCACGACAAGACACCACAGGGCAGTATAGTCCATATCGGTCTTTTTCTGCCAACAACTCAAATTCCCGCCCTGAACAGACTGCACAGTCAACTGTTTCAAACTTATAAACGTTAGACTTTACCTTTTCGTCCACAGCTCGTTTAGCTTCGACTTGCACAGGATTCAATGCAAGCACAGAGCATCCGTCATTTCTATACCGTTCTGAAATCATGCATTCGCCCACGCTATGAAAATAATAAACAGGTTAAACTTTTCAACTAACAAACTTACTAAATAGCCGGACAATGTAATAATAGCCCGTATTAAATACATTGCGAACCAAGCTTACATTTAACCGCTCCACTTCACTCCTTGTTTCAAAAATATTCTCCAGAAGTTCACTCGAAAAAAATGGCAAATGCTCTGTCGCTTGTTTATCAACGAGTCTGATCGTCCTCTCAAATATTACCTTTGCTGCGACGCCATCACAACCGACGTGATATGACAACCAGTCTGGATCGGGAAGTGAATAAACCTCATCGCCGAGCTTCTGAAATGTTGTAAGCATACCGCTTCCGATAAAGTACTTGTTACCAAATCTCTCGGAAATACCTAAATCGGCCAGAATTGCAACATGGCAATCTTTAGCAAGAGCCTCCAAAGCTGCAGTAGATGAAACCGTTAGAAACAACTGAGTATCATCAAGCAAGTTATCTATGGCTTTATATGTAATCGCGAAATTAGAGGGGATATCCTCTTTTCTCAAATAAGTCTTTAGGAGAATCTCATAGTGGTGACGAGTATAGTGTATTGATTTTTCTAGAAGGTTTATGTCGAGGCTTCAAATAAACCTGCCGTTCAGGGAAACGTCTAGCATATTCGATAAGTTGCGAAAGAATATATACACGCTCTACAATCCGCTCGGGGACGTCAGGTTGGCCTGCAAATACAACCGTCTCTATAGCATCAGGGAAATCGAATTTTTTCTTGATTTCCCCTATAAAAGGCAACCCAGACGCGACGACGTTAGTACCAGAAAACCCCAACGCTTTGGCAACAAACATACAATCATCGTAGTCCTTCTGAGCATTCATAAAGATTACATCGCTATGCAATCTCCGCTGATAACCAACGCAAGTATCAAACAAATTTACTCCAACAAACCCAGTAATCAAGATTGGACGAACAGTTAGCGCCGTCACTTTCTTACCAAACTCGAAGCAAATTTCTTGAGTTAACCGCCCATTAGTTAGGACCAGTACCGCACTATAATCCTGAATATTTTCAAGAATTGAGGAGACTGTTAACTTGCAGTAACCAATATTAGAAAACTCACTATAATCGACTATTTGCCGCCTAGAAAGCTGGCCCCGCTCCCGCTTAGGGACACGCACATCGACCCGCCATGAATTCGCAAGAAACTCTTTCGATAGATAGCTAGCTACTTTTTAGCTGCGAATCGTATGCAGCAATTACCAATAATTTCATGGTCATCCAAATCAACAAATACTTGAGCCAAAAAGCAGCCAACATTTACATATTAGCGAGAAATACGTTAGCCATAAAAAATTGAGTACAAAACCGAGGCCAACAAAAGGTCAACTATTTGAGAGTTGATCTTCTAAGCGATCAAACGCAGTCCAAAACCCCTCTCCACGATTTTTATGGCCCTGCCAAATCTCAGGAAGCCAATAGCTATTATACCGCTCAATAAAATTAAACACCTCCAGAAAACTCACGTCACCCTCACCAATCTGAAGCCCTTCTTGTTTCGTACCAGAAGCGTCAGCTATATGATAATGAATCCCGAACGGAGATACTTTCCGAAGCGACTCGATTAAATCTACTTTCAGATATTCGCATGCTAATGCGGTATGCGAAACATCAACACAAACTCTACGATTGCTCTTAGAGCACCAACTTACAACCTGATCAACATCCACGAATAGGTTGTGGTACTGCTGTCCGCCAAAGTGCCACGGAAAAGGTGGCATCGTTTGTGGAATGATTTCAACCTCCGTTTCATCTAGCACAGCCAAACTTTTATCTAAAATCGACAGCCTTCGTGCTACCTGCTCCTTCGAAAGAAAACCTTCCCTCGAAAACCCGCCAACATTTACAACTATCAAAATTCGCTGGCCGGAATCTATAAAATAGGGTCTTAACCTCTTCGTAACATCGATTACTCGCCGCATCTCCTCAATAGATTGAAGACGGTATGCTTCTTCCTCAGAGCAAAGATCCAAAACGTGATCACTACCAAATAGCTCTGGGGCATGCACAATATACTCTAAGGGAAAATTTTTACCCTCAAACATTTCCTCAAACTTAAAATCGAGATCTCTATGACTAAAATGAAATTCTACGAAATTAAAGTTACTTAACCCACACAAGCTTTCAACATCGTGAAATCTAACGGGTATTCCATGTCGCCCAGGCATGAAATACTTTCGTGGAGCTACGTGGTTATCCGATATATCTGAATTATAGAAAAATCCATCTTTCTCAATACTTCGTTTAACTACTCGCCCTATTAACTCACCAATACGATATGGCGGAAGCCCTTTTCCAGGGCTTACAATCTTCAGCATCGACGGCTCTATAATTTCGCCCGACTTTATGTACTTTGCAGCGACGACACTTTTCGCTAATACCTCACGGTTCATTAGCTCACCCTGCGACACCTTTCGCGTTGCAGACGTCCCCATAGCCACCTCAACTTGGCGGATTGCTTCAACCATTCGCCGGAATTCCTCGGGTAGTAAACTTACTCGATGATCATTACCTTCCTGAGTCTTATCGTGCGTGAAGTGTTTTTCAATGACTTTGGCACCTAAAGCTACAGCTGCAATTGGGACATTAATGCCACGTTCGTGGCCGGAATAGCCTACGGCTCCATCGGCTATATCTCTCAGTCGCTTGATATAGTTAAGGTTCACATCTTCGTCAGGACATGGGTATGTAGAATTACAATGCAGCAACAAATACTGAGCCCCAACGGCCTCTAGCAACGCTACAGAATCAACAATTTCCTGCTCATCAGACATCCCGGTAGAAACAATCAATGGAAGCTTTTTTGCAGCTAAGTACTGTAAAAGCTCATGATTTGTAAGATCGGCTGAAGAAACCTTGTAAGCAACAACACCTAAACGCTGTAGCTTGTCTGCAGATGTCAAATCGAATGGGGTGCAAATCGCCAATATACTTCGCTCTTCGCAGTATTTAAAAATCTCCGCAAATTCTTGATCGCTTAGCTGAAACCTCTCCAAAAGCCCTAATACATATTGAGTGCCAAGGTCCGCCTCTATACTATCGGCTCCCATATCGCCAACATAGCAAGTTTTCAAATCCCGCATTTGAAATTTGACACAATCAGCGCCAGAAGCTATGGCGCTATCGACCAAGCGCTTCGCTTCTTCAACTGACCCATTATGATTATTCCCTATCTCTGCAATTATAAAGGTGCTACCAGAATCGGAAATATTATAGTCACCGATGGAAAATATTCGTTTCCCAGGCCTTGCGATTGCTTGAACTCGACCGTCCGAATCGAGCAAAGGAACAACACCGATTTTCTCTGAAAATAGAGCGGAAATATCCCTCGACGAACTAGCTTCGGATACAGCAACAAACTGCTTATTTGCCGCCTCGATAACAGCAGTATCTAAATCTATATCCGTAGTTTCAACTACCCAACGACGAAAATCCCCATCCGCAAAGACTCCCTTAAGAACGCCGGCATCATTACACACAAATAAAATCTTTTGCTTATTATCACTTAACCTACGAAGTGCATTAGCAATTGATTGCTCACACTCAATCAAGTAAACGGATACGTTAAAATCTTTTTGCATAAATAGCCTCAGTTATTAACTGTGCATTTAATTGTAGGCAGTAACGCCTCAATTACTGAAACATCAACAAGACCATCAATTTCATAGGCTGTCTCATCTCTCATAACATATATTCCAATACGTCCAGAAAGTCTATTGCCAGTTTCCCGAATTCCCGCCGGAGTGAATATGTAAATGGAACCATTCTCGCAAAACTGAGGAGCTAAATCCTGCCTGCGCTGTCGATAGTTATAGTCATAGTTTACAGATTGATATGTACCGTCATTCGAGCGCTCCCAGATGAAACGATGATTCTCAACAACCGACAATAAGGAGTCACATTTCTGATCTCGATAAGCCGCAATAGCGTCATCTAAATCACCTTGATAACGAATAGGACTCGTACACTGTAGAAACACTACAAGCGTTACATTTACTCCGGTAGACTCTACGTCCTCAAGGCAATGTAAAATCGCAGATTCGGAGGTCGCCAAATCGTCCGACAATACCGCGGGCCGCATCACCACTTTTGCCCCCGCCGATGCTGAAACCTTCGCAATTTCTAGCGAATCTGTCGTCACATAGACTTCATCAATATACTTGGATTTCAAAGCTTGTTTTATCGAATACTCGATCAGCGGACACCCCAAAACATCAATAATATTTTTATTCTTGATTCCCTTCGAACCTCCGCGGGCAGGGATAATACAAATCACGCTCACGTAAGACGCCTCTTGTTAGATAATGAATTTAAACTATTTAGCGAGATCACATTATCCTCACCAATTACTTTTCTTAGCTCATCATAATAGAGCTCGGACTGCTGTGCGAAGTCAGAATTACTCGCCGAGATATCCACATAAAAAGACGTAATTTTTACAGAGGGGAAAATCAATTTAAAATGAAATAAGCATGTAGAAAAGAAAGATGCCACCTCAGCAGGCCGAAACCCAAAGTCGACAAACTGATACTCAGCAGGGAATGAAAAACGAGATACGTCCCGCCGAATTATCTTCTCTATTTTACGCAATTTATCTTCGGATTCGTGGCGATGAGGCACATAGATAAAAGTCAAACCCGAAGCAAGATAATATTCATATATCTTTCGGATCACATCTAAATATTCCGCCTCCCCCATAATTTTTTTCCCGTCGACCTCACAAAAGTAGGCCCCAAAAAAATAGACACTACCAGCGTTACACGCATCCGTCACACCCCTCTTTTCATAGACACCTTTAAGCCAGCCAAAGTCATTTCGCTCGCCGCACGAACCATCAGAAAAAGGACTAAAAGAATGCACATCATCAGACAAATATAGATTTTTTCCTGTAACCAGCCTAACTAACTTCTGAAACCGCTTCTGCTTATGAAAGCGATTCGATTTAGCTTTAAACCGGCGCGAGTTTTGGTATAAATATTTGGTACCATCACCCAGCCACCAGTACTCTTTACACGGCAAGTTAGCCAGTAAACTACGACCATAATCACAAAATATGCCATAGGTATACGAATTCATCCAAGTTATATTCTGCAGGGAAAGTAATTCAAAGATTGATATAAACTTGTTCCCGAAGAAGCTATCTAAATACACCCAATCAACACGACTATGCGCTATTTCATCGAGAATTGACCGCAGCTGCCTCTCATCAGTTGTGCGCTTAATCAACACAATCACATGCAATGTCTTTACATTAAATTTGAATGCAAACTCGGCCACATATAACGCGTGTAGAGTGGTACTAACAACAGCAACGCAGTCAAACGCCCCTCGCTCAAATGAAGTAGTCACAACCGCGTCACCCTCCCATCAGATAAACGATAGCAACTGTCGAAGTTAGACCTCATATCTAGCCGATGAGATATACCCAATATTGATAAACTTTGATAATCGCGCCGAATATTCGAAATAATTGATTGCTGCAAGTCGTAATCTAATGCATTGGTCGCCTCATCAAGGACAAGTAGAACAGGATCGTGAAATAGTGCTCTTGCAAACCCTATTCGCTGAACTTGACCGCTACTGTACATACTTCCCTCGTATCCAATATCACTATTTAGCCCCTCGTCACTATCTGAAATTACATGACTTAATCCAACGCAATGGAGTATTCTTTCCAGGCGGAACTCATCTTGAGATGAGACACAGCGATCAAACGTAATGTTGTATTTTATAGTTCCTCTAAATATATGAGTGTGTGAACTTACATATAGAATACGGTTTAAAAAGTATCCTTCTTCATTCGCGCTCACAAGCGCGCCGCTAGTTGGCGCCAAGAAACCCAAAACAATATTACATAAAGTCGATTTTCCGGCTCCTGATGCCCCTACTAGCCCAACGAACTCGCCTTCATCGATATTTAATGTAACACCCTGCAATATCAATAATTCTTTGTTATACCCAAAGGTGATATTTTTGAGTGCAAGCCACGATAATCCGGTGCGATAGGATATCGGCGCTGACAGCGTATTAGCAGAAGAGTTAACGGGTAAAACGAGGTGTGTACAAACCTTGTAGAATACAGTTTGCATGCCTTTTATTCTGGTAAGCGCTCTATAGACATTTTGAAATTTTGGAATCAGCTTGTAACCAGCCAGACATAGCACTGATAGCCGCGTTATAGCCTCTTCCAAAGTTGTAGCCCATTGAAATGTCAATAATACAACCAAAACAATTAATGAAAATGCAGTAACCTCAATCACATGATAAGGTAAATCTCTCATCACTCGCTGACGCTGATGATAAATCACCCCCTCCTTCACTATAGCTGAAACTCGGCTAACAGCGCTCTCTACGATTCGATAGAGCCTGACCTCTCTCACCCCGTCAATTGCATCAGCTAATAGCGCTAGCTTTCTCTTATTTAAAGCAGCCAGCAACAAGCCGTTACCTTTGATTTTCGGCCCAGCGACGTAGAAAATAACTACATATACAGATGCTATACCACCAAATATTAATAAGGCTCCCTTCAAGCTAACGAATAAAAGTAATCCAACTAGAAAGGAGATCGCAGCGACTTTCGAACTAATTTCTAATATGGGTAATGCCACATCGTCACAGCACCTTGCGACTTCTGAATTTAATGTTGAAAAGTACGCATCTCGATCCCCACCGTTATCATTTTTTCCGACAGAGTATAAGTAGCTTTGTAATAGGCGTGAAATCCACACGACCTCTAGGTTTCTCGCAAAAGAAATTCTAGTAACTTCGGCGTACAGCTGTAGCGCCGTATTGACTAAGAATAAGAATACGAAAAGTGCGGCGCTATAATAGAGAAACGTTAATTCTGAAGAAGCCCCAGAAAGACTATAAAGTTTCGCTACATATTGATTGGAATGGACAATATCTACATTTACAACCAAAGCTATAAATGGTGCGATTGACACTACGCTAGAAACCTCTACAATCGCCAACAGCACAAAAAATAGCTGGGAATAGATAAACTTTCGCTTAGCCTCAGTAGGGAGCGACAAGAAAAGCAGCCGTATAACCTTAAACATTTTTGACCTGCATATTCGCTCGTTCTTTGTCGATAGAGATTAATCTTTTTTACTATATAAAAGATTTGTTATTTGCTCAGAAATAAGCCCCATCATAAAAATCATCAATGACGTGGTAAAAAGTAACGCGCTCATATTGGTAAACCTGCCAGCGGTAAAAAAAGTAAATCCGTAATAAGATAAACCAATTAGAAAAACTGACAAACTAATAGGCAGAAACAGTTTCAGCGGTGAATAAAGAGTGCCTACTTTGAAAATAATCAATAGAAATCTGGCGCCATCTTTAAATAGCCTAATATGACTATCACCAACACGATCAAGAACATCGATTGGGACGTAACTAACACCATAGCCCGCTCGAAAAAATGCCATTGTCGACGTTGTTGGATACGAAAATCCATTTGGAAGAAGGGTTAAGAACTCACGAAACTTCTCTGCGTGCACAACTCTAAAACCTGATGTTAAATCCTTAATTTCACGCCCAGTCATCCAGCCAGCAAACTTATTATAAAAACTATTGGCTAACCACCGCCCCACACTGGCTTGCGAACTCTTACTACGCGCACCTACAACCATCCCAAAGCCACTGCGATACCGATCCAAAAGAACCGATATATCAGACGGTTTATGCTGACCATCGCCATCCATAAATACGATAGCGTCGCCTTTAGCCTTTCTAGCGCCTGTTTTTATAGCCGCTCCATTTCCTATACTATACGGATGAGAATAAACAGTTATACCAAAACTTTTACACACATCAACCGTCCCATCCGTTGAGCCATCATCTACCACTATAATCTCAAAAATATTTTCTTGCTCGATAAGCTCGGGTAAGAAAGCTTTCAACCCTTCCGCCTCGTTTTTTGCAGGAATAACAACAGACACCTTCATTAAATCCACTAATCGTTCTCCTAATTTTTACCCGCAGCATTGATCGATTGACGTATATTTTCTCGAATTTCAACCCCCTGCTCGATCAAAAACGTACTGGCTTGCCCACCAGACACTTCTCGGGTCAAAGCTCTACCCAAGAGATCATAAGCGAAATACTCTTCTCCATAGCTCGCCAATAGCACCGACATACGCATAACAACCCCCAGAGGAATTGAGTCTCGATCAAACCAATCCTGCGCAAGGGTAACAGCACGATCCGTCTCGCCATGCAGTAACTCCAGACGAACGAGCTCAAACCTTAATTGCATCGGGAGCGACGTGCCACGATACTTACCGTTCTGCAACAAACCATCAATAAGCGCCTGTAGATTGAACGCAGTTACATGACGGCATCTCCCTTCGGTAATTCTCGCACCTAAACTCTCAACTATAGCCCCAACCTGCCAATTTCTGGGCCCGCTACTTAGCCGGCGCTGTAGATTAGCGATTTCCTGCTCGGAAATGGGTGGCAATGCGCAGTTCAACATAAGCAATTTAAGGTCGATAACCGGGTCGCCTCCGGACAACTCTATAGCTCGCTTTAACGCGTCTTTTGCCGCAGCTTCACCTCCAAGACTAGAGCTATAGATAGTTGCGGCGAACTCATTAGCGCGAAATGACTTCGGGTTTTCTTTTGCCCATACACCCACAGCCAACAAGGGGTTACCCCAAAGGCTAGCACGCATATAACACGTTACGGATAGATATATGCTGAACACAGCAAGCAATAAGAACTTTAGGCTATTTTTAAGTGGAATAATTACTACTGATTGCGCCAGTACCAATGCTATACCAATGCTCGGCAAATAATTACGGTGTTCGAATTTTAGCTCTAACTGAACAAAAGTGCTTTCTAGCGTATGATTTATATAAAACCAAA
>Ga0065722_100344_pt1 | contig 10098 bp, 7 predicted proteins | sample BansetMetagenome_FD_59109 | JGI IMG/M metagenome (GOLD analysis project Ga0065722, IMG submission 59109) | Bankia setacea gill microbial communities from Puget Sound, Washington, USA - Caecum Enriched | ecosystem: Host-associated > Mollusca > Digestive system > Ceca | place: United States...
CAGCGCTCGGCCAGCTCTCGCAACCGATTCGAGTTGGAGCTGTTTGGAGAGCCAACCACAAGAACAAGGTCACACTCTAGTGCCAACTGCTTTACCGCATCCTGGCGGTTTTGCGTGGCATAACAAATATCGTCTTTTCGAGGCCCTTCGATGTTCGGGAAGCGCTGCCTTAAACAGTCGATAACCCGCGCAGTATCATCCATAGAGAGGGTTGTTTGAGTGACATAACAAAGTCGATCTGGGTCCTTAACTTCAAGCTTTTCCACATCGGCTTCATCCTCGACCAAATAGATCGCACCGCCATTAGAAGTGTCGTACTGCCCCATGGTGCCTTCCACTTCTGGGTGGCCCTGATGGCCGATCAAAATACATTCGCGACCATCACCGCTGTAGTTCGCCACCTCGATATGTACTTTGGTAACCAGTGGGCAGGTTGCATCAAAACACTTTTAAACCTCGGCGCCCAGCCTCGGTGCGTACAGCCTGGGAAACCCCATGGGCACTAAAAATAACGATAACATCGTCCGGCACATCATCGAGTTCGTCGACAAAAATTGCACCGCGTTCTCGTAGAGATTCCACAACAAATTTATTGTGGACGACCTCATGACGCACATAAATGGGCGCACCAAAAACATCTAGGGCACGATTCACAATATCAATTGCGCGATCAACCCCAGCACAAAAGCCACGAGGGTTCGCTAATTTAATTTCCATACCGCATATCTCTTCAATCTATGAACACTGCTAGTCAGTTTATAAACGCTGGTAGCGTTAATTAGTGACTGGTTGCAGGCATTACATTAAGAATTTGAACCTGAAACAAAATGGTCTTGCCGGACAAGGGATGATTAAAGTCTATCGTCACCTTATCGTCATCAAAGCTACGCACTACGCCAGGCACTTCACCACCGCTAGCATCTGCGAAGGTGACAACCAGCCCCTCACTCAACTCAAACTCTTTACTAAAGCGGGTGCGATCGACAACTTGAATATTATTTTCGTTGGGAAGGCCGAATGCGTTTTCCGGCAAAATAATCCGTTCAGCTTTATCACCTGCCACCAAACCAAATAGCGACAGCTCAAAACCGGGCAACAAATTACCATCGCCAACCACAAAGGTCGCCGGGCTCGAATCGAAATTAGAATCGACAACGTCGCCGTTTTCGAGCTTAAGAGAAAAATGCAATTCGACTTGGGTATCCAACCCTATAGTCAGCTCTTTATTCATTCGGTTCGCCCTGTGTAACAGCTTCGTTATCTTGCTTTTTCTTGGTAAAGATCGCATCCCAAATTAACAGCGCGGCGCCACAACTAATCGCGCTATCGGCAATATTAAACGCGGGGAATTCATGCTGCTGGTAATGAAACAAAATAAAATCAACAACATAACCGTAAACCACTCTATCAACCAAGTTGCCAACGGCACCGCCCAAAATCAACGCCAGCGCTAGAGCTTCTAACCACTGGGCCTTTTTTAATTTAGCTATCCAAACAGCCAACAAAACACTTACACCTGCAGCCAACACACCAAGAAACCAGCGCTGCCATCCGCCGGCATCGTGTAAAAAGCTAAAGGCTGCACCATAGTTGTGACGCAAGGTAATTTGAAAAAAAGATGTCACAATTTCACGATCGTAAAGCGCCAACTCGGCACTCACCCACAGCTTGGTTAATTGATCGAGCACAATCGCAAACAATGCAAGCGCATACCAACGCCACGGCAACTCACTAACTTTAAATGACTTAAGCAAACTCACGCTGCTCCCCTGTGCCCGTTATATTTTCGACGCAGCGGCCACAAATTTCTTCGTGCTCGGCATGGCTGCCAACATCTTCACGGTGATGCCAGCAGCGCACGCACTTAGCCGCGCCAGATTTTTCTACTGACACAGCTAAACCGTCGACATCAGTAGCATCACCGCCAGCGCCTTTAACTAGGGTTACCGTTGAACAGATCAAAACGAAACGCAGTTCGTTGGCCAGCGCTGACAATTTAGCGTACACCTCATCACTACAGTGCAGGGTAATATTAGCCGCAAGTGAGCCACCAATTTCACCCGCGCCACGCTTCGCTTCAATCACCTTGTTCACCGCAGTTTTGGCCTTCGCAACAAATTGCCAGTAACTATTTGGCATAGCCTCGTCAGCCGCCAAACGCGGTAGCGAATACCACTCAGAGGTAAACACTGGGCCGGATTTCTCGCCGGGAATGGCCTGCCAAATTTCGTCGGCAGTGAACGACAAGATGGGTGCAATCCAGCGCACAAACGCTTGCGCAATATGGTATTGAGCGGTCTGAGCCGAACGTCTAGCGGAGCTATTTTCCGGCATGGTATAAACCCGATCTTTAATAATATCGAGGTAAAACCCGCCCAAATCGACCACACAAAAATTATGAATTTTTTGATAAATCAAATGGAATTGATAGCTGTCGTAGCATTTCAATATTTCTTCTTGCAGTTGCGCGGTTCTATCGAGCGCCCAGCGATCAAGGGCAACCATATCGTTAAAAGCAACCGAGTGTTCGCTAGGTTCAAAACCGTTTAAGTTCGACAATAAGTAGCGCGTGGTATTGCGGATACGTCGATAGGAATCAGCGGTGCGCTTTAGAATTTCATCGGAAACATTCATATCACCGCTAAAGTCAGTAGCCGCTACCCATAGGCGCAGTACATCACCACCGAGATCATTCATCACTTTTTGCGGTGACACAGTATTGCCAATCGACTTCGACATTTTGCGCCCGTCGGAGTCCACCACAAAACCGTGGGTCAATACTTGCTTGTAGGGGGCGGTATTATTAATCGCCATCGCCGTCTTTAACGATGATTGAAACCAACCGCGATGCTGATCAGAACCTTCCAAATAAAGATCGGCGGGATAGCCCAACTCACTTCGCTGCTGCATAACAGAAAAGTGAGTCACACCAGAGTCGAACCACACATCTAAAGTATCAGTCACTTTCGTATAGTTTTCGGCATCGTTACCTAAAAGCTCGGCGGGATCTAAATCGAACCACGCCTCGATTCCCGACACTTCAATTAGCTTGGCAACCTTCTCGACTAACTCGGCTGTATTTGGATGAATATCTTGCGTTTCTTTATGAACAAACAACGCAATCGGGACACCCCAAGTACGCTGCCGAGAAATACACCAGTCTGGGCTGGAATCCAACATTGAACGAATTCTCGCCTCGCCCCAATCTGGAATCCACTTAACCCCGTCAACCGCTTTTTTCACCGAGCTGAGCAGCCCATTTTTATTCATGCTCACGAACCACTGAGGTGTTGCACGAAAAATTAGCGGCGTCTTTGTCCGCCAACAGTGAGGGAAACTGTGTACAAATTTTTCTTGATGGAGCAGCGCCTGCCTTTCTTCGAGTAAGGCAATAACCTTCTCGTCAACTTTATAAACATGCTCGCCGGAAAATATCTCTACGTCACTGCGGTAAATACCATTCTCGTCAACGTAATTAAGCGTACCAATTCCGTACTTGGCGCCCACTACAAAGTCATCGGCGCCATGGTCTGGTGCGGTATGAACGCAACCAGTACCAGCCTCAGTGGTAACGTGATCGCCGAGAATAACCGGAACTTGCCGAGCGTAGAATGGATGCTGCAACTGAAGTTGCTCTAAATCGACACCTTTACAGCGCCCGACAATTGTTACCTCGCCAAGGCCTGCCCGCTGACTAACCGATTCCAACAAGGCTTCGGCAATCACAAGACGCTCAGCACCGGCTTGCACAACNATGTAATCCAGCTCTGCATGCAGGCTTACCGCTTGGTTCGACGGCAGTGTCCAAGGNGTTGTCGTCCAAATAACAACACTGACTTGCCCTTCGCCCCCAAGCACCGCAACTCTTTTAGAAAAATCCTGGCTGTCGACCACGGGGAATTTTACGTCGATAGAAAATGACGTTTTGTCTTGGTATTCAACTTCGGCCTCGGCCAATGCTGAACCACCGACAACACTCCAATACACGGGCTTAAAACCGCGATGCAGGTGGCCGTTATCGACAATTTTTCCGAGCGCACGAACAATATCGGCTTCGGTTTTAAAATCCATGGTCAAATAGGGATTATCCCATTCACCCAACACACCTAAGCGAATAAAATCTTTCTTTTGACCGTCTACCTGACGCGCGGCGTAGTCTCGACATTTTTTGCGAAACGTCGCGTAATCAACTTTAACCCCAGCCTTGCCAATTTTCTTCTCTACATTATGTTCAATAGGCAAGCCGTGACAATCCCAACCCGGCACATAGGGCGCATCAAAACCACTTAAGGTTTTCGCCTTAATAATGATGTCTTTCAAAATTTTATTTACCGCGTGACCTATATGAATATCGCCATTAGCGTAGGGGGGGCCGTCGTGCAAAATAAACTTCTCGCACCCCGCTCGCGCACTGCGAATTTGCTGATACAAATCTTGCTTCTGCCAGCGCTTAAGCATCTCGGGCTCACGCTGCGCCAAATTGGCTTTCATCGCAAAACTAGTGTTGGGCAGGTTTAAGGTTGCTTTGTAATCAGTCATGTGCTTTTTGGTATGTCGTTAGAGGTATTAATTATCGCTACGTTTAACCGCAACGGGTTTTGTGTTTGCCTAACCTTTAGGAATATCGGCCGTCGCAAACCAAGCTTTTGCCGCGCTAACATCCAGCGCTATTTGCTGCTGTAATTCAGCAACATCACTAAAGCGCAATTCGCGCCTTATTTTATGTTTGAACTTCACACGAATACAGCGACTATAGAGGTCGATTGTGCGATCTAATAGGTGCACTTCCAGTAACGGCTTTTGGCCACCCGCTATTGTCGGCCGCACACCAACGTTGGCAACGGCATCGAGTTGATCAGCTGCTCCTTCGATGCGAACTGTAACCGCGTAAACCCCTTGCACCACCGCGCGATAACGGCCCAAGCCGATATTTGCCGTTGGGAAGCCAATACTGCGACCAAGTTTGCGGCCGTGTATAACCCGACCCAAAACCTGATAATCTCGACCGAGCAAGCGCGCGGCACTTGCAAAGTCGTCCTGCTCCAGCAAGCTGCGAATACGTGTACTGCTAATGCGCTCGCCATTATCTTGCTCTGTTTGCGTATCGCACACGGCAAAGCCATGAAGCTCCCCCGCTTTCTGCAGTAGCGAAAAATCACCACTGCGGTCACAACCGAAACGAAAATCGTCACCGACGACAAGATATTTCACCCCCAACCCGTCGACTAACACCTTTTCGATGTAATCCTCGGCCGAGAGGGTGCGCAATTGCTGGTTGAATTTCAAGCACAAGACGCGATCGATACCCTGAGCAAACAACGCTTCCACCTTTTCTCTCAACCGCATTAATCGCGCTGGTGCCGCCTCACGGGAAAAGTATTCGTAGGGCTGAGGCTCAAATACCATCACCAGCGACGGCAGACCGAGCTGCTCGGCTTGTTGTCGCAGGTGCGCTAACACTTTTTGATGGCCTAGATGTACGCCGTCAAACGAGCCAATTGTCGCCACACAACCATAGTGGCGTGATTGGAGACTAGCCAAGCCATGGATAAACTCAGGTTGCGCTGCTGGGCTTAGAACTTCAGTCAAAATTACGGCTCGGTTGTATGGGCGGACTATTCGCGAAAGGCGGGGATTATAGCGCAGCTTAAGCCTTTAAATCAGCCAGCCGCAGCCCAGATACCCATAAGCAAGCAAGATAAATTGCCATTCCAGCCCCGCAGAGGCCTAAAACCTCCGCTATTCGCGTATGCCAAGCCACAGTTACCATATCGCTGGCCCAAGTCAAGCCAACCAATAGCACCGCTACCATCATGCAATTCGCAAATAGCGAGCGCAGGGCAAACCGCCCCCACCCGCTTTGCGGGCAGTACGCCTTCTGTTTACGGAGCAAATGAAACAATAAGCCGGCATTTAAAAACGCCGATGCCGAAGTGGCTAGCGCTAACCCCGCGTGACCTATACCCCAAAGGTAATGTAGCGGCACAACGAACAGCAGGTTTAGCACCATATTCGCAACCATCGCGATAACGCCCACCCTAACCGGCGTTCGAGTATCTTGCCGTGAGAAGAACCCACTAGCCAATACTTTTATCAACATGAACGCCGTCAAACCAATCGCGTAGGCCCGTAAGCTGTAAGAAGACATGCGAACGTCCTCTGGGCGATAATTATCGTACTGGAATAGCGCGAACAAAATTGGTTCTGCCAATACAGCCAGAGCCAAAGCTGCAGGCAAACCGATTAACAGAATCATCCTCAACGCCCAATCCAAGGTTTTACTAAATTGGGTCACATCATCTATATGCTGACGGGCCAAGGTCGGCAAAACCACAGTAGCGATACCAATACCGAATACGCCCAATGGAAGTTCGGTAAGACGGTCGGAGAAGTACAACCAAGTTATGCTGCCGTCCGGTAGAAACGAGGCCAAAATCGTATCCAATAAAAGGTTAATTTGACCGACCGACACGCCAAACATGGCCGGCGCCATAAGTTTTAACACCTTACGTACGGATTCATCGCCCCAGTCCACACGCGGGTGCGGCAGCAAACCCAGCCGCATCAAAAACGGCAGCTGAAACAACAGCTGTATGACACCCGCCACCACAACACCCCAAGCGAGCGCATAAACAGGTGTTTCGAGCATCGGAGAAACCACAACGGCTGCAATAATCAGCACGGCATTCAACAATACTGGCGTAAAAGCGGGAACGGCAAAACGGTCGTAACTATTTAATATCGCGCCAGCAAAGCCGGTTAAGGATATTAGCAGTAAGTAGGGAAAGGTTATGCGCAGCAAGCTAGTCGTAAGCTCGAATTTTTCTGGGTTGTTGAGAAAAAAACCCATGCCGAATATAGCGGTCACCAATGGTGCCGCCACCACGACCAATAAGGTAATAACGATAAGCGCAGAACCTAAACTACCAGCAATGGCGTCGACAAACTGCCGCACTGCTGCGTGACTTCCGCGCGCGCGATATTCCGACAACACGGGAACAAAGGCTTGGGCGAAAGCGCCTTCCGCAAATAATCGCCGCAGAAAGTTGGGGATTTTAAAGGCGATATAAAACGCATCCGCCGACGCCTCTGCACCTAGATATCGGGCAAACAACACATCGCGCGCTAGCCCCATCACTCGCGAGAGCATGGTCATACTGCTTACGATAAGGCTCGACTGCAAAATACCGCGTTTTTTACCCGATGCTGCCGTCGCCGACCCTTGCTGTTCAGATTCGTTGTTCAATTGTGGCCCTTTTCCTAGCAAACCGAGATTTAACCACGCGATCCCCTGAGGTTCACTCCCGCTATGGCTGGCTGCGCAACTCTATAGCGAATAACGAGCCGGCGCAATTATCTGTGATTGCCACAATTTGCCTCTTTTCATCGCCAACTCGCCCTAACCTGCGCATATCCCTGCCTACTTTTAAGCGCTAAATAACAACCGTGGAAAGCAGCCAAGCAAATCGAGCCAACCACCCATAGCGACACAGCGATTTACGCAAAACAGCAACACCGCACAGAGGGCTACAACCAACGGCGGTGATTTTAACTCAATAGGAGAACACATTATGAATAACCGCAAACGCACCCTCATAGCCATCGCAACCTCAATCAGCCTTGCCGTAACCTGCAGCCAAGCCAACGCAAAACCACTTTTATCCAACAAGACAAAAACCGAAATTACCGGTGCCACCTTTTTCACCGGCGCCTCGGTTGCGGGCTTTATCGCCGGTGGCCCAGTAGGCATGGTTGTTGGCGCACTCACCTCCGTTTACTTCACGGAAAAAAGTAAAAAGCTAGATCTAGTCGAGGACAATTTAATGGAAACTCAAGCAGCGCTCGCCACCGTTGAAAACGCCGCGGCCCATAGCTACACCGTTCAGGAAGAAAAAATTAGTCAACTGGAGAAGGCGACACTCGCCCCCCTCGCCTTCCAAGTACTGTTTATGACCGGAGACGATGAACTTACGCAGCAAGACCTACAAAGAATGGACGCACTCGCACAGTACCTATCNGACAATCAAAAGCTACAGGTGCGTCTAGACGGCTATGCCGATCCGCGGGGTACCGATGAATACAATAATGTGCTGTCGAACGAGCGAGCATTGAATGTCGTCAACGCGCTGCAAGAACGTGGGGTAGCCGCAGAGCGGATTGAGCACTTTGCTCACGGCGCAAACAAATCAGTGGCGAGCCAAGGCGATATTGAAGGCTATGCCCTTGAGCGGCGCGTACGGATAGAGGTCTTTGCCAATACCGACCAACAAGCCGTAGCNACAAGCGACTAAGCCTGTATTAATAAAGCGCGGGTTTAAAACGAAGTTATTAAAAGCAAGAAGCGGTTGACAGCAAAAGTCGTTAACCCGAAAGGTATCGCAGGTAAAGACACAGACACNAGTTAAGCAGATTGCCAGCTTAGTCACGGAGACTAGCCACTAACACCAATAGACCCAAGAATACTTTAACCGTAGCCCTTAGGGACAAGGATGTCCCCTTTTTTAACCGCTACCCAACACCACCGAGGAGGCGGTGGTTGAGATTAGCTCCGCACGACTCTATTCAAGAGTATTTAGGGAGGCTCAGGCATGGAGGAATTGAGCCCTTTACAAGGATGTAATCCCCCCACAACCACACGCAACTAGCAGTTTCTAGTTCCCCACTACCTAACAGCCACGGCAGTACAAATATCAGCTCGTTAAATCACCCCTGGGATAAAGCGATATTTAACTTGTTTACAGTATTCTAAATATTGGGGGTCTGCGCTGAGATGGCGTTCTTCGGTAATCGCACGCATGTAGTAGATCCACGTGGTTAGTACCAGACCCAGCGTCTGCATCAACGCCAACTCTATACCGGTATGCGAGGCGTTATAAATGATGGCAGGAAACATCACACACCACCAAGCAAAGTTCTTCGATGCGTAGGCGGGATGACGAATAAGCGCGAACGGCCCTTTGCGAATAATGCCGCGATTAGTCAGATTGGAAAAGCGAACCCCAAACCACAGCGTAGCCGACATATACACAACGTAACTACTTACCATCATGATGGTAAAAATAGACACGGCGTACTGGTTGGCAAAACGCAGCACTTCGCGCTCACCTGGCGATGCATAGTAAAGGCCAAGAACCATTTGAAACGGCGGGTAACAAATAATCGTNACCATCCAACCTAGCATGCTGGGCTCAGCAGAAATGGTTTGGTTATCGACCCAACGGGAGGAAACGACATACCCACACCAAGCGAGAGCTACGTCAATAGAGAAAATTAGCGCGACGGAAATATTAAAGAAATCGCGGTTGAAGGCTCGGTGAGTGTATACATCTTTGAGAATATTTTGCGGTAAGGTATCAAGGAGATAGCCCACATTCGCCACTAAATGCGGAAATTGATCAACAAAAAAGACTGTCATCAACGGGGTAAAAAACATCTTCACCAAGAGTGCTCGCGCTATCTTTTTATCATATTCAGTGAAGTCTGGACGCAATGCCGAGATACCGCTTAGGCGACCGACAGGATATAGCATTAATTTGGATAGCAAGGACGAGGTATCGCGCTGATCGGCATCAGGGTTGTACTTAACTGCGCGGGTAATCAGCACATAGGGCAAACCTGCCCAGATATAAGCCGTTAGCGCTAAATCTAGAAACCGAAACCAGCCTCGATAGAAGGGCTCCTGACGCCGAAAGCCGTACTCTCCCGCTGTGTGGAAAAACACCACCACGAGCCAAAGAGCCAACAAAAACAATAAGTAGTTGGAAACTGCACGGGTTAAAAACACACCGTATTGCTTGCTAGTTAACAGTGGATCAACCACAAAAAAGTTGCTTTTGTCGCGTAGCCAAAGGCGTACGAACTCGGCGACCAACATCGCCAAGGATGACATAAACACGGCGGCTAGAATCGAGTCCAGACGATTATCAGTAAGCTGTACGCCGAAAATACTGACGCCGGTATTAAGTAGATCCGCTCGGTTATACCAATAGGCCAGCAACAAAAGTGTTAATGCGCCAATGACACCACAGACCCAAGCCCGGTCTGTTACCCAAGAGTTTTCTTTGGTGCTGGCAAAAGAATCTACCGAAGAATTCGGCA
>Ga0065722_100130_pt1 | contig 10084 bp, 5 predicted proteins | sample BansetMetagenome_FD_59109 | JGI IMG/M metagenome (GOLD analysis project Ga0065722, IMG submission 59109) | Bankia setacea gill microbial communities from Puget Sound, Washington, USA - Caecum Enriched | ecosystem: Host-associated > Mollusca > Digestive system > Ceca | place: United States...
TTAGATTTTAACGGAAGTTGGTATAAATCGACGCTTGTCAATTTTATAGAAGAACGACCTTACGTTAACTTTATTAAAGATGTGGAAATGTTTCACCGTCGCGACATTGAAGATACAAGCGAAGGTTGGAAGCGGCAGGATACCGACGTTATCAAAACGTCTACGGCGGGTTCGATTTTGGTCTCATATGCGCAGCACGACATTATTGAAATTTCCGAGGTGGTGGCATGAGTGGGCAAACCCTGGTACGCAACAAGGTTTTAAACACCGCGCAAGATTTCGACACCCTGCGTGAACAGGGTATAGAGACTATCCGCCAGTTAAGCGGTGCATTGTGGACAGATCACAACCTTCATGACCCCGGCATCACTACCCTTGAGCTTTTGTGCTATGCCATCACAGATTTGGGCTATCGTACAGAATTTCCTACCGCAGATCTCCTTAGCGGGCAAACAGGGTTTATTTCTGAACCAGAAAAATCCAGTTTTTTTCCCGCTCAAGATGTATTAACCAGCACGCCATTAACCCCCCTCGACTACCGAAAATTACTACTTAAAATAGAAGGCATTCGCAATGCCTGGTTGCAACCGCGACTGGAAGCACCTAGTTCAGAGTTACCTGTTTATGTCGACACATTAGCTGGATCATTAAGTTTCTCTACGCTCAATGCAGAAAGCGGTAGCAATATACCGATTATAGTGACCGGTTTGTACGACGTATGGTTGGAATTAGAGCCACACGTTGAGTGGGGCAGTATGAATGAAACCGCGTTGCCGCTAAATTTTCGTGGTGGCAGTTTCTCAGGTAAGCGAGGACAAGTGTTGTTCGCTGAAAATACTGTTTCTAACAGTAATGCCTGGGGCAGGCTNGGGAGCATTGATAACCTACTAAATGATTTGACGATTGAGGTNCAGCAATTCACCAATCGCTCGGCCAATATTCGTGTTACCTATGATGAGGAGATCTTTCCTGAAGTTGTTGTACAACTCGCAGAATTAGGCTCGCTAGAAATAGCCGAGAGCGATTGGGTTGCAATGCTGTCTTCGCTTTCATTCTCACCACTTTTAGCTTTCGCCGCCAAACAGGCTGAGATTCAGCGGCGGACAGGAAAAGCGGTTGCTGTGCTACAGGACAATCGCAATCTTTGTGAAGATTTTGCTGCTGTAGTAACGGTTGCTGCAGACTATGTGGCGGTATGCAGTGACATTGAGGTCAGCCCAGAAGCCGATTTGGAGGAGGTGCAAGCNCAGGTGTATTTTGCCATTGAGCAATACCTGAATCCACCCGTACCCTTTTACGCGTTGAGTGAATTATTGAGTAAAGGCTTNGCCGCAGAAACCATTTTTAACGGGCCGTATATAAATCATGAATTGATTCACGATGGCGATCGTGTTTTTGATAAGCCCGGGTTTATATTAGATGAAGACTTACAAGCGGCCGAGTTACGGTCAATAATTCATAGCTCAGATATCATTAATGAGCTAATGGATATTGAGCATGTTGTAAATATTAAATCGCTTTCTTTACGCAAATATTCNGCTGCTGGGCAGCCAATGGGTGATGCTCAGCCCTGGTGCCTTGCTGTTAGTAGCGGCCACCAGCCTGTACTCAGCATTGCTAACTCCAATATTCTATTTTTTAAGCAGGGCGTGCCTTTTGTTGCCAGAACCGATGAGTTCGAAGCNACTCTGCGGCATTTGCGGGCGCTGGCTAGNAAGCAGGCCTATGGCAATCTTGANGAAAGCCTGACGGTGCCCGCCGGTCGTTACCGGNACACGCTGAGCCATTACCCGGTACAGCACGATTTTCCACAGACTTACCAAATTGGTGAGGCGGGTTTGGAAGCCAGTGCCGACCACCAGCGGGTAACACAAGCCCGCCAATTTAAGGGTTATTTGATGGTCTTTGAGCAGGTGCTGGCCGATTATCTTGCTCAGCTCGCTCATTTGCCACAGCTTTATTCTATAGAGTCGGATCTAGGGCAAAGTTATTTTAGTCAGTTTCTCACGGGTATCGCGCCTTCGCGCGGTACTTTTGCGGATGAATTTTATCAGGATGCTGCGCTATTTTCGAATGCTGCGGAGCGCGCAAGTTTACGTGAAGATAGAGAAGCTTTTTTTGAGCGTCGTCATCGTTTATTGGATCATTTGTTGGCAAGGTTTTCAGAAAAATTCACTGACTATGTCATGTTAATGATGCAGCAAGGAGGGCGATCTTTAAAAACATCTGAGGAACTCATGGCCGACAAAATTGATTTTTTGCGGCAGCAGCCCGTACTTAGTCGGGAACGAAATAAGGCGTTTAATTACAAGCCAGACTCGCCGGGTGAGGTATGGAATAGTCATAATGTTTCAGGGTTAGAAAAGCGAGCAGGNCGCCTAGCCGGCTTTGATGACTACAGTCGCCGGAACCTATCTTGCACCGCTTTTTTTAGTACGCTTATGGATACCCGCCGAGTGGGTGATGACTACCGTGTTGAAATCAAGGATGCCGCGAACAGGCTGTTATTTAAGTCGGTAGAGCTTTTTTCCAGCCGGGAACTCGCAATGGACACTGCACGACTACTATATCCGTCAATTTCAGAGGAAAGCGCTTTTGTTGTCGACGTTAATGACGAAGACAAATCTATCTGGCGGATAGTAGTCGGTGAATTGTCATTGGAGCACGATAAACGCTACAGCCAGGAAAATGCGTTAAACGTCGATATTGATAAAGTGCGTACGCGCATTGGTGAAGTGTTATTGGAGGCAAGTGAAGAAACGCTTGCAGATGAAAGTTTACCTCAACATCCATTGAACATTATTTTCGATACACGAGAATACGGAAGGGATTACCGTGTTGAGATAAAAGACTCAGAGCAGAACATTCTATTTAAGTCGAAAGAAATATTTGCCACGAGGCAGCAGGCTGTAGCAAAGGCGCGGGCTGTTTTTTCCGGGGTTAAAAACCCAAAAAATTTATACTATTGATGCTAGTGGCGGTGCCGGGGCGGTATTCTTTACATTGGTTTTTGGTGGGGTAGAGCTTATCCATGATGTGATGTTCGATACCGCGAATGATGCCGTCCACGCAATAGAAGAGGTTGTTGCACGTTATTTCCAAGTACTGTTGAGCGAAGCCTGTGATAGTGAGGGTATGTATCTNATCGAACACATTTTATTGCGCCCTCGCAATGCTAGTTCGACGTTACCAGACATCTGCATCAATCAGGATCATGGGGCTTGCACCGATGAAGATCCTTATTCTTTTAGAGCTTCGGTAGTATTGCCCTATTGGCCAACACGTTTCCAAAACCTTGCTTTTCGGAATTTTTTTGAGAATTTGATTCGCGAACAAGCTCCGGCCCATGTTCACCTAAAAATATGTTGGGTTGATCATCTGCAAATGGTTGAAGTGGAGAAGGCGTTGAATGCCTGGTTACAAGCTCTGCGTAACGAAGAGTTTTAATAGCAACCTGCTGGCAACGGCTCAAAATCAGTTGTTAGTAATACTTGAACAGCTAAAAAGTATTTTCCCAACTGCCACACTGCATGATTGTGAAGATGATGATAGCGGCACGCCTGTGCGGCTGGGAAGTACCAACCTTGGTGTGTTTTAAACGCTATCGGGCAATGCTCGGTTAACGCCGGTAAGTAGTTGTGGAAAGACCGTTAGTAGCCGCCAAAAAGAAATGCCAAACGCATAATTAATTAAGGCTGGAAAGGAAATGCAAACTTTTTATCCCGTATTTGAAAGTGGCCAGGTGCTTACTAATGCACATCTCAATCAGATGTCTGCTTGGTTGAATGAGCAGGTTCAGCAGAGTCGACACAAGCTATTTGGTATTGGCATTGTTTGTGGGCTTGAACCTCTGAGAGAAGGCAACCAGGTTAGCGTTAGCGGCGGTGTTGCCGTTACGTCTAATGGTTATTTATTAACTCAGGACGGCAGTCAAAGCTACACCCAGTTTCGTGAGTACAACTTACCGGTATCAGCTTCGGTGGAAAACGACAACGCTGTAGACGCTATTGAAGTTCCAGAGTTACTGCCCGATGCCAATGTACCCATGTGGGAACTGCTCACGTCTGAGTTTGAAGCGGATGCTGAAGGTCCTTCGGTACAAACGTTGAGTGCCAGTTTCCTCGGCGATAAAGTAGTGATGTTGTTATTGGAAGCAAAAGTTCAGTCGCTTAAAAACTGTGATGTAAACAGTTGTGCCGATAAGGGCGCCCGCTATCAATTTACGCTACGAACCCTGTTAGTGCATGAAAACGATGCGCGAACGCTATGGCAAGGGGAAACCGATGCCAGTACAGAATTACGGCCTTTAGACCAAAACTGGCAGGTGTTACATAATCATTTACTGCCTCAAGCGGTTGAAAAGCTGGTTGTCGCCAGTGGTGGACTCGAGAGTTTAGAGCAGGTACATACTAAAGTACAAAGTATTGCCGCAAGTGCTTGGCAAAGATTACGTGCCCAGCTGCAGGCCAGTTTCGATGTGTATGGTTGGATTTTGCGCGAGCGCTTTCCCCATGAAGCCTTCCCTACGGACCCTTGGGCGGGTATGGAAACATTGTTTAATACACAACCACAAAATGCACGGGACTTATTTCTAAATTTGCATCATTACGATTTGTTGCAGGATGTGGCCGCTTCCTACAATGAATTTCTTGAGGTTGCGTATGAATACAATGCGCTCTGTTGTCCCAATCCTCAGCGCTTTCCCTATCATGTATTCTTAGGAAAGGCAGAAACAGGAAAAGTGGCGCAACAGCCGGGTAATAGAACGTTTGCGAGCATTAACTTCAATGTAGGAGCGAAACCGACGGCCGCTGAATTACGTCATCCTTTTTACCCATCGTCCACAACTCGATGGGCAGAAACCTCTTGCGCTACGTATGCAGGATTTGTATTACCGTACTTGGTTACTCTTAAAGCGATATCGTACCAATAGCTTATCGACGAAGGCGTTGAAAATATTGCCGAGCCAAGTGGGTGGTGCATTATCGGGTAAGGCTATCCCCTATTACTTGGACGCTCAATCCAGCCGATGATCTTCATCGTAACTGGAACCCCGAGTTTAACACGTAAAGGCAAGTTACCATTGGTGCCGGGGTACGACGTAAGTTCGAGTAACCCGCATCCACTTATGCGTGTGCCATTGGAGCACGATTTTTATCGTGTAGAAGGTGTTAGCGGTAAACCGTTAGGGCAGTTAATTGCAGAGCTGCGCCTGCAAAAGCAGCAATTGGGTCTTAGCTTTGCGATTGAACCGGTTTTCATACCGGTACAGGCGGGCAATAACCAGTTTTCTAANGCTTCCCTGTTGGCACTGTTACTTAAAGATCGCACTTTGCTCAGGTTNTTTAAATGCAAGCTGGGTGATATGGATGTGATCTTTTTGCTTCTCTTAGCTGTAGTGTTTCAGCTATTACTAACGTTGGTATACCTGCTGGCGCGTTTGCGGCCATCGGAAAANCAAGCGCTGTCGATGGTTGGCCCCGAGCTCAAACGTTTCAGCGTTGACGAAAGTGCGCTGCGAGCGGCTATGGAGGGGAATGATGTCATAGCACTTCAGTTAGCTGCCGACGAAATGATGCAGGCAAATAACGTTGGGCAGTTTTATTTAAATCAGGTGCGTGCCGGTAATCTAGGCGCCTTGGATCTAATAGATGCACTTGATGAAGACGACGACCCCAATGGGGCTATTGCGCAGGTGTATCAGTTGTCGAAAAAACAAGCTTCTGAGAGTTTGTTTGAACGCGTGCGCAGTGTGGTGGGTGATGACGCGGANGATGAGCAGTTACAAGAAGTCTACCATTCNGCAAGAATGATGCAGCAATCTGAAAAATTAATGGCGCAAGTATCCGTTGANAGTATCGCTCAATTTGAATTTGATGAATTTCATGCACAAATTGAAGAGCTGAGCAGTGCCCACAAAGAACTCAACCAGCATGCGAACGCCCAAAATAATCCAGAGGTTCAAGCTGTACTTACGGGTGTTAACAGTCAAATGGGGTTGCTCGGTAATTTGGGTAAAAGCGCCTTGCTTACTAATATGCAAGAAGAATTCGGTAAACGTATTAAAAGCATTTTTGAAGAATTTATGTTCGATGGCTATGCGCGTAAGCATCCTGGCTTAGAGCATTTATGCGGGGTGCCTAAAGGTGGCACCTTGGTTCTGGCGTATACCCATAAGACTCTATTGGAAAAATATACGCCTCCCATTGAAGAGCCAGAGCAGGAGGTTGCTCCTGCTCTGGCAGCGGCGCTTGCCAACGACGACGCTAAGGCCTTTGTCACTGCGAATGCTGAAATAATGTTGCGTGCCGAGACGATTCTTGCCGAAGAGCGGGTTTCGCCTGCGGTTGAGGCACGGCTNGCTAGTCTTGTAGAAGCCAGTCGGAATGATCGCTCGGCGATTATGGCTTTAAGCGAAAGTGTAATGGCTAACGAAAANGTGAATGTTGATAAGGACNTTGTTAGAGAGATGGCCTCCGAAAACCCGCAATTTGCGCTAGCAAATAATGCTTTTGAGCTGCTTGACGTTAGTAAAGCGGCGGATAAAGACGATCCGCTTAACGACATGGTAGTCGTTGCNGATTTCTGTTTACCCACTTTCTGTTGTGATAGCGATTGCTCCGATCTAGAGTTGGCAACAGCACCGAATGTGCCACCTGAGCAGGCAGAGGCTGTCAGTGTGAGTGTTAGTGGAAAAATAGTGGCAGCAGCAGCTAAAGGTGCACTCGAAGCCCTTATGCGAAAATCGCGAGTCCCCTTGGTCGATGCGACGTTATCGGTACTTGATCGTGATAATAAAACCGTAAAAGTGAGAGTAACGCGTGGATCATTTCTTTTTAAAGTGAAACCCGGGGTTTATAACATTGCAGCGTCGGCTCCTGGTTACGTCACACAAGAACAGGAAGTGCAAATTGGTAAAACCGTTTTAAAAGATATAGTCGTTACGCTGGATAAGTCTAGGGGTAAGGGCAAAACAATACGCCANTANATCGGCGAAAATTCATGCTGGATNAATATATCGGTTAAAATGTGCATCATGTTCGCAGCGCCAATTTCCGTTTAAAAACCGCTTCGGAGAACGTCGAACCTCGCGTGCGCCAGGAGTGGCAGCGCTGGTTCGAGTTTCGTTTTACGCCGTTATTGGATCAAACTCTTAGTCAATGGCAGGNTGACAATCGTATTCCTCCCGAACGTCTAATCGATGTTGCACAGCTGAACGTGAATATTGGGCAGCTTTCGGAAAATCTTTCAGATGCTGAAATNCTTAGTAANCTTGAAATACAAGTATATCCGCAATTAAGGGCCCAGTGTTTGTCGGTGGTAGCGACAAACACTGGGCCTGTCATTAGCCGGAAAAATCAAGGGCTAGCTGATTACTGCCAGTTTCTNCAGTTTGGGCAATGGCCATTCGCTAGCGCTCATTCATCCGTCATCGAAATTGAAAGCTGGTTCCTGCAGGATTCACAAAATGTGGATGCTCTAATCAAAGTATTAATACGCTATCGGCGCAGTACGGTAGTTTGGCTAAGGTTTTTGTACCAACATAGTGAAGTTTTTTTGGCTAGAGTTGCCGCGTATTTGCCTGAATCAGAGCCCATGCCTAATGGGTTAGAAATAACCCCTAGTTTGCAAAATACCGAGCTTAGCGCATTGTTCTGGCGGTTGTGGACGGGTGTACTCCACGTTAGTGGGGTTGGGTTGAATAGCCAGCCAGTGAAAAATGCATTATTAGACCTTAATTTACCTATAGCTGGGCTGAGTATTACTCAGTTTGTCGATACGGTTATTCACGCCGGTGGTAAATCGGTAGCAGACGATTCAAATACCAAAGAAATGTTAAAAGAGGCCGATGCTGCGGCTACGGGTTTTCTTGTTCAGCAGGCCGGAGTTGTGTTGCTTCATCCCTTTTTACAAAGCCTCTTCGATTCAATAGGTTGCCTCCATAATAATGAATTTAAAACAGAAGCTAACCAGCTTACCGCAATAGCGGCCCTACAATTCGCCGCTACAGGCTCTACCGAGGCCGATGAATCTTGCCTACTACTTCATAAATGGCTTGTAGGTTGGCCACTATCGAAACCCCTACCACGTAAGCTACACCTCCCGTTAAGCGTACAAAGCGAAATTACTNCCATGCTGGAGGCGGTTATTGGGCATTGGACGGCATTAAAAAACACGTCGATAGAGGGGCTGCGCGAAACCTTCTTTCAGCGCAGTGGTAGCTTAAAAGTTCAGGAAACCGGGTACATACTGTATGTTGAACAACGGTCGGTCGACATCTTATTGAAGCAATTACCCTGGGGTTTTGAGTTGGTTGTTTTGCCATGGTTAAAGCAGCCGCTTTACGTAAGCTGGGAGGCCCAATGAAAACCAAGCATTCTCCGGTTATACCGTCGAGTAGCAGCCACCACTCTCGTTCAAGCCGTCAATCCACTCCAGTACAGGCCAGTGTGTGTACGCCATCGTTAGCCGAGACTTCTCGGCATGTGCTAGGACTACAGCCAGCCATTAAATTAGGTCGGCCAAACGACAGATGCGAGCATCAAGCCGATGGTGTTGCCGATAGAGTTGTGTCGGGGGAGACAGCTATTAGTACGGGTTTGGCTTTAGAAAATCCCCAAGCTGAAAAAACGCAAAAGAAAAACCAAGCCACCAAACAGGCTGAAAATAGTGTANCGCCGGAGCTGGAAGAAAATACTGAACTGCAGGCCAAAGGTGAACAGGGAGCGAAGCTATCGCCAGAGTTGGNTAGTGAAGACCCTGAACCCANNAATTTGGAGCTACAGGCAAAGGAGCAAATAGTTGTACCCACCCAAGAAGATAAAGCGCTGCAGGCGAAGGTGAATACCGAAGCGTCTTTCGAAGAAAGCGACGGGGCAGGCAGAGCAAGCCAATGTACAGGCGAAGTCGGCCAATACAGAAGCGGCTACGGGTGTGGGTAGCTCGGCAGCTTTCTCAAAACAGGGTTCACCTTTAAGTTCAGCTGTACGTGGAAAAATGGAGCGAGCGTTCGAGGCGGATTTTAGCGGTGTGCGCATTCATACCGATGACGCGGCGGTACTCTTAAATAAGGCGCTTGGGGCAAGGGCGCTTACCCATGGCGAGCATATTTATTTTAATCAACAAGAATTTTCACCCCACAACCGCANCGGCGAGCATCTACTTGCTCATGAACTCACCCATACATTGCAACAAAAACAGTCTTCAGTGCAGGCAGTCGAGCCTCAGCGCAAAGAGCAGGATGAAAATTATCTTGTGCGGCCCGAACTACTTGATGCTGTAAATTTCGCGCGTAGCCGTATTGGGTCAGTTAACGCCAAACAAACGGATGAAGATGGGAATAGGGTAGGTTGGAAGTTTCTACAGGAGTTTTTTAATGTTGCNTTCGGCGGGCAACATCCCCTAAGTGAGAGTGTTATCCAGCAACCGGTAATGTTGGCGGGGCCAGACGGTAAAAACAAAGACGCGCTACCCAGCTGGTGCGGTATTTTTNTTTGGTGGTCTTTAAAGAGTGCCGGCATACCCATACCGGACTGGAAGTTGGGGCAGTCTGCAATGGCTTTTTTAAAGGTTCGGCCAANAGGCGATATGCCGCGCAAGGGGGATATAGCCTACAGGGCGGCTTTTCAGCATTTTGCTATTGTATCCGGGGTAAAAACCGAAAATGGTCAAGTACAAATAGCGACTATAAATGGCAATACCGCTGGTGCAGACAATTTAGGTGGCCAAATTCAGGAGCAGTGGCATTCACCCAAACAGTGGCTCGGTTTTTTTGACCCTACTGCAAAATTAAGCCTTCCGGAAAAACCCCTTGTTAGTACGGGGCTCGCACCCGATTTAGGCGTGACAGCCGAAAAAAACACCGCGGATCAGAGTGAACCTGTTCAGGGTAATACTGCGACCCCGGCGGGTAAAGACTCTTCTTCAGTAAAAAGTGACGCGGAGATCGCTGCGGACGGTGACCTAAGTACAGCTTCGCAAGAACTNGNAAAATCAGCAGACAAAGACGGTAACCCTAGAGCCTACCCGATACTTCCCGCTGCCCCGGCAATGGAACCAGCAGCCAAAATTGAATCACTGGATC
>Ga0065722_100387_pt1 | contig 10079 bp, 11 predicted proteins | sample BansetMetagenome_FD_59109 | JGI IMG/M metagenome (GOLD analysis project Ga0065722, IMG submission 59109) | Bankia setacea gill microbial communities from Puget Sound, Washington, USA - Caecum Enriched | ecosystem: Host-associated > Mollusca > Digestive system > Ceca | place: United States...
CGGATACCGTACATCCTGTACCCCGGCTCCTGTGCATCCATGCACCCGCCGGATACCGTACATCCTGTACATAACATCCATTTAGAAGCATTTGTAGCTGGGAACCTCTACCCACACCGTTCTATCTCGTCGCTCTTCCACTCGAAAACACTGATTCTCATAATCGTCCCAGCGGAAATAAACGCTCTGGTTCGCATTGCTGTAACCCGGTGTTAAACCCAGGTTTACATACCANCTTACAGTTCTGTGGGGGGGATGACTGTAGTGAGAGCGGGCGTACTGACGCTTATAGTGTTTCGAATGATTGTGGCTCTTACCGTGGGCGCGTTCGCCATGGCCATGATGCTTTGCTTTATGGCCGCCCTGATGACCGCCACGGCTAGAATACTCGCGTTTTTGCGCGCCATGATGCTCCTGTGCAACCCTGCGCTCACCCGCATGCTTTTTGTGCTGTTTTTTCTGCTTGTGCTGCTTGTGCTGCTCATTTTGCCTATAACTCTCGGCCTGAGCCGGTGCACTGTAAGCAGCAGAAGCGAATAGAAGAATAATGGCCGAAGCCACAATAGAACCGTAAGTATGCATAGATCTTTCCTCGCGTTTTGTTAACGACAGGGCCAGTCTATGAAAGTGGGGATGAATCGATCCTGAATTGATTACACACAAAAAAGGGGCTAAAAAGCCCCTTTTTGAAAACTGTGCGATAAGCAACTTACTGGGTTTCGCCAGCCTCTTCTGCCACTTTGGCTTCAGCCTGAGCCTTGGCCACGGCCTGAGCAAAGAGCGCATCGAAATTAACCGGAGGTAAATTTAGCGGAGGGAAGCCACCGCGTACAGCTAAGTTATCAATAGCTTCACGTGCGTATGGGAAAAGTATCTGCGGACAAGCGGAAGTCAGCATATGCTGCAACGGCACGCCGTCCACACCTTTAACTTCAAAAATACCGGCCTGATGAACCTCGGCAAGGAATGCCGTTTTCTCTTCATCCATCTTCACCGTTACAGTCATTTTTAACACAACTTCAAAATGACCTTCATCGAGACGGTCTATCTGGGTGTTTAGATCCTGACTCACCTTTGGCTGCCACTGAGTAGTAAAAGCTTTAGCTCCCTGAGGTGCCTCAAAAGAGAGATCTTTAACGTAAACACGCTTAATAGAAAATTGTGGCTGTGCTGCGTTTTCGCCGCCAGCGACTTGTTCCGGGGTTTGGTTTTCTTCTGACATGCTAAAGCCTTATATCGTTTTTACTTTGTTGTGCTATATGATGGTGTTTGGGCTGAAATCAACCTTTAATCACGGGCAAATTCTGGTTTTGCCATTCAACCATGTCACCCTGTAAGCGACTCACGGTAAAGCCCTTCTCTTTAAGCGTTTTACCTGCGGCGGCGGAACGTTGCCCCATTTTGCACACGACAACCAAGGTCTTATCCCGATGCTTTTCCAGCTCGGTGTAACGCGTAGCAATTTTAGCGAAAAGGGATATTAATCGCTTCGGCAATATGCCCGGCCTTATATTCTTTACTGTCACGCACATCCACCACAACCGCGTTATCGTCATTCAATAAACGCACAACCTCGTGATGAGTAAGCGCTGCACCGCCTTTGCGGCTTTCAACTATAAAAAAAGCAACAGCCAGCACCGAGAGAATGGCCACTAACATCCACTGCTCGGTAAGAAATACCATGATGTCCACGAATCAAAACCTGCGTCTAAGTAATGTTGGTGCGCGAGTATACACGATAGCCATTAACGAAACAGGCGCAGCAGGCTAACCTGCTGCGCCTTTTCTGTTAACTACCAATACGTTATTACTTGGCCTGGCCCTGCTTGGCCACTGCATCCATCATCGCTTTAATCGAATCGGCATCGCCAAGGTACTCTTTCTTCAAAGGATTCAGGTTTTCGTCCAGCTCATACACCAAAGGTACACCGGTAGGAATATTGAGTTCGAGCACTTCCTCATCGCTCATGCCATCGAGGTACTTAACCAATGCACGCAGACTATTGCCGTGTGCGGCAACGATAACGCGCTTACCGTCCAAAATAGAGGGGCGAATAACGTCATGCCAATAGGGGAGTACGCGATCGATGGTCAGCTTAAGGCTCTCGGCCTTAGGCAAAATACGAGGGTCAATACCCGCATAACGTGGGTCTTGACCCGGAAAGTGTTCGCTATCTTCACCCACTTCAGGTGGCGGTACGTCAAAGCTACGACGCCAAACCTTAACCTGATCTTCGCCGTGCTTGGCGGCAGTTTCAGCTTTATCCAAACCAGTGAGCGCACCGTAGTGACGCTCGTTCAAACGCCAATGGCGTTGAGTAGGCAGCCACATCTGACCCATTTCCTCTAGCGCTAGCGACAAGGTGCGCATAGCGCGGGTAAGAACTGAAGAGTACGCCAGGTCAAATTCAAAACCCGCCTCTTTCAGCAAGCGACCGCCATTGCGGGCCTGCGCGATACCGGCATCAGTCAGATCCACATCGTGCCAACCGGTGAAACGGTTCTCTAGGTTCCACTGGCTTTCGCCGTGGCGAATTAATACCAATTTGTACATATAATCAGTCCTCTGCGAGATAGGTTACGCAACCGTAAAACATCCCCGAATACAATCGACCTTTGGGCTTGCTGTGCAGTTGCTTTTTGCGGCCGCAATGATCCCAGCTTGGAGCAGCAAAATCCAGAGCCAGCGCGGCCTTTAGCGCGATTAAGATCAAAAACCCGGCGATAAGCACAAATCCCCCTTCGCCTTCTAGGAAATTGCGTTACACTTCGCCCCATGAGAAGCCCTATGTATTCCTTCATCGTCGCCCTAACCAGTGTCATCTGTATCTACAGTTGCAGCCTGTTTGCCGACGAGCAGGCCGACCAAGAAAAGCTGGATAAAGTCAAAAAGGCTATCGCCGAATTAAAGGCCGAACTGGAAGCGACCAAGGGCAGTCGCGCGCAAATGCTTAAAAGTTTGGAAAAATCAGAAAAAGAAATNGGCAACCTCAGCACCAAGGCCAATAAGCTCAAGGGCGAGCTTAATCTCCAGCAAAAGAATTTGAACGAGCTACGCGACGAACGCAGCCAGCTGCACAAACATAAAACCTCACAACAATCGCTAGTGGGGCAACACATCAACGCCGCATACAGGCTGGGCCAACAGAGCAACCTGCGCCTACTGTTGAATCAACAAGACCCCTCCACCGTTGCGCGTAACCTCAAGTATTACGACTATGTCATACGTGCGCGCAGTGACCGAATAGACGCGTTCACCCAAACTATTCAGCGTATTAACACCCTGGAACCCGAGATTAGCTACCAAGCTGAAAAGCTTGCACATAACCATCACCAACTGAAAGAAAAGCAGACCCAACTACAATCGGCTCAAAAAAAAAGAAAATCCACACTTAGCCGTCTCGACTCCAGTATTGCTAATCAGGGCCAGGAGCTCAAATCGCTCAACCAGGACCGCAGCCGCTTAGAAGAGCTACTCAACCAAGTAACCGCGTGGCTAGATGACATTAAAGTGCCGCAAACCGGTAAGTTCAGCAAATTTAAAGGCAAACTGCCCTGGCCCGCCAATGGGCGAGTACTGAAAAACTACGGTGCTTCACGTGTGGGCAACAAAATGGCTTGGCAGGGTATGCTGATNGGCTCAAAATCGGGTGCTCCCGTTTCGGCCGTGCACCATGGGCGCATCATTTTTTCTGACTACCTTCGTGGTCATGGGCTACTCATAATCATCGACCACGGTGATGGCTATATGACGCTTTACGCGCATAACCAAGCGCTGTACAAGGAACTGGGCGAATGGGTAGATGTCGGAGAAGTGATTGCCTCGGTGGGTAACAGCGGAGGCCAGCAGAAATTCGCCCTATACTTTGAGCTGCGCTACAAGGGGAAACCCACGAACCCGAAACGATGGTTCAAATCGGCATAAACTGCCACAATAGTGCACAACACAATTAATTTAACGATAAGTGCTTAGTTCATGAAATTCATTGCTCTTCGTCTACACCTGCTTGCTTGCTCCACCTTACTTTTCACCCTTAGCTTTTAGTGTGAACCTGTCTGCCGAGGANCTCGTGGCCAGCGAAACCAAGGCCGAAGAGGAAACTATTAGTGTTCTGCCTCTCGAAGACCTCCGGATATTCACCAAAGCCTACGACCACATTCGCCATGCCTATATCGAAGATATCGACGACCGCACCCTGCTGGAATACGCGATTCGTGGCATGCTCGAACAACTAGACCCGCACTCGGCCTTCCTCGACGCCTCCTCTTTCGATGACCTTCAGGTGCACACCACCGGCGAGTTCGGCGGGCTGGGCATTGAAGTAGGCATGGAAAACGGCTTCATCAAAGTTATATCACCTATCGACGAAACACCTGCCGCACGTGCGGGCGTAGAAGCCGGCGACCTCATCATCAAACTTGACGACGCTACAGTCAAAGGCATGACACTGGATGAAGCCGTGGAAAAAATGCGCGGCAAGAAAGATACCGATATCGTACTGACCATTGTTCGCGAAGGCACAGACCAACCGTTTGATCTGACCCTTACCCGCGACATTATTAAAGTACGCAGTGTTCGCTCCGAAATTCTCGAAAACGATTTTGGCTATTTGCGCATTGCNCAATTTCAGGTGAATACGGCGAGGGATTTAGAAGCCGCCTATAAAAAACTACTGAAAGAAAATAGTGACTTGCGCGGTCTGGTTCTGGATTTACGCAACAACCCAGGCGGCGTATTACAAGCCTCTGTTGGCGTTACCGACCTGTTTTTAGACGGCGGGCTAGTCGTGTATACCGAAGGGCGGCTAAGCGAAGCTAACACCAAATACCAAGCCACCCCTGGTGATATGACCAACGCAATGCCACTGGTGGTGTTAATTAACGATGGCTCTGCCAGCGCCTCAGAAATTGTCGCCGGGGCTCTACAAGACCACCGCCGTGCACTGCTGTTGGGCACCCGCAGTTTCGGCAAAGGCTCGGTGCAAACCGTTATTCCCATCACCGATGATCGCGCCGTTAAACTTACCACTGCACTTTACTATACGCCCAACGGTCGCTCTATACAGGCTCAGGGGATCGAACCCGACATCAATGTCGAGCGCGTAAGAGTCACGGCGGTCCGTCCACGTATATCGGTAAAAGAAGCCGACTTAAGTGGCCACCTCAAAAACAAAAAAGGTGGAGAAGAGGTTAATTCCAAAGATGACAAAGCCGAAACCGGCCTACACAACCGAGACAGCCAACTCTACGAAGCACTCAATATTCTGAAGAGCCTAGACCTCTTCCGTCAGTCCCCGGTAGAAGCCGATGCCACTAGCGATAGCGCACAGGGCTAACGCCTCGTGTAAACCTGAGCCTTCGTTTTGCTTGTATACCTAAAGAACACCGCACGGGGGCTTGCAGCCCTCTTAGCCGCATGCGCAATGGCCATGAACGCCAACGCCAGCACAAACGCCACTACCGATAATGCCTGGCAGCACAGCTGCCCTGTCCCTCATCCAAACACTCAGCAGCCCATGGTGGCGATTATTATTGATGACCTGGGCTATCAAATGGGCCCAGCCCTACACCTGCTCGAACTTCATCGCGAGCTAACATTCTCGATCATTCCCTTTACCCCCTACGGCCGCAAACTGGCAACACTTGCGCACCAACAGCAACGCGAGGTCATGGTTCACGCGCCCATGGAAACCCTACATGAAATTCCCTGGGAACAAGCGCTGCTGGCGAAAATGGATCAACGCCAAATTCGAGAATTGAGCCAGCAAATGCTAGCCGCTGTGCCCAACGCTCAAGGGTTAAACAACCATGGCGGCAGCCTACTCACCCAACGTACAGAGCATATGGGCTGGCTAATGGACGAGCTGAAAACAACCAACTTCTACTTTGTAGACAGCCGAACGTCGGCCGCTAGTGTCGCCAGCCGATCGGCCCAAAATGCCGGGGTACCTCAGATGTCTCGCGATGTATTTCTTGATAATCAGCGTAATACCGAGGCAATACTGGAACAACTCAATAAGCTCGAACAGCTCGCTCGCAAATACGGCCACGCTGTCGGCATCGGCCACCCCTACCCAGAAACCCTCGCCGCTTTAGAGTCAAAACTGCCGGAACTGTCCGCGCGTGGCGTTCAGATCGTTCGTATCTCCACATTGATCAAAGCCACCACCGGGCACGCTCAATACGCCTTTGAAACCACTCAGCCGCAACTAATGACCGTTCATCCCGAGGCGCCTTAATCAACTCGACGGCGTCACACTCTTTTTGTGAACCAGTTCACACTTTAGCCCGATTTGAGCTGCATTTAGAGGCTCTCAGCCTATAATTTCGCCTAAGGTGTTGCGTTTTTTACAAGCTCGTACCACCCTTCAGGCACCCCAATCCAGACAAGTGCTGATTAACAGCGCCTGACAAGATATGAAAATTGGGGCCTGTTAGCCGCACCTCTACAATAGGTGTGCATGCGCGTAACCCGCGTATCGATAATCGAATGTATGGAATGAGTTAAGTAAAGGAGTAGATATTATGAACAGAACTGGCGAAGAATGTGGTTTACCAAACCGCTCCAATCGTTATTTTCAAAAGAGTGAGTACTGGTATTACAGCACGCGAGAAGGCGTAGATATCGGTCCTTTCGACACCATGCACGAAGCCGAAACAGGCGCGAGTGATTTTATCGACTTTATTATTCACGCCGAGCCTGATGTTATTCAAACGCTCGAGCGTTACTCAGGTAAAGCGGCCTAATAAAAAAATTTCCAGCGGGAGGCAGTGCCTCCCGTTTCTTCTTTTACAGCCCCGTTCAACCCCTTATTGCCTAGCCTAAACCCAAGGATTCCTGTCTAACCTTGGGTAGAACCTGTTGCTGTAACGCCATATTCGGGAACCGTCTTAAATACTCCCCGCTAGCCAACTCAAGACAAGCCCCTCGAACAGAACCCCTGAACGCATAGCTGTCGGTATTACTGANGCCTTNTCAACAATACCCTGGTTCCGTAAGCTTCGCTTATCCCTGCCCTTGCACCCCGCCCCTTACCATCAATGCCGCCATTTCCACGCCCCGCTTGCGTCTACTGCACCGTCAACTGAAACCGTTTCACTCCGTTGCCATCACTATGGATTGTAAAAATTTGGCTAGGTTCTGGCAGGCACTTGGACTTATGCCCACAGGCTGTCAAACACCAACAGCTAAAAACCCTACATACAAAAGGCCCGGTAAGAGTACCGGGCCTAATATTGACGTCTTTATAGTAAAAACAATTAGCTTACTCTTCGCCGTCATTGCGCCAGCGACCCTGACCCCTTCCCTCCATTCGCTTCTCGTGTATTACCTGAAGCTCTGCACGCTGCTCTTCGGTAAGAATTTCGATAAATGCTTTGTGCCGCTCAGCCTTGCTCATCACTCGTGCACGAGACCGCTCAGCCGCTTCTGCCGCCAACGCTTCAACCTGGGAGTCATAGTCTGCTGCATCGGGATCCAGCTTATGTATACCCGCAGCCATGCCTCCACGGCGGCCCTGCCGATCTCCCGCCGCTGCACGTGTATCTTCATGCAGCACCTTTACAGCTTCACGCTGCTCATCAGAAAGCTCCAGCTTTTCCGCCAACACTTCAAACCGCTTAAAACCACCACCATCGCCATAACCACCACCACCGCACTTTTGACCATGATGGCCAGCCGCAGCAACAACCGAACCCGACATGAGTACGCCAAAGGCCAACGCCGATATACAATTTTTCATCACACTTGCTCCTTATTAATTAAGTTGACAGGCTTAGTTTGCGCCTTATCCACGCTAAGTTGGGTTAAGGCAGTGTAAAGTTAGGTAAAGCCCTAAAATTAACACCTATGATTAGATAAAGTTCTCTTATGAACACACCTGAATTTAACAGCACAGCCAATATCCTGTTAGTAGACGATGACCAAACACTCTGCGAGCTAATATCGGCCTACCTGCAACGCGACGACTTCACCGTTGAATCGGTACACTCAGGCGAAGCCGCGCTGCAGCGCCTATCCCAGCCAAATACCATTGCAGCCATGGTTTTAGATATCATGATGCCGGGCCTCTCAGGCCTAGAAGTACTGCAAATGCTAAGGCAAAAAAGTAACCTTCCAGTAATTATGCTCACCGGTAGGGGAGATGATATCGACCGCATACTCGGCCTGGAGATGGGCGCCGACGACTACCTAGCAAAGCCCTGCAATCCACGCGAACTGGTCGCACGCCTGCGCGCCGTGCTTCGCCGAGCAAAACCACAGCAAGTAATCGACAACCTCCAGCCTTTGCAACTTCACGGTATAACCCTCGATCTAGGTATGCTAACCGCAGAGGTTAATAACGCCTCGTTAAAACTCACCAGTGCAGAGCTAAATACACTGCGCCTGCTTATGGAAAGTGCTGGCACAACATTAACCAAGCAAACCCTTACCGAACAAGTACTTCACCGAAAACTAGAAGTGTACGACCGAAGTATAGATGTACACATCAGCCGTTTAAGGCAAAAACTCGCCGCGGTTGGCGTTACCGATATTATCAAGGCCATTCGCGGAGCGGGCTACCAAATGATTTCTGCGGGTAACCACAAGTGAAAATATTCAATCGCATATTTTGGAAATTCTTTATTTCATTTTGGTTCGCCAGCCTTGCCGTCATGTTTGCAACAGCCTATGTCGTTATAGGCGAATTGCAAACTAAGCAATTTCACAAACGCCATCAAGAACTTGTCCGGAATATTGCACAAGACATCATCTACCGGCATGAAACAAATCAACCCATGCCTCGACATAACATGCGCCACGACAGACATAATGGCGGCCCACCAATCAACCCCATGGCGGGGCTGCATGAACCACCTCCGCAATCGTCGCCATACGAACGCAAAAACATGAACGGTCTAAAAATTAGTGCCGAAAATGGCGACATTATTTTTCAACACAAGTTTAGAGGGCCAAAAAAAGCTAAAAAAACTTATGTAATAGCCTTAACGTCAGAATCGGGAAAAGCCTACAAGGTNCAAGCGTACGCGGCCAAAGCCCCCGCATTTTTTCGCGAAGTATTAACACGTTTCTATTCATTTCAATTTATTCTTATATTTATTACCTCCACACTGGTAAGCGCAATATTGAGCTGGACAATTACACGCCCGCTCAAAGAGTTGGGCCAACATAGTAAACAGTATGCACAAGGAAAAAGCGGGCTACACATAAGCCCGAACCTTACCAACCGTGGAGACGAACTAGGAGACCTAGCCCGCGACATTGAACTAATGACGAGCAAGGTAAGCGAAACACTTAATTCACAGCAACAATTGCTTTTTGATGTGTCGCATGAACTTAGAGCGCCACTCGCTAGAATGCAAGCCATCGCAGGGTTACTGGAAACAGATAGCGTCAATGAAAAATATACCGAACGATTACATAGAGAGTTCACATACATCAACAACTTGATACAGCAAATTCTCAATTACTCACGGCTAAACCGGGATAGTGAACAGCTACAAAACACCCCACTTAAGTCGCTTATCCAAGATGTGATAGAGACAATTAAAATCGAGCACCCGAATAAAACTATTATCTTTACCCATAACGATAGTGACTCAACCATAAAAATATACCCCCATCTACTCACGGGTGCGGTGGAAAATATAATCAGAAATGCGTGTGTACACACGCCATTAGACACCGCTATTGATATCAGCCTTACGGCCAACGCAAACACGCTACACATTAATATCCGAGATCACGGAGAAGGTGTGCCCCATTCAGACATCGAAAAACTTACAACGCCGTTCTATCGCGCAGGCAACAAAATGCACGCCGAAGGGTTTGGCCTAGGGCTTAGCATTGCCCACAAATCCGTACAAAAGCACCACGGTACAATGAGCATTAAAAATAACGACGGCGGCGGGTTGATGGTGGCGATAGCGCTACCGAGAGACATACACGAATAACACCCTATAATGGTGTGGAGTCGTAATACGCACAGCTATACACCTCGCTATGCCACCTCAAACAAACAGCATTTCCTATGCCGACTAACACCTCACTTAATGAGTCGCCTCCAAGGAAGCACCTA
>Ga0065722_100015_pt1 | contig 10078 bp, 7 predicted proteins | sample BansetMetagenome_FD_59109 | JGI IMG/M metagenome (GOLD analysis project Ga0065722, IMG submission 59109) | Bankia setacea gill microbial communities from Puget Sound, Washington, USA - Caecum Enriched | ecosystem: Host-associated > Mollusca > Digestive system > Ceca | place: United States...
CTGTTTGTTGGTTTAATCGAGTTGATTGATGGGGGTTTGATCGTTTCATTTCCTCCAAAATTGGCAGGAGNGGCGTTTTTTGAGTTCGGTTGAACAGCTTTTTCTCGGGCTTGGAAGCTCCAGGAACAAAAACTCAAAAAATTGGAGTCGTATTTTGTCAAATAGTAGCTGGGAGCTATGTGCTTCGACATTGCAGTCTGAGTTGCCAGCACAGCAATTCAATACCTGGATTAGGCCACTCAAAGTTAGTGATAGTACGGGTAACCTACTTCGGTTGTTGGCGCCGAACCGGTTTGTCCTCGACTGGGTAAACGATAAGTTTAAAGCCCGTATAGAAGAGGTGTTGGCATCACAGCACAATGGGTATCGGCAGGTGGAAATAGCGGTAGCNCCGCGGACTTCCACTGGATTTTCNGTAAACCTNAATACCAATGTACAAAATAATCCAGTAGCGGCTTTAACTACCCCTTCTCCTGCTTCAAACGTTACAGATAATGCGCCTGGCTCTCGGCCGCGAGTAATTGACACACCTTCGCCCGCAGCTGAACAAGCAGTANCGGACGATAATTTTGGCCATACGGATCCTTTACTGGTTAGCCCCCCTAATATTCAAACATTTAGCCGTAATTTCCAGAATTTCGCATCCGATCGCGTCAAAATCAAAGACGTTGAAGGTGGAATTCAACATAAAAATAACCTCAATACGAACTTTATCTTCGATAATTTCGTGGTTGGAAGTCTAATCAGTTGGGCCTGGCTGCGGCTAGCCAAGTAGCCGAAAACCCCGGTGGGTCCTACAACCCTTTGTTTATATACGGAGGAGTTGGTCTAGGTAAAACGCACTTAATGCACGCTGTGGGTAACGCATTGGTACAGCGCAAGCCGGGTGCGCGGGTTGTTTATTTGCACTCAGAGCGGTTTGTTGCCGATATGGTAAAAGCGCTGCAACTTAACGCTATTAATGAGTTTAAGCGTTACTACCGGTCGGTTGATGCATTGTTAATTGATGATATTCAGTTCTTTGCCGGTAAGGAGCGCTCACAGGAAGAGTTCTTCCATACCTTTAATGCTCTGTTAGAAGGCGGCCAGCAAATCATTCTAACGTGCGACAAGTACCCCAAAGAAATCAACGGGCTAGAAGAACGCCTTAAATCACGTTTTGGCTGGGGCCTTACGGTCGCTATCGAGCCGCCGGAGCTTGAAACACGTGTAGCGATACTGAAGGGTAAAGCTGAATCGGTGAATGTGCCACTTCCGAACGATGCGGCCTTCTTTATCGCCCAGCGAATCCGCTCAAATGTACGAGAGCTGGAAGGCGCGTTAAAGCGCGTAATTGCTAATTCTCAGTTTACAGGCCGCGAAATATCGGTAGATTTAGTGCGCGAATCGTTAAAAGACTTATTAGCACTGCAAGACAGGCTAGTTAGCATTGATAATATTACAGCGCGTTGTTGCAGAGTATTATAAAATCAAGGTTTCCGATTTGCACTCCAAACGCCGTAGTCGCTCTGTTGCACGGCCGAGACAGGTAGCCATGTATTTGGCAAAAGACCTGACTCACCACAGTTTGCCGGAAATTGGCGACGCATTTGGGGGGCGTGACCACACAACGGTTTTGCATGCGTGTCGAAAAATTAAAGAGTTGCAGGAGTCAGACGCCGATATTCGCGAGGATGTGAAGAACCTTCTGCGTACCCTTACTACCTGATNCTAAAGCTTAAATAAGGGTTTTGACACAAACAATAAAAACTCGCTGTACATCATTGAATCTCAATCCAACCGTTCAGAATAAAGAGAAGCAGTATGAAATTCACCGTTTCACGTGAAGCCCTGATTAAACCACTGCAGCTGGTAGCAGGGGTTGTAGAGCGCAGGCACACCCTGCCTGTACTGGCCAATGTGTTGTTGGTAATAGAGGGTGACCAACTATCGCTAACAGGCACAGATCTAGAAGTTGAGATTGTAGGTAGGGTACAGCTTGAAACCGCGCCGGGAGATGGTGAAATAACCGTCCCAGCGAAAAAGTTTTTGGATATCTGTCGCGCTTTGCCAGAGGAAAGCGTAATTGAGTTTTCCCTTAAAGATCAAAAGGTTACCGTGAAAAGCGGGCGTACACGCTTTACCCTTTCCACACTCCCCGCAAATGAATTTCCAGCGGTGGAGGAGGGCTCCAACGATATTGTATTCAGTAGCGAACAGAGAGAAATAAAACGTCTAATTGATCGTACTAGCTTTGCTATGGCACAGCAGGATGTACGCTACTATTTAAACGGTATGTTGTGGGAAGTTAGGCCTAATGAGCTGCGCGTAGTTTCAACCGATGGTCACCGTTTGGCGATGTGTACGCGCCCTTGCCCCATTGATGTAACAGAGAGTCGGCAAGCAATTCTGCCACGCAAAGGCGTTATTGAGCTGTCTCGTTTACTGAACGATAGCGAAGAGCAAGTGCAAGTTTCGCTAGGCTCCAGCCATATTCGCGCGACTACCAACGAATACACCTTCACCTCCAAATTGGTTGACGGCAAGTTTCCAGATTACGAGCGAGTGCTGCCACAGGGTGGAGATAAGTTCGTGCTTGGCAATCGTTCTGAACTCAAACAAGCCTTTGCTCGCACCTCTATTTTATCTAATGAAAAGTACCGTGGTGTTCGGTTGGAGCTAGAAACAGGAATGCTAACCATTATTGCCAACAATCCCGAGCAAGAGGAAGCAAAGGACCAGGTAGCCGTAGACTACACAGGTGAATCGCTTGAGGTAGGCTTCAATGTCAGTTATCTGCAGGATGTAACCAACGTATTAGATTCAGAGAACATAAAAATCACTTTGGCCGACTCNAATAGCTCGGCGTTAATTGAGGAGCCTGAAAACTCTGATTCGGCGTATGTTGTGATGCCGATGCGTCTCTAGCACAAGATAATGTGTTTTGGGGCGTAGTGCTGTTCATGCGCCCTAGGCACTACAGGCATTTATGCCACAGCTAACTCAAATAAAAATCTCCGCTTTCCGCAATTTGCGCTCGGTTGAACTACAACCCAGTAACGCGCTAAACCTTATCGTTGGCGAAAATGGCTCAGGTAAAACTTCCCTCCTTGAATCCATTAGTGTACTCGCTCATGGCCGATCTTTTCGCACGCACAAATTCCGTAGGCTTATTAACAATGCCGCAACGGGTTTCACCCTGTTTGGAACGATTAGGGTTGGTATTGACCCTTTAGAAAAACGGCTGGGGATCTCTCGGAATACTCGGGGCCAATTAAACATTCGGGTAGATGGAAGCCCGGTCTATTCAGCCGCTGAACTCGCAACAGAGTTCCCATTACTGGTAATGAATGCCAATTCTTTTCAGTTGCTAGAAGGGTCTTCTAAGTACCGCAGGCAGTTCTTTGATTGGTTAGTGTTTCACGTGAAACATGAGTTCAAGAGCTGCTGGAAGTCTTATGTGCGTTGCGTTAAACATCGGAATAGTTTGTTGCGATCTGGTAAAATGTCGAGTACTGAGCTTATACCGTGGAATAGGGAGTTGTGTCAGCTAGCTGTAGAGATCACCTCTATGCGCCAAGCGGTTTTTACTCTGTTCCAAGAAGAATTTGAGCAAGTATTTAGTGACTATAGTTTTGACGCGGGGGTTACCAGCACGCCGGCTTTGTCATTCGAAAGTGGCTGGAAGGGCGAACAAACCTACGAGCAACAGCTGGAAGAACATCTCGAGAGAGATAANAAGCTGGGTTACACCAGTATTGGTTCGCACAAAGCAGACCTAAAAATACAGTGTGAAAAAGTCCCCGCTGTTGAATTNCTTTCNAGAGGACAGCAAAAGTCTGTAATTGTCTCGTTGTTCATGGCCGAAGCTCGAGTGTTTTCGCGGTTAACAGGCCGTAAACCCGTATTTCTGTTGGACGACCTACCNTCGGAGTTAGATGCTAATAATCTCTCGGTAGTCGGGCAACATCTAAGCCAGCTAGAAAGCCAAGTATTTATAACGGCCATTGATCCAGACGTTATTACACGTTGTTGGCCTGAGTCGACATTAGACCGACCTAAAAATGTTTCACGTGGAACATGGGGATATCCAAGTTGCCACTTAATAGACCAAGAAGAGACTGATTCGAACTATGAGCGAAGAAGAAAACAACTACGACTCGTCCAGTATCAAGGTGTTGAAAGGGCTGGATGCCGTTAGAAAACGCCCAGGCATGTACATTGGAGATACTGACGACGGCACAGGCCTTCATCATATGGTTTTCGAATTGGTCGACAATTCAATCGATGAAGCATTGGCAGGTCATTGCAGCGAAGTTCGAGTTGTTATTCACCCGGATGAATCCGTATCGGTATCGGACAATGGCCGTGGNATTCCTACGGAATTACACGAAGAGGGCGTTTCTGCTGCAGAGGTCATTATGACAGTACTGCACGCCGGCGGTAAGTTCGACGATAACTCTTATAAGGTATCGGGTGGCTTACACGGTGTGGGTGTTTCGGTCGTTAATGCTTTGTCTGAAAAGCTTAAGCTTACTATCCGTCGCGGTGGCCAAGTTTGGGAACAGGTGTATAAGCATGGCGTTCCCCAGGCCCCACTTGGCGTTATTGGTGAAACCGAATTAAGCGGTACAGAAGTGCACTTCCACCCATCGGGAGGAACCTTCACCAGTATCGCGTTCCATTTTGAACAACTGGCCAAACGTCTGCGTGAGCTGTCTTTCCTGAATTCCGGTGTACGTATCATATTGCTGGATGAAAGAAGTGGTAAGGAAGAAATCTACGAATACGAAGGTGGTCTTAGAGCCTTTGTGGAGTATTTGAACCAGAATAAAACCACCGTAAACAAAGTTATGCACTTTAATACCCAGCGTGAAGACGGGGTAGGTGTGGAAGTGGCACTGCAGTGGAACGATGGTTTCCAAGAAAGCATTTTTAGTTACACCAACAATATTCCTCAGCGAGATGGAGGCACCCACTTGGCGGGCTTCCGCGCCGCACTAACACGTGGCCTTAATAGTTATATTGAGCGNGAAGGTATTGGTAAAAAGGAAAAAGTTAACACCACCGGTGATGATGCTCGTGAAGGCTTAACGGGTATTATTTCAGTTAAAGTACCAGACCCAAAGTTCTCCTCACAAACCAAAGATAAGTTGGTTTCGTCTGAAGTTAAAACGGCTGTAGAGCAGGAAATGGGGGCTTCCTTTAGCGAATACCTGCTCGAAAACCCACAGGAAGCAAAAGCTATTGTGGGTAAAATGATTGAAGCGGCAAAAGCCAGAGAGGCGGCCCGTAAAGCTCGCGAAATGACACGCCGTAAAGGACGCATTGGATATCGCTGGCCTGCCCGGAAAACTGGCGGACTGTCAGGAGAAAGACCCAGCTCTTTCTGAAATATACCTGGTGGAGGGTGATTCTGCGGGAGGTTCAGCCAAACAGGGCCGTGACCGNAGAACTCAAGCCATTCTGCCGTTGAAGGGTAAAATTCTTAACGTTGAAAAAGCCCGTTTCGACAAAATGCTTTCCAGCGCCGAAGTAGGAACACTGATTACCGCATTGGGTTGCGGTATTGGTACTCAAGAGTTTAACCCCGAAAAACTGCGCTACCACAGCATTATTATCATGACCGATGCCGACGTGGATGGTTCGCATATTCGCACGCTGTTACTGACCTTCTTCTTCCGCCAAATGCGTGAGCTGGTTGAGCGAGGCCATGTGTTTATTGCCCAGCCGCCACTGTATAAAATCAGCAAAGGGAAACAAGAGCAATACATTAAGGATGACGACGCCCTTATCGAAACCCTGACCAGTGCAGCACTGGAAGCCTCCAAGCTACATTTATCAGCGGAAGCACCAGCACTTCCAGGCGATAAGCTGGAAGAACTCGTTTACGATTATCGGGGCACTATGGCGGTTATTAACAAGCTATCGCGACTGTACCCAGAAGAAGTGCTTATGGAATTGGTGTATATGCCAACCCTGGCTGTTGAAAGTATGACATCCGAGGAGCCAGTACAGGCCTGGATCGCAAAATTACAGCAGCGTTTGGATGTGTTTAACAGCAACTCCAAAACCCACAAATTCACCGTTGAAGCCAAAGAAAATAAAGAACGAGGGGAGTACTTACCGGTTATTACCGTGACGGCTCACGGCGTTGATCACACAGTTAAACTCAATTCAGATCTATTTGCCTCCTCGGATTACGCCAACATTTGTGCACTGGGCGCAAAGCTAGATGGCCTGATAGAAGAGGGTGCCTATGTCGCCAAGGGTGACCGCAAGCACGAGGTTTCAGATTTTGCAGAAGCCCTAGACTGGATTATGGCGGAATCGAAGAAAGGCTATAACATCCAACGCTACAAAGGTTTGGGGGAAATGAACCCCGAGCAACTTTGGGAAACCACCATGGACCCGGAGACTCGACGTATGCTGCAGGTAACGGTAGAAGATGCCATTGCCGCCGATCAGATCTTTACGTGTTTGATGGGCGACCAAGTAGAGCCTCGTCGTGCCTTTATTGAGACTAATGCCTTGGCTGTTGCTAATTTGGATGTTTAGTACGACTTTATAGTTGGGTTTGTTTGACCAGCGCACCTCTCTAAATAAAGGCCCTTTCGAGGGCCTTTATTTATTCCGCGGCTTTATTATTGAATAAAGCCAATTATCGTAAAATCTAAATTTGGGCGAAGAAGAGGTTTTTAAGGGAGTTGTCGTTTTCAATTCTTGTACTACTATTTCCCAACGCTGTTGTAGTGCGACACCCAAAAATAAACCGAGCTACATTTCACCGAGCGACAATTACGCAGTGTTTTTTACCGGAAGTGACATGGGTTTCGGTGCTGAACACCGTCATAAGTTTCTAGAGGTTCTATTTTTACTGTGCCTTTTATTTCTATTTTTTGTTTCTATCTCTATCTAAGTTACCTTCGATTTTGATTAGTTGTTCGCCTTTCTGTGAATAAAAAGAGTTAACTTTCTAACGCATCCACCATGCTTTTCTAGTTTTCACTAGGTCGGTGAACCCCTAAGCCTAATTTGTAGCTAGCTCTACCCATATCGGCCGATGATCGGAAATGTAGTAGCGTAAATAGGCATTAAAACCTTTTACCGCTTTGGCATGGCTGTTAGCAGCCGCAAGCTTTTTCCATGTACTGGCAAACACCGCCGAATCAAAGTCAAACACGCCGGTATTGGTAATNCGGTTTTTTAAGCTGGTTGGGGCGAATGCTATTTGGTCATATGTTTTATCGTTACCAAGATTAGAACCACCGATTCGAGTGAGGTTTTCGGTTGTCGCNAAATTTGTATCACCATANAACTCAACGGCTTTCCATGAAAATTCTTCGAGCGCTTTTAGCGTAGCTTCGTTATTTTCCATGTTGGGAATATTCATATCGCCGAGTAAAACAATATCTTTATCCCAGGCATTTCCCCCTGCGCTACGTTTTTTTGCCCACTTTGCAAGTGCGTAAATTTCGAGAACTCTACGGGCATATTTTAGCCGATCGGCTTCATTGCTTGAGGTCTGAAATTTACCAAAATAAAGATGGACATTGGCAAGTACAAAATCAATTTTGTTGCAGGAAAAGCTGCCAATAAAAGGGTTTCGATCGAAAGGCGTAAATTTCACGTCTGTGAATGTTTGCACTTTTGCTTGACGGTTTTGACGATAGTGAACCGTTACATTGCGTTTTGGGTATTCGCGCGGGCGCAGTGCAACCTCACCGAAAAGTTTTTCGGGNCGAACTTTTGTTCTGTTGAACACATAGGCTAAACGCTCATCGTTTCCAGCCGTATCAGACATAATGAAATCATATTCAGCACCCATGAGTTTTACGATTTGCCTAAAATCGCTGTAATCACTATTGATCTCCTGTACGGCTGTAAGATCAAAGCGTTTCAATATATGTGCGATAACAGTGAGAGCACCTCTGGTACGCGCCTGTGCACCTAGGTTTGCAATGTTCCAACTTGCTACAAGCAGTCGGTTGTTTCGAGGAGTCGGCGTGGCACGCCGGTTGAAATGCTTATCAAGTGCAACAATTTCGGATGAACTCCGTATACGTAAAGCCGGTACTGGCTTGGGAAATGGTATGGCCATGGTAAGCTCCTTTTATCCATTTAAGCAGGTACTAATGAGACTAAATCAGGAATAAGCTACCGGGACTTCGCGTTGTTGCGCAGAAATACCGGATAGTTACATTAGCACCTGTGCAAATAGCGCCCCTTTAAATGGGNCGTTTAGCGTGCCTTTTATGCTCGATAACGCCGATAAGTAAGCAGCCCAAACAGCGCGGCCAAAAACAAAAACGACGTACCACCACCACCACCACCGTCGCTACCGCTACCTCCGGTTGAGGGTGGGTCAATGAGCGTAATATTTATAGCGGGAGACAGAGTATCGGCCGTGGTCTCAGACGCATCCAGTACAACAATGTTATAAATAAGCGCTTGGTGTTCGGCGAGCGGTACGGTTTGGTTTTGATAATCTTCCGCTGTGTAATCCCTTAGGGGTTGTTCATTTAAGGGGCTACCAAAATTGAAGGTAGGCCAACTGGCTATATTATCGATTACACCCATTCCATTTCCCGTTACCACGCCAAATACGGTGAAGCCCTCGTTGGTTATGTCGAGATTGGCGCTGTTGTCATCAAGGTTTATAAACCACTGTGAGGTTGCGCTGTCGGGTTGGCTGCCCAGTTTAGCCATGGCGATGGTGCCACGCACATTTGAAAATTCAGGTTCGTTGGTAACGGAGGGGAAGGTGGCAATAGGTGTAACCTGAAAATCAATATGCTGAAACCCGCCTCCTTGAAGTACAAAACCACTTACTGAGCGGTGGAAAATCGCGTCTTNGTAGTGGCCTTCGGAAACATAGCGCAGAAAATTGTCGACCGTTTGCGGCGTACCCTGATCAAAAAGATTCACTTCAAAATCACCGGCCGGTGTTTGAAATTGAACGATTGTGGCATGTGATAAGGGTGAGAGTGCTGATATTAACAGCGTAAAAGAACAAATTTTAAGCAAATTCTTCATAAGGTTCCTAGAAAGTGTGCATGGCTGGGGGTTAGTCTATTAATCCCACAGTAGTTTGTATGTAAATTAATGTAGTTGTATAAAAACCAGCTTTAAAACTAACNCGTCGTAAAGCCGAATAATGTCAGATGCGTAGATACTTGCTCAACTAAAAATTAAGTTTGGGGGATTTAAAATGTTGGCCGTACAGTGCGTTGTAAACATCGGCAATACGCCGTCGGATTTAGCGCCGAAACCCTTACAATGCGTACAGCGGTGGGCAGAAATCTAAGAGCACAATTTTAGCCCTCAATAATGGCACTCGCTAATGCTAGCCGCTGGCGAGCTACCTGGAAACGTTGCCCTGTATGAGGCAGGATTTTTGTCCTTACGGGTAAGTGCACACTTGAAAACGATTTCAACCTCTACGCTGAGCTATGGTTTACTCACCCAAAACGATTAAATGCACTAGCAGCCTGGTTCCCAGCGGTNTNGAAAAAGCTAAACCTGACCAAACAACACGGCTCAAGTGTTTCAGCAAAATTTAGTTACTAATGCGATTATTCCGTTCACCTATTAATGACTTGGGCGTGCGCTTTTANCGTGTACCCAGTGATATAACGCAGGCAAAACCAAAAGCGTCAATATTGTAGAGGACAAAATACCGCCAATAACCACTGTGGCCAGAGGTTTTTGAACTTCTGCCCCTGTACCTGTGTTTAGTGCCATAGGCAAAAANCCAAGGCTGGCTACCAATGCGGTCATTAGCACGGGGCGCAAACGGGTGAGGGCGCCTTCAATAACGGCATTTAATAAGTCGCCATTTTCGTTCCAGAGGTCGCGAATAAATGCGACCATCACTAAACCATTTAATACCGCAACCCCCGAAAGTGCGATGAAGCCAATGCCTGCGGAAATCGATAACGGCATACCCCTTAGATAAAGCGCCAATACACCTCCGGTTAGGGCAAAAGGTACACCGCTGAATATGACAAGTGCGTCTTTAATAGAGCCGAACGCCATAACGAGTATGGCTAAAATCATACCCAAGGTAATCGGTACCACAAGGCTAAGGCGCTGGGTG
>Ga0065722_104520_pt1 | contig 10065 bp, 8 predicted proteins | sample BansetMetagenome_FD_59109 | JGI IMG/M metagenome (GOLD analysis project Ga0065722, IMG submission 59109) | Bankia setacea gill microbial communities from Puget Sound, Washington, USA - Caecum Enriched | ecosystem: Host-associated > Mollusca > Digestive system > Ceca | place: United States...
TGCCTCTGCGAACGTTAGGCCTACGCGGTTGTTCATATTGACTTGATTTATACCTTCGAGGTTAATTTCTACGGGATCTTCAGCCGTCGAAATGTTTCGCTCGGGCGTATTAAGTATATTCAATCCCGTATAGAGAGAAACTGTTTTGCCAGAGCCCGTTGGCCCGGTCACAAGTATCATGCCTTGAGGCTGAGCTAGTGCGTCAAGGAACATTTTTTTCTGAGGTTCTTCGTATCCGAGTGCGTCAATCCCGAGTTTGGCGCTTGAAGGGTCGAGAATTCGTAATACTATTTTTTCTCCAAAAAGTGTTGGCAGGGTGTTTACACGAAAATCGATGGCACGATTTTTTGAGATTTTCATTTTAATTCGTCCATCCTGTGGTACTCGCCGTTCAGAAATGTCCATTTGCGACATAACTTTAAGGCGAGCGGCCAATCGGATGGCGAGGTTAACCGGAGGTCTTGCCATTTCTTTCAGTATGCCATCTGTACGAAAACGCACTCGGTAAGCCTTTTCGTACGGTTCGAAGTGAACATCGGATGCTCCAATTTTAATTGCGTCCAAAAGTACTTTGTTAACGAATCGTACGATGGGGGCCTCATCCGCCTCAGATGTATCTTCTTTCGAAGGGCCGTTTTCATCTACAGCCTCAATATCTAAATCATCTAGCGATTCTTCATCCAAGCCGCCTAGAGCGTCTCCGATACTTTCCTCTTCTGAGTTTAGAAAGGTTTCTATTGCCAAATGTAATTTATCTGCCTCGGCTAGCAAAGCCTCGGTTGTCAGACCTGTATTGAATTTGATTTCGTCAAGTGCGTGCAAGTTTGTAGGGTCGGCTACGGCGACAAATAGCCGGTTGCCTCTCTTGAACAGGGGAAGAGCATGATGTTTTTGTATCAGCTTGGGGTCGATAATACCTGTAGGGTTACTATCTTTACTAAGTGCGGCTAGATCAAAAAGTGGTGTGCCGAATTCGTCAGCAGCGGCCTCAGCGATCTGCTTCCCGCTGATAGAGCTGTTGTTTACTAAATACAGAGGGAGAGGCGTTTTGTCTCTCTGCGCACCTTCTATGGCCTTTACTGCATCTTCTTCGGATATCAAGCTGTCTCGTACTAAACGACGCGCGAGTCCACTGATAGTGATTGCTGTGTTCATCTAACTCTCAACTGAAGTTTTTGTTGGTCCTGCGGTGTGTGGGCGGCTTAGCAGGAGAAATAACCACTTGTAAGTGTAGGATAGCCTGTTTAGGCCAGCGTAGTTCATGGCAGACTTTACCATTTTTTTGAGGTTCGGCCAGTAACCTATTGTTAATTTTACGGTTTTAAGTGATGTAAGGCTCAGTTTTTAAAAAACTATAACTTACTCGCTGGGAGATTGATGCTTGGGATTGAAGGTTGCGACGGATCTTGTTATTAATGTGACGTTTTTTGTCATCTGGTTGGTATGAGTGGAGGGATATTGTCGCTCGTGGAAGCTTACAGCGCGCGGATTGGGAGAGGTTGATATTTTTTTTGGTTTGGCATTGTTATTGAATGTACTACTTCGAATTTTAATTATTCCGTTGGAGGAAGTGTTAGATGAAGCAGGTACAAAAAGGTTTTACGTTGATCGAATTGATGATCGTTGTTGCGATTATTGGTATTTTGGCTGCGGTTGCTTTACCCGCTTACCAGGATTACTTGACTCGCGCGCAAGTGTCTGAAGCTATGACTTTGGGTAGCGGTCTAAAACCCGTTGTTCAAGACTTCTATGCCGATGAAGGTGTTTTTACGAGTATTGATAATGGTTATTTGGGTATTCCCGCAGCAACAGGAACTGTTGGCAAATATGTTGATCAAGTAGCATTAGTCGATGGTGTAATTTCTGCTCGCATGGGTAACTCTGCCTCAGCTGTTGTTGATGCTGATATTCTTATATTGTCGCCCCGCACTACAGCAGGTTCTGTTGTTTGGCGCTGTTATTCTACGACTATTGCGGCAAAATATTTACCGTCTGCATGTAAGAGTTAATATTAGCTGACTAGATGTAAAAGCCCGCCCTGTGCGGGCTTTTTTGTTTTTGAAATGCACCTATTACCTGTAAGGTGAAGTAATTGAATGTCTGTAGTTTTATGGTCGGTTCCTAAAGTATGAGCACCTTCTTATTTGGCTCTAACCTTTCGCGATTGTACCCTTATATTTTTTTAGTTATTGTCGGTTTATTAGTCATTCTCGCATACCAGTCGGGTTTGTCTGGGCCGTTTTTGTTTGATGATTATGGAACCTTGGCGGCCCTAGGGGAAATGGGCGGGGTTTCGAGTGGAGCCTCATATTGGGCCTTTATTTCGAGCGGTGCTGCGGGGCCCAGTGGGAGGCCTATTGCGCTAGCCACGTTCCTATTGGATGGTACAAATTGGCCCGCAGAGCCGTGGCCGTTTAAACGCACAAATTTGGTTTTACACCTTATCAATGGCGTCGCACTCTGCCTTGTTGCCGTAAAGTTACTCGGCTTCGTGTCTAGATACAAAGCGAATAGGAGTCAGGCGCTGTGGGTGGGAGTTGTGGTTGCTTCTTTGTGGTTGTGCCATCCATTCCTTGTATCGACGACATTATATGTCGTGCAGAGGATGGCGCAGCTTTCACTGTTTTTTTGTCTTGTCGGGATGTATGGGTATTTGTATGCGCGGGGGGTAATACTGACGTCCAACCCCGTAAAAGCCTACCTGATTATGACTGCCAGCGTGTTGGTGGGGGCGGGGGGCGCAGTGCTCTCCAAAGAAGACGGCGCGTTACTTTTTTTCTACATAGCCTTAATTGAGTATACGGTGGTTACTTATGGCGGTGTCACGACATCGCGTTTAAGTCGAATATGGACGTTAGTATTTGTTTGGTTGCCGATTATTGGCATTATCTTATTTGTGGCAAAAATAGTGGTGGGGCCTCAGTTTTTCGAAGAGTCAATAGGTCGAGATTTCTCGCCATATGAGCGGTTATTGACCGAGTCCAGGATTTTGTTTCATTATCTTTATCATTGGATCATTCCTAAACACTTAACGTCTGGTCTATTTAATGACTCAATAGTGCTTTCTACGGGGCTTTTTGCTCCTGCGCTAACTTTTTTCGCGGTGTTAGGGCATTGCTTAGTCGTTTTGCTATTGATAGCTTATAGAAAGGTTTTCCCTCTTCTAGCTATGTCTATTTTGTTTTTTTATGCATCCCATATTCTAGAGTCAACGGTTTTGTCGCTTGAGCTATACTTTGAACACCGAAATTACAAAGCAACTATGTTTTTATTTATGCCTCTTGTTGTTTTATCTTTCGATAGATTGGGTGGAAGAAAGGCCCTACAATATTGTTCGTTTGTTATTTTGGGGCTTGTATTTTTCACGTATTTAGCGGCAGATATATGGTCTAGTAATAGTCGCCTTATGATGGCTTGGTCAAAAAAGTCACCGTATTCTATTCGTGCTCAGCAGCAAGCATCGATAGCGCTGTATAACGATGGAGAAAAGGCAGAGGCGGTTCGTTTACTGAAAGAGGCGATGGTTAGAAATCCTAATAGTATCGAATTGGCATTATCGAACGTTCTCTTGGGGTGTCGATATAATGGCGTGACGTTGAAAGAGACCGACCAGTTACTAATGTTGTCTCAACGTGCCGTATTTGATATGAGGGTCTTCGATCTCTATGACAGCGTTATAGATTTTCTTTTAACAAAGACATGTGGGTATTTTTCGACGGAGGTCGCACAGGAGATGTTGCTAGTGCTATCACGTAGCGCCAGTGCGGATAAACCTAGCGGCGGTGAGGTTTCACAAATAAGGTATCTTCAAGGTAAGCTTTTTCTTGGTGTAGGCGATTATGGAGCGGCTATGCAGGCGTTTCGGGAATCGCTGAGCATTCGTCCAGACGCTAACTACGCAATGGTGATGGCCGCAATGCTTGCGAGTAAAGGGTATTTTGATTCTGCTCTATCATTGTCAACAGAGGCGAAGCGTTATATTGGTCTAAATGGGGCCGCTGTATTGGACTCTGGCTTTAAATTAGCTCAGATTGAAGAGTTTGAACGGCAGGTGCGATTGGATATGAGCGTTCAGTATTTAAAGTAAATTAGAGTATAGCGGGCGGCATTATGAACGAAAAAATTAGCGTAATTATTCCGGCGAAAAATGAGTCAACAGGGCTGTCTAAATTTCTTCCAAAACTCTGTCTATTAAAAGATAAATTTAATTTTGAAGTGATAGTCGTGAATGATGGTTCTACGGACAATACGAGTGAAATTTGTAGGAGGCACGATGTTACTGAGCTAGTACATCCTTATTCGAAGGGCAATGGTGCTGCAATTAAAAGCGGCGCTCGATCGGCTAAGGGTAGTACTTTTGTTTTCATGGATGGTGATGGCCAGCATGATGCAAACGATATCCCTCGGTTAATCTCTCGCTATAACGAGGGATACGATATGGTGGTAGGGAATAGAGATGGTAAGTCGCAAGCTAGTTTTGGTCGGTTGGCGGCTAACAGATTGTACAATCGTCTTGCAAGCTGGATGGTTGGTTACCGCGTTCGAGATTTAACTTCAGGCTTTAGGGTAGTTGATGCCTGTAAATTTAAAGAGTTTTTATATATTCTCCCTAATGGCTTCTCCTATCCAACAACGAGCACAATGGCCTTTTTTCGTGCAGGGTATAGTGTATGTTATGAACCTATCGTGGCAGCAAAAAGGGAAGGTAAGAGTCATATTAAGTTATTGAAAGATGGCGTTCGATTTTTGTTAATAATATTTAAAATTGGAACACTATATTCCCCCCTTAAACTGTTTACTCCTGTGAGCTTAATCGCCTTCGGTCTAGGTGTTGGCTACTATGGCTTTACGTACTTTACGGCCGGACGTTTTACCAATATGAGTGCTCTCCTATTTAGTACCTCTTTGTTGATTTTTATGATGGGGCTTATTTCAGAACAGATTACAGCGATTATGTATAAAAAAGATGAGTAGTAATCTAACGACAGATGAGTGTTTGTATAAACAATATGGGTGCGCCGTAATTGTTACTTATTACCCGGACCAAGATTTTAAGGGGCGAGTTGAAGCCTTTCGTAGAGAGTTTTCTTCAATTGTTGTTGTAGATAATTCTGATTCCGACGTTGTACGGCAGTATTTGACCGGGTTCTTAGCTTCAGGCGAGTTACTTTGCAACCCTAGCAATTTGGGAGTGGGTGCCGCATTTAATGCGGGTGTTGAACACGCATCGATGTGCGGTGCTTTTTGGGTGGCGTGTTTTGATCAGGATTCGCTCATTCTTAGTGGCGCTACGAACGTCTACCTTTCCGTATTGAAAGAATGTCTCGGGCGAGATGTGATCGTGGGTTCAAATTATAATGGGAGGCGTAACTTGCCGTTGGTTAAAAGGAGCGCAGACATAACGGGCAATAGTGGTTTTGCCGTCACAACAGTTATTTCGTCGGGAACCGTTTGTCTTATCGAATCGTGGCAGCGACTAGGCGGACTGAATGAGTCCTACTTTATAGATTCTGTTGATCATGAGTTTTGTTTGCGTGCGAAAGCGCAAGGTTTTCTAATTCTATTAACGGTGGAAAATACAATTGTCCATAATATTGGGCTGGATAATACAGGTGGAATTGGAGTTCCACTTCATGCGCCGTATAGAAAATATTATATCTTTCGTAATGTGGTTCTCACGATAAAGGAATATTATTTACATTACCCGCTTTGGTGCTTTGTTCAGTTAATCCGCTTGTTTGTTGAGTTTTTCTCGATAGTATTCTTTGAACCTGAAAAGAAAAAACGCAGCCGGTGTGCTTTTCTTGGTCTCCTGCATGGCCTTAAAGGCCTCGCTGGGGCGCTTGTTAATAAGGAGCGGTTTTGAGTAAGAGCGATATATTGGTGGTAGGGGTCCATAAAAAAACCGATGGTTATCCGAATATTAAGTTTAAAATAGAAAAATTATTGGCGTCTAATCTATCTGTAACGGAGTTGAATCGTCCTGTGCCTGTATTAGGCTTTGGAATGACGAAGTCGGTGTTTACATTGTGTGTGGCTTCGTTCTATTTTATGGTTAATCATGTTTTGCTATTGGTATCCTATTGCAGAAATAATCCCGCTAATAAAGTGGTCTATATACCTTATCCTGCTGTCATGTTTTGTTTCTTGTTGTCGCTTTTACCGCGTAGATTAAAGCCTAAAAAAATTGTGCTCGATGCCTTTATTTCTTTGTATGACACCATTGTTTGCGACAGAAAGTTGCTGCGTAAAACTAACGTAATAGCAAAGTATCTGCTGATTATGGAAGCTCGCGCTTATGCATTCGCTGACAAAGTGATTACTGATACGCATAATAATAGTGATTATTTTTCTTTGTTGTTTGAGTTGCCGTTGAGTAAGTTTGAAGCTGTTCCTCTCACTATTGATGAGCACGTTTTTCATTATCATTCGAAAGCGCCGGGCTCTACATTGAATGTGTTGTTTGTTGGGACAATGGTACCTTTGCACGGCATTGATTCGATTATGGCGTGTATTAAAATGTTGCGGTTAGATAAAAGCATCCAGTTTCGGGTGGTTGGGTCGGGTCAAAGTAGTCGTGTGGTTGATGATTTACACAAGTTATATCCAGATAGCTTTGAATGGATATCGGATTGGCAATCCTCCGATAAGGTTATGGCGCATATTCAGTGGGCGGATGTTTGTCTCGGTATATTTGGGGTTGAGGAGAAGACTCAGCGCGTTTGCCCCCTAAAAATGTATTTATATATGGCTTGTGGAAAAGCTGTGGTTACGGGAGCGACGGCTTGGACTGAGCAATGTGTTGACGATATTGCTGTCCGTCCATTCGAGTGTATCCCTGTCGGTGATTCCTGCGCCTTAGCGGAAAAATTACAAAGTTTGTACGCCAATCGTTCTAGGCTTTCAGCGTTATCGGTTTTGAGTTTACGTTTTTATCGAAGAAATATGAGCAATAAAGTCTCAATGGCTCGGTTGATTGATGTGATGATGAAGTCGTAGTTTCCGAAAAATATAAGTGTTGTGAGGAGGGTGTTTGTGAGTGATGATATTAGTTCTATGCTTGCGGCAGTTGTTGTTGTCTTTCATCCTGGAGATGAGCTTGTTGGCAATATCCTTTCGTATTTAAATAAAGTTGATAAAGTTTATGTGTATAAAAATTCAGTGATAAAGCCGACGTTAGCTAAAAGTTTAGCTGATATGGGTGGAAAAGTTATTGTGGTTGGAGACGAACATAATACGGGCATCGCCAAAGCGCTGAATGAAGGGTGCGAAGCTGCCTGTCGAGATGGATATGAGTTTTTGTTGACTATGGATCAAGATAGTTCATTTGATTCTTTTTATGTCGATTTTAGTGGGAATCTTGATGAGGATGTAGGGCTTCTATATCCGGTATATCAACTGGAAAGTGTGGAAAGTAGAAGTCGGCCGCCATGGGTTATGACGTCAGGTAATATTGTTTCGCTTAGCGCTTGGAGGCATGTTGGGGGGTTTGATTCGTCACTCTTTATTGACGGGGTAGACTTTGAGTTTTGCATGAGGCTAATGTGCTCTGGCTTTTCGGTGTTGGAGGATGATACTGCGAAATTACAGCATCAGCTGGGAGATTCTTTGGAATTTAAGGCGTTTTTATTTATACGGTATCGAGTAGCCAATCACTCCCCAATTCGTCAATATTATATTTTTCGAAATTACTCTCGGATTGTTTTTCGGTATTTGTTTCGTCAGCCCAGATGGAGTTTTTTTTTGTTATGGGTTCTGTTTGTTAGGTTCTATAAGTTGTTTTTGTTCGAGCAAAGGGACTCGAGTCTTTTTAAAATGGCTATGAGAGGTGTTTGGGATGCCTCGTTACAGATAAGCGGCCCCTTTCAGCCGTCAAAAAAATAGATCTATATGAAGCAGCTGGCCAATGTGTTAAGCGTGTATGCGGTTTCGTCAATTATTAGTCGTTCCGCACCTTTGTTAATGCTGCCAATAATGACATCGTATCTGTCACCCTTCGAATATGGCATGTTTGCGGTTTTTATAACGATATCAGTTGCGGTTGCGCCTCTATTACTCTGGGGTGGGCATTACTATCTAAGTGTTGAGTATTTCTATCGGGAACGCGATGACTTTTACGATCTTCTTTGGTCTGTTTTAGCCATCCCCTTCATTCTATTCCCACTGCTACTGATATTGTTTTTAGGTTTTGGGTATTTCGGCATTCTGTTTGAGTTAGATTATATTTATTTTATTTTGATACCGGTGTCAGCATTGTTGGGGTGTCCTTTAGCGCTGATAGCAGTTTTATTGCGTGTAAGCGGAAGGCCAAAGAGTTTTGCTTTTATAGAGGTTTTGAATACACTTGTTCAGGTGTGTTTTTCTTATCTTTTTGTTGTATATATTAATGGTGGCCTAGCAGGTCGCATAGAGGGTTTTTTAGCTGGAGGATTTATAGTTTTTCTGGTGACTTTGTATATCTATGTTAGGGCTTCCCCTAGATGTAATTTTAAAAAATCTACAATTTTTAATGTTTTTAAGTATGGCGTAAGTATTGCACCATACGAAATCGGGAATGGGCTAGGCAAATCTGCAGATAGGTTTCTTCTTCTTTTTGTGCTGGGAGGTGGGAGTGTGGGAGTGTATTCTGTTGCAGCGCAAATTGCAGGTGTTGCGCAAATTGCTATTAGTGTGTTTACGTTAGCGTGGCAACCATTTTTATTCGATAAGTTGCGAGGGGGCGCTAACAATAGTCGCTTACTTGTGTTTTATTCTTGGGGTTTTATACTCGTTTTTTTTGTGGGGGCCGCGTTAAGTATGTTTGTTATCCCTTATGTGTATAAATATTTTGTGGGAAAAGGTTACCATTCATCATTGTCTTATTTTGGCTGGTTTTCAGCAGCGTATTTCTTTGTGTTTATTCAAGCGTTATTTACAGATTATATTTTGTTTAAAAAGAAAGCGAAGTATTTATCACTTATTGTTTTTGTGAACTTACTTTGTTTCTCTATCAGTGGTGTTTGTTTTATTGGTCTATATGGTGAGGCCGGCGCGGCAATGGCCTTTTGTTGTAGCTCTGCGGTGTCAATGTTAATGGCAATGATTATTGCTTATAAGCTTTCTCCAATGCCGTGGTTTTGTTTTTTTTCGCGAGCATGAAGCGTTGATATTCGGCGCCGTAAGCCGGCGTGTAAAATTCAGTCATGTTTTTTAGCTGAAAATGCAAACTGAAGATAGCGTGTATCTAGCCCAAGAAGGAGGGCGAGGATAGATTTAACTAAGTTACTAAACGGGTAGGGTTCTATCTTTATAGAATTAATTCCTTTTATCTCCGTTATCTTGTAGCCGTTTTTTGTGAGTGCTCGGACAATACTTTTTTTCGTAAAAAAACGAAGATGTGTTGAGTCGAGAATCCCTTCGTCTTTGTATTTCCAGTCTTTTTGAAATAAGAGTTCCATGAGGTTTGATACGTATCTGACGTTTGGAATTGAACCCATAATCACGCCATTCTTTTTTAGTTTGTCTTTTAGATCCAGAAGTAGTTCGTCATGGTCGGTGACGTGTTCAATTATGTCGTTGCATATTATTAAGTCGAAATATTTATCAGGAAGGTTTTTACTGGCATCGTGGTAGGTGGCATTAAAAATTATATCGACATTTTTTTTTGCTAGATTGGCTTGTTCTTTGTTGGGCTCCACCCCCCAATAATCACATTTTTGGATTAGATTGTGCGCGAAACTGCCGTCACCACAGCCGATTTCCAGTACTCTGGAATATGTTTTTGGGATAAATTGTTTTAATTCTGGGCGTGATCCAGTGTAGTAGTAGTTGGGCTTTCTTTGCTTCATTTGGCACCTATTGTGATATGGTTATTTGTTATATTATTTTTAGGGACAAATCTATGGCGCAGCAGTTTTTGGTGAGATCTCCAGTGGAAATATAATCAATGGCGTACGTTTTGAGTGTTGAAACCTGGGTATGTGTCACATTGCCAGATACTTCGTATTTCGATGCGTTACGTTTTTGATTCCCCGCTTCGGCCAGCATATCGGCACTAAAATTATCAAGCATTACAACGTCGGCGCC
>Ga0065722_100063_pt1 | contig 10054 bp, 8 predicted proteins | sample BansetMetagenome_FD_59109 | JGI IMG/M metagenome (GOLD analysis project Ga0065722, IMG submission 59109) | Bankia setacea gill microbial communities from Puget Sound, Washington, USA - Caecum Enriched | ecosystem: Host-associated > Mollusca > Digestive system > Ceca | place: United States...
ATACACAAATGGTTATTGTATTATTTGGTTGCCTAATTCCTATTTTTGCATGTCTCAATAAATATAGTTTGTACATTAGCGAACCCATAGCTCACATATTTTTGCTCAATCATTAAAACAAAAAAATTTTATTGTCACATTTTGAGAATTTCGCATAAGCATCAACGANAAGCATCAACGACAAGAATCCACACAAGATAGGCGGGTATAGATAATGCGAAATATATGCTTTCGATATTCAGCTACAAAATTAATATGCTTGTTAATGCTTATCATTGTCCCAAAACAGATTATGGCGAATTCATATGAATTAATTACGCCTGGTACCGGCTATCAAGGAACACTCCAACAACTTAAATCACGTCAGGGCCGCTTTAGCTGGTCACCCTGGGCGGCAAACTATGATTTTAGCGGCTATGAGTTTTTTTTGGATGGTAACGAAGCAGATAATTGGAACGACAACTATACAGAACATATGTTTGCAATGATCATCTGGGAGCCGCCTGTTGAGAATATTGAAAACATTGTATTTATTGCTGCTGGGCAACAGGGACTAGAAAACATTCGAGAGGCCTACCCTAATATCGCTACAGGTCAAAAAAACAATTGGCACAGCAATCAGGGTATTCTCAATAAGTGGCAAAGGATGCCAAGCAAATATAATGTCCCGATTGTAGACAATTCAATAGCTGGCCAAATAGTAGCGGATGCAGAATTAAATAACAGTGGATATTTTGGTTTTGACTCTTCAAATACTTTTATGGCGCTTATTTTTGATTCTCGCGTTAATAATGAACTATCCGTANCGCGCAAACACGGCGCAACTGAAAATTTTCTCAAATGGTTGGGCTCTCGAACGACACATTGGAAAAATGGAGCAAAAGGCAAAACTGTCTATTTAGCGGGAACAAGTAGGGGCGGTGCACTCGCCGTACACATGGCATATGCGATGCAAAATTCCCCTCTTTTCACCTCGAAATACCAGGCTGCAAATATTATTGTCGCCTCATTAGACGGCGTGTTTAACTATAAACAAGACGAAATGTATAACACAGATGTTAAAGTGTCTAATCCTCGCTCGAGCAGTGACCATTGCTATTTAACGGATTTCCCGTACTACTTTAATCAGCGCACTAACATAAACCTGTTACAAATTGCCGGCGGTAAACCCGTAAATGGAATTGTAGCCGTTAAACAGCGGTGTTTCGCCTTTAGTAATTACCATTCGTTGAATAGCAGCTACAAACACCATTGGGTAACCCGTTCACACAAAGAAATTGGCCGAGAGTACCACGACGATACGGTCGGCGAACAACTTCGGTTTTTGAACCAGCACACAAGTATACGGAATAAGACCTACGAGCCACCACGCGGCGCTATTCAATTTCGACATAAGTCTAGCGGTAGCTTTATTTACTCCTCAGGTGCAGACACTGGGCCTGTAGGCCATGACAATGATCCCAACAGCATCTCACATCATAAAAAATATTGGCGACTTCAAGGGGTTGGAAACAACCAATTTGTGATAAAGAGCGAATTCGACGGCTCTTATCTCTATGCAACAAACACCAATGGATCGAAATTACGCCATCGTGCAGGAGCAATCGATCCAAGCCTTTATTTTACCAAGCAGTCTGCCAGTAATGGCTTTCGTCTAAAGCACCAACAAACCGGTAATTGCTTATACAACCATAGCGACGGGTTTGTAAGGGTCTGGCCCTGCTGGAATAGCGAAAACATGATCTATCAAAGCAACAAAGCTTTGTGGTCAAACGTATCGGTTAAAACGACCTACCCCGGTTATTCCATTAGCAACATAATAGATGGTTCTAATAGCACCAGCTTGGGTGGATCAAACAGCTGGGTAAACAATAAGGGCAGCACCTTGGCGGAAAGGGAGATCACTTTAGAATGGGATCACGATCTTTATTTCTCTAAAGTTAATATCTACACAACAATCGGCTACGAATTACAAGAATACGAAATACTCTTTCATGATGGCATTACATGGCAATCACTGTATCACCTTAAAAACAACACACTCGCCACTAAAAGGCATGTTTTTCCATCGATTTACAAAACCCGAAAACTGATGATCAGGCCTTTAAGGGGCTCAGTAAGGCAACCTGGATACGCACGAATTAATGAAATAGAAGTATTCTAGGAGAATGGTATGTTACCCACAATTACGAGTTACACTGGAAAAAAGTGTACGCCAAAAGTAGACAATGTTTCCAACTCTGATATTGAACTTCAATTGGTCGGTGCGAAAACGTTAAGCGAATTGCATAATGCTTGTAGTTTAGTGCGTGAAAAGAATGGCTTTGATATATTTACGATAATGTTGCGAGGTAACGCGACAAAAAATCATTCATCGCTATTTATGAGTAGAGAATATCATTTTGATTTCACCGATCACTATTTGAAGAGTAAATACTATTTGTGTGATCCCGGTATTCGACTCGCAAATGAAACTAAACAACCTTTGATATGGTCTAGCGAATATTATTTTNGTTCATTACGTAACGATCTTTCTACAAGCGAAGGTTCTGTTTTGTCAGACGCTATTGACTTTGGCATGAGAGGTGTTTGTATATTTCCGTTTTTTGGCCCCCATGGTATTACCGGCCTACTGCGATTTTCCAATGATCACTATTTGGATATATACAGTGAAAAATTGTCGGTAAGACCTGTAATTCAAGAACTCGCCCGGTTTTCTGAATTCCTATTTGTGGCGCTCGTTCGAATATTGGGTATTTTTAGCAGCGATAGCCATCCCCTAAGCACCCGAGAAAAGGACGTTCTTTCCTATATAGCTTTCGGGAAACAACCCATAGCTGTTGCAGAAATATTGAGAATATCCGAGCATACGGTAACTAATCATTTGAGAACAATTCGAAGTAAACTCAGCGCACGAAATACGGCACACGCTGTGGCAAAAGCGGTATGGTTGAACGAAATACAGCCTTTCTAACGTGTATTGCTAGTCGCTCGATTTGAAGCTGGTTCTCGTTATGTCGGTTTAATAANCCCGATTTTACTGTTCCATATAGTCATTTTGCAAGGCTTTGGGCTACCTTAGTTAGCGTAGCGTTTATTTTCGATTTTCCCTTCTAACCGCCATAAGCAACAAACCTTCTCCCGATTTTTTTGTTTCACACTTTCGCAGCGGCAGCACTACAAGTAGTGCGCAAATGTAGATTACTATCAACACCGCTGCGCGTGTCGCAGGTTCCCACAGAAAGAAATCTGCGCCGCAGATGATCGTNCCATTATATTTTAACGTTGATATAACNCAGTTTCTATTTGTTTTTTTCGAGTTATTGGCCTACAAAACACACCCTCAAACTATAGTCAATAACGATTATTCGTTATTGTCGAAAATGTGTCCAACTGTAAAAATTCTTATGCTCGCTGAGTAATTGGCGGTTTGACATTTCCGCTAGATATTTTTGCATTATTGAGCTGTTTCACCTCGTATCCGTAAATTTTTGCATGATTTTCGCCTTATATTTTCAGAAGGCTCCAAAGTTACGGATGGCACGTTGTTCGCGTTGCGTGCCTTTCATCTACAACTATTTGAGAACTGATTATGAAAACACCATTCAGGTTAGGGCTGCCAACAATAGCGCTATTTTCTGCCTTACTTTCGCTCGATGCATTCGCTATTAATTGGAGCTCGCAGATAATTAATGGGAACGAATTTCCTGTAATCTCTCGCCTTAAAAGCNCTGGCGGCGTCTGTTTGCCCTATGAGCGCCGAACGAAGGCACGGGCGCCAATTGATATTGAAACAAAGGGCGCAAATAAAAATTGGACGCCATGGATCGAAGGCCGGTTTACTGCGCCAAATGGTTGGACAATCGATGATCTTGATCTTGTAACACTGTCAGCGGCAAATACCCGTTTACACGAAGGTCCGTGGAATGTGAATAATGGCCAGAAAACGCTTATAACAAGCGAATTTAAAACCGTAGAAAATAGAGTAACTGACTACATTTTTAGTTTAGACCTGGAAGGAAAATATAAGAATAAGGGCGCTAAATTTGAGGCTGAACTAATTTCAAAATTTCATAAACTGGTTGAATCGTACCAATCGCTAGCTGTTGCCATGGAAAGTACAGATGACGTTGTTTGGCATCGTGCAAGAGTACGTAATAATGGCGTTTTGAAAGCAAACGTTCGGTCATGGTGGCGCGGACACATAAGTGTCACAGAAGTCTGTCTGCCCCCTGAAATCACCAGTGCGCCCGCACTGGAAAGCACACTGAAAAGCTGGACAATTGCTGTTGTAGATGACTTTGAAGAAGAATACGCACAGTCGAAAAAACCGATCGCGAATTGGACTTTTGAGAATTACAGCGCAGCAGACGTGACTGGAAATGGTAACAACGGCACATGGATAAATTATAACTATTATCCAACTGGGTCCGGCGCAATTGGTACAGCGGCCTATACCGGTAACGCAGGCAACTCAAACGGTAAAGGCTATGTAAAAATAGCAAACACCGGAAAACTCAATAATTTGGCACAATTTACATTAGCCGCCTGGGTGTACCCTACATCCAATACTACCGGTGACATACTGGCTAAAGTGAACCCCAATAGAGATTTTCTTCTGCAAATTAATAATTCTGGTCAGCTAAGCGTACACCACGCACAAGGCTCAACCTACTATACATGTACTAGTTCTTCCAGCGTGCCTACAAATGCCTGGACACACGTAGCTGCAACCTGGGAAAACTACTACAGCGGTGGATATTGGAGATTGTATGTTAACGGGCAGTACGACAATACCTGTAGTGCAAGTACTACCCCCAAATGGACCGGAAATAATATTAGTATTGGATCCTTACAGTACGGTAGCCAAGTATTTAATGGACGAATCGACGAAGTAAATGTGTTTGATTATAAGATGAGTACCAGTGAAGTGAATGCGTTATTCAAGAAGCGTTAATTGATTAANNATTAGCTANACAACGATAGTCCAGCCTTGCGTCTCGCGGGCTGGANTTTTTACTTAAGGGCACCTCCATGCATTAATTTTTGGGCTCTACGCGAGCTAGTAAGTCTTTTCTAAGGGCACTGTGCGAGCGTTGAGTCTCGCACCCGAAACTTGCAGATTTCTACAGTAAACGGTGAATTACATGCTGTAGAGGTCGATCAAAAAATACCCGTTTGGCAACGCGTAGACTTTGCCATTGACGAATGGCGAAAGCTGCGTTTTAGTAAAGCTATTGGGTTCTAACACTGTAATATTTTTTAAATGGAAGTTTTCACCTTCCTGTTCAAACTCAATAGAGTGCTTGGCTAGCGCTGGTACCCAGCTTTCATATAGTACTCGCGGTAACGCGATAGAGCTATTCAACATCTGCGGGTTATTTTCAACAATCTTAAGTGCATCGACCTCGGAAAACTGCAGAAGCACTAATAAGTTTTGNGCATCACGTTCGGTACTGCTTGGCTCCTGCCATTTCACCGATATTACATCGTAAGGTATTGAAATTAATTTTGGTAAAATTCCCAGTTCTGTATGAATAAGATTTGTAGGTGCCATGTCTTTATCTCCGCACGCGCCAATAATTACAGTTACTATTACCAATAGACAATATCGCATACTCTGCTCACCTTTTTCGCCTGGGTTTAGCTGGCACCCTAGGAGTCCATATTCCCATGCTGGCAACCCCTAATTCAGTACCTTTCCAGTTGAATGANCTTTCAAGTGTNGCGGTGTGCCTATAGCCATGCGCTAGTCCACACACCACGAATCTTCCATTTTCGTCATCCGGTATACCAGACGCAATATCTGTCATACCTGGATTGAAATTGTATTGGTCTTCAGCTGAAATTTTTAGTTTCATTGAAAATTCAGGTGGTTTGACATTCGATACGCTTCTTTTTACCGAAACCATACCGCTCAGCCATAGGGTATGTGCCCCAATTGCTTTTTGCCAATTTTCTGTTGCTGGATATGGAAAGGCACCGCGGAGATAGCTGTGGCTTGCAGCACTTGAGCCGCACGGAATAGCAGGGCCCGTAAAGCTAAACGACTTGGGTTCCCCACCCTGTTGCCAAAGTTTTATAGCCGCATCTTGTGCGTCTAATATTGCATTCCTAAGCGTTANCCTGCCACTCTCATCACTACCCACATAACGCTCGAACGAAAATGTTTTTGCCTTGCCTTTTCCATTTAGGAAATGGCTATATGCGGCAATAGCATCACTTAAATCCGATCGAATAAGCGCCGCACCATCCATCATCAGCGTCCATTTGTAGAGCGCCAAGTAATCGGATATTTCTGCATCGCTTTTAGGAAACTTAGAGAAACCATCATCATGACGGATACTCGGTCTAGAAGGCTGGCCAATTCTGTAGGTGCCCAACGTTTCAGTCGTGGACGATTGAAAGGGCGTAATAACATTGCTTTTTTGCTGTCTGTACCAACTAGAATTATCTTGTTTTGGAATATCTTCGGCTTGGCGGCCTCTACCTCTCTCTGAGCGATCTCTGTCAAAATCACCCGTATTTGGGTTGCCAGAGCCGCGAGCACTCCTTGAACCTTTNTCTTCGATTTTCTTTTTTATTTCTGCCAAGTCCATAAGCAACCCATATACTCAGTTTAGCAAGGAGGCACAAGGGTAACTTAACTTCATCGNTAAAAACGCAACGCGGTTTACATTTGTATACCGATAACGAAAAAAAGCAGCCGAAGCTGCTTTTTGGGGGAAGTTGAAGAGACTGGCGTTTAGCGCGTGCGTTTTTTAATTGCCCGCAGGGTGCGCAGTTGCGCGGCGGCTTCCGCAAGTTGGGCAGCGGCTTTGGAGTAGTCCATACCGTCGCCTAAGTTGGCGAGGGCTTGTTCGGCTTCACGTTTGGCTTCTGCAGCAGCGGCTTCATCCATATCACCCGCGCGCAGGGCCGTGTCAGCGAGAACTGTTACGGAGTCTGGCTGTACTTCTAGGTAACCACCAGAAACGTAATAGATTTCCTCTTCGCCATTTTGCTTCTTCAGTTGAATAGGCCCAGGCTGCAAACCCGTTAGCAGAGGGGCATGGCCATAGCCAATACCCACATCGCCTTCGGAACCCGCAGCAACAAGCAATTCGACCAAACCGGAAAAGATTTCCTCTTCAGCACTGACGATATCGCAATGTATAGTTAATGCCATTGTCTTTGCCTCTGGCTAGTTACGCGGCTTTTTCAGCAATTTTAGCGGCTTTCTCTACAGCTTCGTCGATTTTGCCAACCATGTAGAACGCCTGCTCTGGAAGAGCATCGTAATCGCCGGCCAGCAGGCCTTTAAAGCCAGCAATGGTATCTTTCAAGGATACATACTTACCCGGCGAACCGGTGAAGACTTCGGCAACGTGGAATGGCTGTGACAGAAAGCGTTCGATCTTACGCGCACGGGATACAGTCTGCTTGTCTTCTTCAGACAGCTCGTCCATACCCAAAATGGCGATAATGTCTTTCAGCTCTTTATAGCGCTGAAGCACTGTCTGTACACCACGTGCAACGTCATAGTGATCCTGGCCGATGACCAAAGGATCTAGCTGACGAGAAGACGAATCCAATGGGTCGATTGCAGGGTAAATACCTTTTGACGCAATATCACGGCTCAGTACAACGGTAGAGTCGAGGTGTGCGAAGGTGGTGGCAGGCGACGGGTCGGTCAAGTCATCCGCGGGTACGTATACGGCCTGAACAGAGGTAATGGAGCCAGTCTTAGTAGACGTAATACGTTCCTGAAGAACACCCATTTCTTCTGCCAGTGTAGGCTGATAACCCACCGCAGAAGGCATGCGGCCCAGCAGTGCCGATACTTCGGTACCCGCAAGGGTGTATCGATAGATGTTATCAACAAAGAAAAGTACGTCTTTACCTTCGTCACGAAATTTTTCGGCCATGGTCAAACCGGTGAGTGCAACACGTAGACGGTTACCGGGCGGCTCGTTCATCTGGCCGTATACCATGGCCACTTTAGATTCTGCTGGGTTCTCAATGTTTACAACACCGGATTCCTGCATTTCGTGATAGAAGTCGTTACCCTCACGAGTACGCTCACCTACACCGGCGAAAACTGACAGGCCAGAGTGCTCCAGTGCGATGTTGTTAATCAGNTCCATCATGTTGACGGTTTTACCAACACCGGCACCACCAAACAGACCCACTTTACCGCCCTTGGCAAACGGACATACTAGGTCGATGACCTTTACGCCNGTTTCCAGTAGCTCATTAGTGGCAGAAAGTTCGTCGTAGGCAGGTGCTTTACGGTGAATAGGCATACGAGTTTGCTCGCCAATTTCGCCGCGTTCATCAATAGGGTTACCCAACACGTCCATAATGCGGCCCAGTGTTTCGGTACCAACAGGTACAGATACAGGGGAGCCGGTGTTCGATACTGCCAAACCTCGGCTGATGCCCTCGGAACCACCCATGGCGATACAACGAACAATGCCGTCACCCAATTGCTGCTGCACTTCCAGTGTAAGGCCCTTGCCTTCGACTGACAGTGCGTCGTAAATACCGGGTACGGAATCACGCGGGAATTCCACGTCAATTACCGCGCCGATGATTTGTACGATACGTCCGCTACTCATTTTCGCTTCCTCGTATTCCAAATATGGCAATATTTAAATTCTTTCAATTTCTGGATTCCCGCTTTAGCGGCAATGACATTGCATCGTCGTACCCGCGAAGGCGGGTACCCATTCACTAAACCGCTGCTGCACCACTCACAATTTCAGACAATTCCTGAGTAATCGCTGCCTGCCGAGCTTTGTTGTAAACCAGTTGCAGGCCGTCAATCAAATCGCCAGCGTTGTCGGTTGCACTTTTCATCGCAATCATTCGTGCGGCTTGCTCGCAAGCGCCGTTTTCGACAACAGCCTGATACACCTGAGATTCCATGTATCGAATCATTAAGCCATCGAGTAAATCGTGCGCTTCAGGCTCGTAGATGTAATCCCAGGTATGCTTGTGGCTTTCACTGGTTTTGTCTGGCTTTAAAGGCAACAGCTGACTGACCGTTGGATCTTGAGTCATGGTATTCACGAACTCATTCCCGGCTAGATATAGACGGTCGATTTTGCCTTCGGCAAATGCATCGAGCATAACCTTAACGCTACCGATAAGAGCCGTAACAGAAGGCTTTTCACCCATATCACGCACACTGGCGAGGATGTTGCCACCCACACTGTTGAAGAACGCAGAACCTTTAGCGCCCACAAGGCACAGGTCTACGCCAACATCTTTATCAGCCCAGGCTTTACTGTGCATCACAACCGACTTGAACAGGTTAATGTTCAAACCACCGCAAAGACCACGATCAGTAGAAACCACAATGTAGCCCACACGCTTAACTTCGCGCTCNCTCAAGTACAAATGCTTGTACTCGGGATTGCCGTTGGCGATATGACCCACCACATTGCGAATGCGCTGGGCGTAGGGTTTACCGGTTTGCATACGCTCCTGTGCTCTACGCATTTTGGAGGCCGCAACCATTTCCATCGCACTGGTAATCTTTTGAGTGTTTTTGATACTACCTATTTTGGTACGTATCTCTTTTCCGCTCGCCATTGTTACTCTCGCTACTAGCTGTCACTAAAACTGTGAATTACCAGGTTTGGGTGGCTTTAAAGTCGTCTAACGCTGCTTTTAGCTTGACGGCAATATCGTCATTGTAGGCACCCGTGTTCATCTCACCCATAAGCTCTGCATGACTGCTGTTCATGTAAGACAATAAAGAAGCTTCGAAAGACTCGATCTTGGCCACTTCAACATCTTCCAAATAACGCTCGTTCGCGGCGTAAACCACAACACCCATATCAGCAACACTTAACGGCGAGTACTGCTTTTGCTTCATCAGCTCGGTTACCCGCTCACCGTGGTCCAACTGGGCCTTGGTAGCATCGTCGAGATCGGAAGCAAACTGCGAGAAAGCCGCCAGCTCGCGGAACTGTGCCAGTGCGGTACGAATACCACCGGACAGTTTCTTAATCACTTTAGTTTGAGCCGAACCACCTACGCGCGATACCGATACACCGGCGTTCAT
>Ga0065722_100072_pt1 | contig 10051 bp, 6 predicted proteins | sample BansetMetagenome_FD_59109 | JGI IMG/M metagenome (GOLD analysis project Ga0065722, IMG submission 59109) | Bankia setacea gill microbial communities from Puget Sound, Washington, USA - Caecum Enriched | ecosystem: Host-associated > Mollusca > Digestive system > Ceca | place: United States...
GAGTAGGTTGAAATGATACTGTTTTTTTTTGTGCCTTGTATACCAGTCGGGCTTTTCGGTAGGGCCTGGGTAGGAGTGTAAGCGATTCGGCTTCGGGGCGTGTCATAGAAGTTTGCGGAGCTTGGGGGGCGCCATGAAATTGGGTAGAAATCTTTATGACTNCGATTATAGGTGAGCCAGTTGGTAGCCGAGTGCTTGGCGTAATTGTGCCGTATTGCTTACGTTTTATCCGCTAGGGACACATTAAAAATTGAAAGAATAGCGGAGCGATAGTTCGCGCCCGCGATTGCTTAGCCCTTGCGTTAATACTTGGCCTTGCGGTGGGGTTAAATAGTTTTTATCCGTGAGGTTTTTAAGCATAAGGCTTATTTGATGTGTGTGGTTAAAACTGTAGTCGAGGCGTGAGTGGAAGAGGCTGTAACCGTCAACGTCTAAGCGCCCGTTAGGTGAGTCCATAATTCTTGCTGAGTTGTATTGCGCCGATAAATGCCATTGCCATTGTTTGTGGTGGTAGTTCAAACGTATAGATGCAAGATTATCGGCCTGCCGAAACTGGGAGGCCGGTAATTCTGTGAGGAGGGTAATGTTGCTGTGAAGCTGCCAGTAAGTATTCAGCCAAAGGCTGAACTCACTCTCGATACCTTTGGTGGTTTGGTTGGCCTGTCGGTTTANAAAGGTGCGGGTAGTGTCGATAAAGTCTTGTTCTATAGCATGACTAATGCGATTAAGGAAAAGTGACGTGGCGAAATGAAACTTCCCCTTACTGAATAACCAATTAATCTCACGCGTACTTACGGTTTCTGGCTCCAGGTTTGGGTTGCCCAGAAGCGTGTTGTTATCGGTAAAGTGAAGCTCATTGGTAGTGGGGGCACGAAAAGCCTCACCGTATAAAAATTTAAGGGAGTGATGCTGGCCTAGTTGCCAGGTTAACGCTGCCCGCGGGCTTAGTGGGCTTTTTATTTCTGTGTAGTGATCGTAACGGCCACCTAGTACTATCTCAATATTGGCTGAGGCTTGTAGTAAGGTTTGCAGAAAACCACCGTAGACTTCGTATTGGGATTTTTCGGCAATGGTAGTAGCGTAATTATTTGTTTCGCCTAGGTACTCTATGGGAAATAGGTCCAAATTNAAATTTGTATTTAAANTCGATTCGTCTTGCGATACGTGTCGGTATTCAATCCCGCCCTGAAAACTAAGGGTTTCTTTGGCTNCCCAGTTACTATACACATTAACGGTTCTGGAATTCTCAGACTGCTGCAGGTGAGCTCGCAGCGGTTCATTGCTGGGGGGTACGCTGCCGCCGTAGGCGTAGGAGAAACCGGCTGGTGCGAGCTGAGTGTTAGGCCTGTATTGATTGTTTGTAAGGTTCGCATGCAGCTCAAAGTCGAGTTCCCCCAGTTGGGCGGCATGTTTTGCACTGAAATGGTAATGGCTGTTTTCGGTGGTGTTTTCTTTGCCCCCCAAGTGTTCTACTACGTAGTATTGCTCTGTGTTTCGCTGCTGGTAAACGGCTTCTATTTGGGTTTTGTGGTTTCCCACCATGAGGCGAATATCATTCTTGGCCTGTTTGTCTGGAATGGCTTCGAGCGTTTGAGAATACATATTTTCTAAGCTAAAGGTTTCGCCTGGGTCTTGCTCGGTAATAATCGATATATCGGCAGCCCATTCATAAAAAGCAGTATTTGCNAGTACGCTTACTTGTGTTCGATTGTTGTNGGCCAATTCCAGTTGTACGTTATTTTCGCCGGTAACCGTATCGATNTTGATCACACCCATAAACGCGTTGGAACCATAAAGTGCAGAGCCTGGCCCTCGAATGAATTCAACTTTAGCGATGTTGTTTAAGAGAATGCCGGGTGTGGCCAAGGCACCATCGGAGTGGCGGTTGTAGCGTACACCGTTTATCAGAATAAGCACTTCCCTGCTAGACGTACCGACTCTTCTACCGCGCGATGAGTGGTAATACTCGTCGGCGGCTTCAGCTTGCCTAAAGCTTTGGAAGCCCGGAACAAAGTTCATCAGTTCATGCAGGTAGTGCACCGGCATTGTGGCAATTTGAGCGCGGGTATAGACCGTCATTGAGGAGGGCGCGGTTTTCAACGTTTTTCGGGTGCGTGTAGAGCTGGATACTTCTATGGACGTTAGTTCTTGCAGGCTAAGCGATAGGAGTTTGTTTTCGGCGTGCGCACTGAAGCTGAACGTCAGTATGGCTACTGCCGAAAATAGAGTGGCCGTTTGGATGCGAATGGTTCGCTTGGTCCGAATGCGCGTCATAGGATTTATTTTTCTATTCTGGCCTAGCAACCGTTTGTGTTAAGCCACGCTAAATCAGGCGTTAACCGAAATGCTGTATTTGTACTTATGTCATTCCCATGGGCCTTAGTCTAGTACAGCTCTTCACAACATGGCGCAAAAAATGAATATAACAGCAACGTTAGAGCTTTCGTGNCGCAAAACATTCGCTTTCCTCACGGGGTTTTTATGTTGATGTTCACCACCGTCGTGGTTCCGTGGGCGGTATCCGCATTTATGGATGCATTGATGGGGGTTTAGTGGATTAGCGTTGGTTTGTCCGCCAAAAGGAAATTTTTGCAACCCTGTTTGATCTGTATCATACTGACCTACAGAATTAAAGCTGATGGCGCAGTGAATGTAAGCGTTGCCAATTACGTTGTATATTCGTTGTGATGCTTTTGGGAAATTTTCCTTAATCCAACAATAATAAAATTAGGGCAAAAGGGTTATGGTACTTCGAAAGCGCTTGGGGCTTGCAGCCCTTGGCATGCTTGGCTTTACTTGTGTTTGTAGTCAGGCAGAACCTATTTCTAGTCATACAGCTGGGGCTACCGCGGTTTATCCCGCAGTAGAAACATCTGATGCTTCCAGCCTAATCCCAACGGTTAGCTTTCTCAGTAATTTTGCTGGGTTAACGTTGGTGAATCAGAACGACGTGTTGTTCGATCCGCACGCGCTTACGCGCACGGTTGTTCTGTTCAATTTTATTTTTACCCATTGCTCATCGGTTTGTCCCACGCAAACACGGTCGTTGGTGGAGGTGCGAAATCAGCTTCCTCAAGATGTTCGCGAGCAAGTACATTTTGTTTCGGTGTCCATCGACCCGCAGCGGGATTCCCCCGAAGTATTAAAGAAATTTATTCTTACGCAAAAAGCNGATAGCCCCGCATGGACTTTTTTAACCGGCGATCCGGCTGAAATCGCTAGGCTTACCGAGCGCTTACATATTTTTGATGAGCTGGATGAGAGCTTGAATAGTAAGCCCCAAATTCATCGAACCTCCCTTTGGTTGGTTGACAAAAAAGGCCGCATGTTGCAGCGCTATAAGGGCGACCCTGTGGACAAAGAAAGAATCGTTCGCGAGCTGATTCAAGTTGTACAGTTGCAAAATTAATAAATATAAAAATAATAATTTTAAAACTAAAAATGCGCAAGCTAATGGATTCTGCGCAATAACAATAAGATAGGGTTCATACTATGTTAAATCTTCGCGCGCGGTTGCTAATACCGCTGGCGGCGTTGTTTGCCGTCCCAAATTTCTGTTTCTACTGTTGCTCAAATTTCCCCAGAGAATTGGGTACAAATACCCCAAGTACAGGATGCAACACTGGAAAACTTATCGATTCCGGCTGATGCCGCAACAGCGGGTATGTGGTCGCCAGTGTTTGATTGGCCAATGAACGGTCTGCATTCTGTACTGCTACCAGATGGTAAGGTGTTAACGTTTGGCTCGTCGCTAGACGGTGTTCAGCAGAATGGTCGTTGGTACGATGTGTGGGACCCTACCGTGGGTTTTGGTGATAACGCCCACGATACAATTTACGACCCCAGCCGCCAAGACAGCTTCTGCGCGGCGGCCATATATCTGGCTGATGGCACAATGCTTATTTCCGGTGGTAATGGTGATACCACTAGCACTATTTACGATGCTGTTAGTCATTCTTCTTTTACCGACGCGGTAAATTTAGCGGAGTCGCGTTGGTACCCCACGCTGATTAATCTGGCGGATGGTCGCCCCATTATTCTGGGCGGCATGGTGCCGTACACGGAGGGAATGGTGGACCAACCCGACCAAGCGGTTGCCAGTGGTTGGCCTTCGATGACACCCGAAATTTACGAAAATGGCCAGTGGCGGTCGTTGATTGGTGCCTATAGCCGAGAAGCTTTTGGCCCGGATTATTTGCGCACGTCCTACCCGCGAGCGTGGGTTGCCCCGGATGGCCGTGTATTTGGTATTTCCGCCGACCAAATGTGGTACCTCGATCCCGATGCGGAAAATGGTTTGGGCTCCATTTCCGTTGAAGGCGTATTTAAAGGCCCCTACAGTGCAACTAGCCCGGTGAATGTTGGTACCAGTAATACGGCGGTAATGTATGCGCCTGGAAAAATTTTACAAGTTGGTGGTAATGGCGGATTTAATGGTGACGAACTTCCAGCCAGCGATATGGCAACGGTTGTGGATATTAATACCGGCTCAGCGATTCTGACTGAACAACTGCCTATGAATTTTCCGCGCCGATACCCTAACTCGGCGGTCTTGGCGAATGGTGATGTGGTGGTTACCGGTGGTACCACCTACGGTAATGGGTATTCCGGTCAGCCGGCTTCGCCCGTTTACGCGGCTGAAATATGGAATTCAAATACAGGCGCCTGGGTGGTAGGCGCTGATGCTGCGCGTTACCGTGGTTACCACTCGATAACAGCGCTGTTAAAAAACGGTGCGGTACTGTCGACCGGTGGTGGCACTCCAGGCCCGGTCACTAACCTAAATGGTGAAATTTATTACCCGCCTTATTTGTTTGAGCAGCAGGGCAATAGTGCGGTGTTGGCCGCTCGCCCGGTTATTAACGCCATTAGTGGCTTAACCTATGCCAATGAAACACCATTGCAACTGGATATGAATGCCAGTGATTCGCTTCAAGCGCTGGTATTAATTGCAACCAGTAGTGGTACGCACTCGTTTAATTCCGGTCAACGTCGTATTCCTTTGGATTTTACTCAGGATCAATTTCGCGTTAGCGCTGTGCTACCCAGTAATACGTTAGCGCCGCCCGGTTACTACCAAGTGGTTGCGGTGGGTGCAAATGGAGCACCGTCGCAGGCGGTGATTATTGGCCTTGGACAGGATCAGGCGCCGCCACCTATTGATACCGCACCGTATGACCCGCCCAATTTATCTGGATCCATTAATACGCCGGTCGTTGGTGCCGGTGAATCGGTAAACTATGAAATTGCGGCTATTGCCGGCAATGAATACCGTTGGGATATCAGCGACGGCACCAGTACCGAATACAGTAGTGCTGCATCCGTAAGTCATCGCTTTGCAGCCGCGGGTGTTTATGTCGTAACCCTTACTGCCCGCGATACCCTGGGCGTGGTAGCTTCCCGCAGTTTTGTTCAGGCGGTGTCTACGGTGAATACGCCGAACCAGCCTGTTTCGTCTTCGCAGCTGCTCCTAGACAGTAATGATCGTGTTTGGGTTGTGAACCCCGACAATAATACCGTTAGCGTGATTTCAGGTAATGCGCGTATTGCTGAAATAGCGGTGGGTGATTCGCCACGTAGTCTTGCGCAGGCAGCCGACGGCCGTGTATGGGTGGCCAATAAAAAATCGGCAACAATTTCTATTATTGATGAAAATAGCCTAAGTGTTGTTAACACGGTTACACTGCCGCGAGCGTCCCAACCCCATGGGTTAATTTTTTCACCGGTAGCCAATCAGGCGTTTGTCGTGCTTGAAGCTAGTGGTCAGCTTTTAAAATTACAGGGCAGTAGTGGCGAGCAACTTGATTCGCTTAACGTTGGTCAGCATGCTCGTTCGCTCGCGATGAAAGGTGATGGTTCTCAGCTGCTGGTTTCGCGTTTTATAACGCCGCCGGTACCCGGTGAATCTACCGCGACGGTAAACGCTTTAAATTTCGGTGGTGAGGTGTTGGTGGTTAATCCTGCTAGCATGAGCTTATTGACGACTACACAGTTGCAGTACAGTACGGTAGCCAATACAGAAATTTCTGGTAGCGGTCTGCCTAACTATTTGGCAGCACCGGTTATCTCACCCGACGGTGGAAGTGCCTGGGTTCCTTCTAAGCAGGACAATATTGCGCTGGGAATGTTGCGCAGTGGTTCGGATTTGAACTTTCAGAATACCGTTCGCGCAATTACCTCGCGTATAGATTTGAATACCTTAGCCGAGGATTTTGACCGCCGCGTCGATATAGACAACGCGGGCGTTGCTTCTGCTGCGGCATTCCACCCAAACGGCGTGTATTTGTTTGTGGCGTTGGAAACGAGTCGAGAAGTTGCTGTTGTTAATGTTATCAACGGCAGTGAACTATTTCGTATTTCTGTGGGTGTTGCGCCACAGTCTGTGGTTGTGTCCCGTGATGGGCTTTCTTTGTTTGTAAAAACGTTTATTGATCGCAGTGTGGATGTAGTAGACCTAAGTGAACTGATAAATTTTGGCGCATTAACGGCAACGGTTAGTGCCAATATTTCTACGGTCGCAAACGAATTGTTGTCGAGCGAGGTGTTGCTAGGAAAACAATTTTTCTATGACGCGAAAGACCCTCGGCTTTCACTCGATGCCTATTTGAGTTGTGCAAGCTGCCACAACGATGGCGATAGTGATGGCCGGGTTTGGGATGTGACGGGTTTCGGTGAGGGTTTGCGTAATACTGTTGCACTTAATGGGCGCGGCAATGCCCACGGCTTGCTCCATTGGAGCGGTAACTTTGATGAAGTGCAAGATTTCGAAAAGCAAATTCGAGATTTTGCTGCGGGTACAGGCTTAATGGCCGATATCGATTTTAACAGTGGTAGCCGCGACCAGCCGTTAGGGGATGAGAAAGCGGGGGTAAGTTCGGACTTGGATGCACTAGCGGCTTATGTCGGCTCGTTGGCGCTGTTTGCACAAAGCCCTAATCGAAACGCCGACGGTTCTTTAACGAGTGAAGCGCAGGCTGGTCGCGATATTTTTTGCCAGCAACTGCGTTAGTTGTCATGGCGGTGATGCTTTTACTGTCAGCGATGATGTGTTCGCGATGCAGGACATAGGCACAATTCAAAGCACTTCCGGTCAGCGCTTGGGCGCATCTTTTAATGCTGTCGATGTACCCACTCTGCGTGACGCGTGGGCGACCGCCCCATATTTACACGACGGTAGTGCTGCAACATTAGCTGAAGCTGTTCAGGCGCACAGCGGTGTTTCGCTGAGCGCGAATGAGCTAGCGGATGTGGTTGCTTTTGTGGAGCAAATTGGTGGCGATGAGCCGGCGGTAACGCTGTCGTCCTCGTCAAGTTCCAGTTCTTCAAACTCATCTTCTTCGTCTTCCAGTAGCTCCAGCCCTACTGGTGGTTCATGTGATGGTGTAAACGAATATCCAAATTGGACAGCCAAAGATTGGGCGGGGGGAGATTACAATCATGCCACCGCTGGAGATCAGTTGGTTTACAATAATACTTTGTATCAAGCCAACTGGTATACCAACACGCTACCCGGTAGCGATGCCTCTTGGACAAATCTAGGTGCCTGTGGTGGGGTATCGATTTCTAGTAGTGTTAGCTCTTCGAGTTCTAGCAGTTCATCAAGCTCTTCAAGTTCCAGTTCTTCCTCAAGCTCCAGCAGTTCATCGAGCAGTAGCTCCAGCTCTTCCTCAAGCTCTAGCAGTTCGTCCAGCTCCAGTTCTTCGAGCAGTTCCTCTAGTAGTAGCTCGAGTTCATCAAGTAGTTCGTCGTCTAGTTCCAGCTCATCCAGTAGCAGTAGTTCTTCTAGTTCGTCGAGCAGCAGTTCAAGCTCCAGTAGCTCAACGGCCAATAGTTGCACGGAGGTAAGGTCGGGCGGCCAGTCTGGCAGCTTGGGCGCTAGTGGTTCCTTTTGCTTCCGAACGCAGGATACTGTGCACGGCTGGGGCGCCTCCAACTTCTCTGGTCGCACCATTTCGGTAACCGTTAATGGTTCGGGTTCTGCGGTAACCACTACCGGTGGCGCACTGCCAGCAAAGGCTGCAAGTGACTACTATCACTTTGAAATAAGTGCCGGAGACTACCCCTGGGCGTCGGTTTATTGGTGGTAATGAAGCGCGTTATGTAAAAAAGCCCGAACAGGTGTTCGGGCTTTTTTGTTGCTTGGCGCGTGCAAACGCTTCTAACTGTCATTTGCTCTTTGTGTGACGCAATTGGGTTCGTCAGGCCACAAGTGCTGATTTGGTCACATCAAATCGTCCTAATTCTAATTAGAATTGGTCAGTCTAATTCCATTTTGATGTATAAAATTGGCTTTACACTGTTCTGGTCAATGCGTATCCTTTCTCAGCAGTTTTTCTTGCTTTCGTTACCGCTATATTGGGTGAAGGAAGTGAAACCGAATGGCAGTTGCGCGATATAAAAATAATGATTTGCAGCGTCCAATAACAATTCAAAAACATGGCTCAAACGTTGAGTCCGATCAGTCGATTAGTGTGTTCAATACAAATAAGTTAGCTAAATGTTTCTCAGCGGCCCTTCATTTTGGCTTGTTTGGGGCGTTACGTTAAAGCGTTGTGCTTAAAAAATAAAACTGTCTGTATGCAGAAAAGACGTTAGGCCTCTGCGAGTTGAAGTCAGTTTGTTTTGTTGAAATTCTCGATTTTATCTAATAATTCCAAGGGGATACAAAATGATTAAATGCCTATTACGAGCGGTTGTGTTTGCCGTGGTTTCGGGTGGTTCGGCCGTTGTGCTTGCGGCAGACTGTACCGGCGTAAATGAATATCCAAACTGGACGGCAAAAGATTGGTCCGGTGGCGACTACAATCACGCAAACGCCGGGGACACCATTACATATCAGGGGGTTCTCTATCAGGCCAACTGGTACACCAACACTGTTCCCGGAAGTGATTTTTCGTGGACAACTGTGGGGGCTTGTGACGGTGTTGGTAGTTCATCCAGTTCATCCAGCAGTTCATCAAGTTCTTCCAGTTCATCAAGTAGTTCTACCAGTAGCGCGAGTTCTTCCTCTAGTTCGTCATCAAGTTCTAGCTCTGTGAGTGGTTCAGAAATTGTTATTCAAGAAAATCAAAATGGTTTTTGCGGCGTTGACGGTAGTGTAGACAGTAACAACAGCGGTTATACCGGTAGTGGTTTCGCCAATACAGACAATGCTAACGGTACCGCAGTGAACTGGCGAGTGAATGTGCCCTACGGCGGTAACTATATTCTTGAGTGGCGTTATGCCAACGGTTCCAGCAATAACCGTGGCGGTAGTTTGCAGGTTAATGGCGCTGGTGTAGGCACTGTTGATTTTACTTCAACGGGTGCCTGGACAAGTTGGACCACCATTTCGCTCAATATTTATTTAAACGGTGGCGATAACGACGTTCGCGTAGTAGCGAATACCGCTGAAGGGTTGGCGAATGTGGATTCGCTGAGTGTGGTGGGGAATAATCCGCAGCCTGCTAGCTGTGCTATTTCCAGCTCTAGCTCTTCATCTAGTTCGTCTTCCAGTTCGTCGTCATCNAGCACCGGCGCTTGTGGCGGCGGTAGCCCCCATGCAACGGTTAACCGGCAGTTCAGGTAACTATCAGGTAAATGGTAATAGTGCGGGTGGCGATTACCGTGCAGCGATTGTTTCTGCCATTAATAGTGTGGGTGCAGGTCAGCGTGTGAGTGTTATAGCCAGCGGTGATATTGGTGCGAGTTACATTACCCTGCCCAGCGATATTACCTTTGAAGTGTGTGGCACAATGAATGTTGGGAACGTAGCTGGCCGTGGAGCGTTGGATGTCATTGGCAAGAGCAACGTGTCTATTCCGCACTTAAAGATGACCGGTAGCCCTTATTTTGGTTTACGCTTTGCTGACGTTCACAACCTGCACCTCGGGCAAATTGATTTGCGCATGAGTGGTGGTTTGGGTATTCGTTTTGATCGTGATCTGCCGGGCAGTACTAATGTCACCATGGATTATATTTACGTTTCCGGTACGGGCAATCACGGCGTAGAAACCTGGAATGTTGATGGCCTGACCATAGGCACAGTTGTAGCCCGAGATGTGGCTTACGC
>Ga0065722_100135_pt1 | contig 9992 bp, 5 predicted proteins | sample BansetMetagenome_FD_59109 | JGI IMG/M metagenome (GOLD analysis project Ga0065722, IMG submission 59109) | Bankia setacea gill microbial communities from Puget Sound, Washington, USA - Caecum Enriched | ecosystem: Host-associated > Mollusca > Digestive system > Ceca | place: United States: Edmonds...
CCTCATACCGGGTATACGGTGAGCGGTCATCCTAGAGAATTTAAGCGCATGGTCAGCGCCATTCATGAAGCNGGCCTAGAGGTTGTACTTGATGTGGTCTATAACCANACGGCAGAAGGTAATCACTTAGGNCCAACACTCAGTTTTCGGGGTATCGACAATGTGTCCTATTATTGCCTGCAAAACCAAGATCAACGCCTTTATGTAAACGATACCGGTTGTGGTAATACGCTGAATGTTCGCCATCCTCGGGTATTGCAAATGGTGATGGATAGTTTACGTTATTGGGCCGATAACATGGGAGTAGATGGTTTCAGGTTTGACCTCGCCACAGTTCTTGGTCGAGAGTCATATGGTTTTGACCCAGGGGGTGGGTTTTTCGATGCGGTACGGCAAGATCCTGTGTTGGCAAAAGTAAAACTTATTGCAGAGCCTTGGGATATAGGTCCGGGGGGTTATCAGTTAGGTAATTACCCTAGCGGTTGGAGTGAGTGGAACGATCGTTATCGCGACACCTGTCGACGCTTTTGGAAAGGTGACCCAGGGGTGCTACCAGAGTTTGCTCGACGCATCCATGGTTCAAGCGATTTGTTTGAGCATTCGGGGCGCGCACCATCCTCTAGTATTAATTTTATGACCAGCCACGATGGGTTTACGTTGCACGATCTAGTTACTTACAACGATAAACACAACGAAGCAAATAAGGAGCACAATCGCGACGGACATCATGCGAACTTTAGTGCAAATTACGGCGTAGAAGGTGAGACAGACGATCTAAATATAAATGCGACACGCCAGCGGCAGCAAAGAAATATTTTNGCTACCCTGATTTTTTCACAGGGAACNCCTATGCTATTGGCGGGTGATGAACTNAGCCGAACACAGGGGGGCAACAATAACGCTTATTGCCAGGATAATGAAATTAATTGGCTTGAATGGCGCGACAAGGAAAAAAATGGGGATCTGCATTCCTTTGTTCGAAATGTTTTGGCGTTGAGGAAGCGGTTGCCCCTGCTTACTTCTACCCATTATATTCATCGGCCGGACGAACCTGAGAGCGAGATTAAAAGTGTTGTACGGTGGGTTAGTGCGGCCGGTGAAGATATGCGAGAAACACATTGGACCGAGCAGAATGTCCATACCTTAGGCTGGGTGCTTGAGCAGTACCCCGTCATTTGTCCCATCCCAGAGGAAGGGCAGTCGGTGAAAAAGATTGACAGGATTAAAGTCGCGCATACTTTTATTATTTAATGCAGGGAAAACCGACGTGGAGTTTCGCTTGCCGGTTGGTACGCCCGATCTCGACGGTGTTGAAGCCTTTATTGGCACGAAGAACTCGACACCTTTGAGCCTGACGGTATCCCAAAAATTAATCGTCAGGCGAAAGGTGCTACGGTGCATTTGCGCGCACAGTCTATGCAAGTGCTCGTAGCAAAATTTGATAATTAGCTGAAGCTCATGAAGTAGTGAGGAACGTCGTTATGGATAAAAAATTGTCAGAGTTTGTGCTCAGCAATGATCACAGCCAGGTAGCAGAAGACTTACATCGCCATTTTAATTTTACCCTTGGTCGGTTTAATACAGACGACCTCAGTGGCTACATGATGACCGCGCTCGCACTTACCGTTCGTGACCGGTTGATGGAACGCTGGCGCGTAACCAAAGCACACGAAGATGGTGCGAAAATCCGAAAAGTCTATTACCTTTCTTTGGAGTATTTATTAGGTCGAAGCCTTGGAAATGCAATTTTAAATCTCAATATGCAAGACTCTGTTCGTCAGGCTCTGTCTGAATTCAGTGCAAACTTAGAAGATATTGAGATGGAAGAAAAAGATGCCGGATTAGGGAATGGCGGTTTGGGGCGGTTAGCCGCCTGCTTTATGGATAGCTGTGCAACGCTGGGTTTACCGGTAATTGGCTATGGTATTCGCTATGAATATGGCATGTTTCAGCAAAAATTTCTGGAAGGAAAGCAAATTGAGCAGCCCGATCACTGGCTAATTGCGGGTAACCCATGGGAAATTGAGCGAAATAGGCATACGCGGCGTGTAAAGTTTTACGGTTATTCAGAATACTATACTAATGACNCTGGAAAACTTTGTGCTCGCTGGACCAATACCCAAGATGTGTTGGCTGTGCCCTACGATATGCCCATTCCNGGATACAAAAANGACAAGGTCAATACGCTTCGATTGTGGAAAGCGGCTGCGACTGAAGANTTCAATTTGCAGGAATTCAACGAAGGTGATTATGCCGATGCTGTGGCCCAAAAAAATCTGGCTGAGCAAATCACCATGGTGCTTTATCCTAATGATGCTAGCGAAAACGGAAAGGAATTACGGCTGCGGCAGCAGTATTTTTTGGCGTCCGCTAGCCTTCAGGATGTCTTAGACGATTGGGTATTGGAACAAGGGGATGNCTTTTCCCAGTTTGCCGAGTACAACTGCTTTCAATTGAATGATACTCACCCCACNTTGGCTGTTGCCGAGCTTATGCGCCTGCTNATGGATGAAAGAGGCTTGGGNTGGGATGAGGCCTGGTCTATCACAACCAAAACCATGGCGTATACCAACCACACACTGTTACCGGAAGCACTGGAAAGGTGGTCGGTACGTTTACTAAAAGAGCTGTTGCCTCGCCTTTTGGATATTATTTACGAGATTAATGCACGCTTTCTCGCGGTAGTGGCCCATCGTTGGCCCGGAGATGTATCGCGTCAACAGCGTATGTCAATAATTGAAGAAGGTGCGGACCCTCAGGTGCGTATGGCGTATCTTGCCATTGTCGGAAGTTACTCAGTTAATGGTGTAGCAGAATTACATTCCAAGTTGCTTACTACGGGTTTATTTCGAGATTTTTACGAGCTGTGGCCAGAAAAGTTTAATAATAAAACTAACGGCGTGACGCCTAGGCGCTGGCTGGCCCATTGTAATCGTGGTCTGGGTGATTTGGTTACCGAAGCTATTGGCCCTGGATGGAAAACAAACTTACAAGAGCTTGAGCAGCTTCGGCCATTGGCTGAAGATTCGACATTTCGGCAGAGATGGGCCGACGTTAAGCGCATGAATAAAGAGCGATTGCGTGAGCGAGTTATACAGAAGTGTAATGTGAAATTTGAGCTGGATAGCATTTTTGATGTTCAGGTTAAGCGTATTCANGAGTACAAACGACAGCTGCTGAATATCCTACATGTTATACATTTGTACGACCGCATTACCCGCGGTGATACAGAGGGTATCGTTCCTAGAAGTGTTTTGTTGGGAGGAAAGGCTGCGCCGGGTTATACCATTGCTAAATTACTTATTAAATTGGCNAACAATGTTTCAACGGTCATAAATTCGGACAAAACTGTAAATCCTTGGCTGAAGCTGGCATTTCTACCGAACTATCGTGTTAAGTCGATGGAAATAATTTGCCCTGGTACAGATTTGTCAGAACAAATTTCAACGGCAGGTAAGGAAGCATCGGGCACCGGGAATATGAAGTTCATGATGAACGGTGCTTTGACTATTGGTACCTACGACGGCGCCAATATAGAAATTTTGAATGCTGTGGGCGAAGACCACTTTTTTCTTTTCGGGTTGCGCGTGGAAGATATTGCAGAGTACGGTCTGCACAATCAGCCCAACATGATTATTGAACAAGATGAAGATTTAAAGCGTGTATTACGATTGATTGAATGCGGTCATTTTAGTTTGTTTGAACCGGGCATTTTTGAGCCTATCTTACAGACGATTCGAAACCCCCATGACCCATGGATGGTTGCTGCGGATTTCCGTAGTTATATCGATGCGCAAGAGCGTGCCGCGCAAGCATACAACGATGAAGACAGCTGGTTCCGTTCAAGTATATTGAATACCGCCGCCAGTGGCTATTTTTCCAGTGACAGAACAATAGCGGATTACGCTCGAGAAATTTGGAAGCTTTAATTTAATTGGCTGCCGGTCGTGAGCCTGATTTAAAAAGTGTACGGTACAAAAAGCAGTACACTTATCTTTTCGGACAATGGAGGAAACTGATGTTAGATCCGAACTCTCGTTATGTGAGCCGTTTGACTAGAGACACCATGGCTTTAATATTGGCTGGTGGTCGTGGTAGTCGATTACATGAATTAACGGACTGGCGGGCTAAACCGGCGCTGCACTTTGGCGGAAAGTTTCGTATTATCGACTTTCCCCTGTCGAATTGCGTAAATTCGGGTATCCGAAAAATNGGTGTGCTTACACAGTACAAGGCGCATTCACTTATTCGGCATTTGGTGCGCGGGTGGAGCCACTTTAAAAAAGAACTGGGTGAATATGTTGAAATTTTGCCGGCATCTCAGCGCTATTCACCTAACTGGTACCAGGGTACTGCAGACGCAATTTACCAAAACTTAGATATTATTATAGAGGAAGCGCCGAAGTACGTTATCGTACTTTCTGGCGACCATGTATATCAAATGGACTACGGTTCAATGCTGGCGTATCACGTCGATAAAGGAGCGGACCTCACCGTATCTTGCATCGAAGTGCCCCTGGATGAGGCTGCGGGTGCCTTTGGTGTTATGACTGTCGATAATGACAACCGAATTGTCCAGTTTGATGAAAAGCCGAATAATCCCACCGAGCTTGAAGATTTACCCGGTATGACTTTGGCATCTATGGGTAACTACATTTTTAATACCGAGTTTTTGTGTGAACAGCTAAGAAAAGACGCGGAAGATCCAGACTCTGAGCATGACTTTGGCAAGAATATTATTCCGTCTATTATAGATAGCTGTAACGTACGTGCGTACCGATTCCGTGACCACGATACCGATGAAGCGTCTTACTGGCGAGATGTAGGTACATTAGATTCTTTCTGGGAGGCCAATATGGAGTTGGTTTCTCCATCGCCACAGCTGAATTTGTACAATCATGATTGGCCAATATGGACTTACCAAACACACTTACCTCCTGCGAAATTTGTCTTCGATGACGATGACCGTCGTGGCTATGCCGTTGATTCTATGGTTTCTGGTGGTTGCGTGATCTCCGGTGGGCGGGTTCAAAAGTCGCTGTTGTTTTCTGATGTGCATGTTCACTCTTTTACAAATATCGAAGAGTCGGTATTGTTACCTGAGGTGGAAGTTCATCGTCACGCAAAAATAAGGCGTGCAATTATTGATACTGGCTGTGTCATTCCTGAGGGAATGGTTATTGGGCATGATCATGAGCATGATGCTGCGCGCGGCTTCCGGGTTACTAAAAAAGGTGTTGTATTGGTGACGCGTGAAATGCTGAGCCAAAAACTAGCCGCTCGATAAATTTAGACTATATGACAGATAAGAAACACATTTTGATGGTTGCTGCGGAGAATGACTTTCTTCCCGGTGCCAAAGTAGGGGGGGTGGCGGACGTGTTGCGCGATCTACCTCCCGCTCTGGTTAAGCAAGGGCAGAGCGTGGACGTTGTTGTTCCTTCTTATGGATTTCTAGCACGCTTACCGGGTTTGCGCACAGTGGCTGAGTTCGACGTCCATTTTGCGGGCTTTGGTCAGCGGGTAATGCTACTTAAAACTGAGCAGAGTAACGGTGGGGCGGTTAACTATATAATGCATAGTCCGGCGCTTGCACCTAAAGGTGAAACGGTATATTGCAACGATAGTTACGGGCCTTTTGCGACGGATGCAACTAAGTTTGCTTTCTTCTGTGCTTGTATTGCTAAAGCCTTGAGTGAAGGAATTTTTCCGCGCCCAGATGTAATTCACTGTCATGATTGGCACAGTGCTTTTTTATTAATACTGCTTCGGTTTTTACCCGAGCTGGAAGCCTTCGGCAATATTCGCAGTGTATACACTATCCATAATTTGGCTATGCAAGGGGTTCGCCCGTTTCGAGATGACGATTCTTCCTTTGAGAGCTGGTATCCCAGCCTTCATTATAACGGCCAGTTAATCTGCGACCTTCATAATCCGCACTGTGTAAACCCGATGCGAGCGGCNATTCTATTAGCCGATAAGATTCATACTGTGTCGGCGACATATGCCGATGAAATATTGCAAACGTCGGATCACGCAAACGGAATATTTGGCGGCGAAGGTTTGGAAAGCGACCTGTGTGTACGAGCGCAGCAGGGNGATTTACCTAGGCATTATAAATGGTAGCGAATACCCCAAAGGTGCTCGTTATGCTGCCCCGGCAAAAAAGAAAGTTTTGAGTTTGGCTCAGAATGCGTTGGTGCTATGGGCGAGTAAGCAGTCGCACATGTCGAGTGCGCATTTTGTAGCCGAAAAACGCCTTCAGCATTGGGCTTTGAAAAAAACACGGGGGTTTACACTTACCTCGGTGGGGAGAGTAACGGACCAAAAAGTAAGGCTGTTGGCTACTTTTGTTGCGCCGGGTAAAACAGCGTTGGAGGCAATGCTGGATAGCCTTGGNGATAAAGGGCAATTTATTTTACTTGGCAGTGGAGAGCAGCACTACGAAGAATTTTTACTCGGGGTGAGTGGTCGCCATGAAAATTTTATATTTCTTAATGGTTACTCTCACGAGCTGTCATTAAATCTGTATCGCTACGGGGATCTGTTTGTTATGCCCAGCTCCTTTGAACCTTGCGGCATTAGCCAAATGCTATCGATGCGCGCGGGGCAGCCTTGCCTGGCAAATCAGGTTGGAGGTTTAAAAGATACTATTAAGTCGAATGTAACCGGCTTTTGTTTTGCTGGAGAAAATGCCGTAGCTCAAGCCAAGGCACTGGTAGAGGCGTTTAATCAAGCGAAGACTTTATATGAAACCAAACCTGAACAGTGGAAAAAAATAGCCACTGCTGCTGCAGATGTACGCTTTACCTGGGAGCAAAGCGCCCGTCAATATGTGGAGCAACTCTACGCTTAATCAGAGGTTTAATGACCCTTTTCAAGCATCGGTTTCAAAAAGGTGCCCGTATGCGATTTTTTACTGCGGGCAACTTTTTCTGGTGTTCCTTCAGCAATAATTTGTCCGCCGCCGCTGCCGCCTTCGGGCCCTAGGTCAACAATCCAATCGGCTGTTTTAATTACATCCAAATTGTGTTCGATTACAATAATCGTATTGCCGTGATCGCGCAGGCGATGCAGTACGTTGAGTAACTGTTGAATGTCGTGAAAGTGTAAACCGGTTGTAGGCTCATCGAGAATGTAGAGTGTTTTTCCAGTATCTCGTTTGGATAATTCTCGACTGAGCTTTACCCGCTGTGCTTCACCACCGGATAGTGTGGTGGCTGCTTGCCCTAGTCGAATGTAAGACAGGCCCACATCCATGAGTGTTTGCAGCTTTTTTGCAATTGACGGTATTGCATCGAAAAATTCTCGCGCATCTTCTACNGTCATGTCCANGCACTGGTGAATATTTTTGCCTTTGTATTTTATCTCCAGTGTTTCTCGATTATAGCGTTTACTTTTGCATACGTCGCAGGGAACGTAAACGTCCGGTAAAAAGTGCATTTCTACTTTTACTAAACCATCGCCCTGACAGGCTTCGCAGCGACCACCTTTTACGTTGAAACTGAAACGACCTGGCTTATAGCCGCGTGAGCGTGCTTCTTGCGTGCCAGCGAATAGTTCGCGCATGGGCGTGAAAATACCAGTGTAGGTAGCGGGATTGGAGCGTGGGGTGCGGCCAATGGGGCTCTGGTCTATATCGACACATTTATCGAGTTGATCGAGGCCTTCTACNGCTTCATGGGCAGCCGGTGTAAGCGTGGTCGCGCCGTTTAGGGCCGTTGCCGCCAGCGGGTAAAGGGTTCTATTGATTAGGGTGGACTTTCCGGAACCAGAGACACCGGTAATGCAGGTCATTAGGCCTATGGGAATCTGCAATGTTACATTTTGTAAGTTGTTACCCGTTGCGCCTGAAAGCACCAAAGATTTTTCGGTATTCGGTTTATGACGAATTTTGGGCACTTCGATTTTTTTCCTACCGGAAAGGTAGTCGGCGGTAATGGAGTTTTTTGCTTTGATAATCTGTTTATAGGTTCCCGCTGCAATAACTTCTCCNCCGTGTACTCCGGCTCCTGGGCCGATATCGACAATATAGTCAGCGGCGCGAATAGCTTCTTCGTCGTGCTCTACCACAATAACGGTATTGCCCAGGTCTCGAAGGTGGGTGAGGGTGTGCAGCAGGCGATCATTATCTCGNTGGTGTAGGCCAATGGAAGGTTCATCGAGAATATACATAACACCTACAAGGCCCGCGCCAATTTGACTGGCCAGTCGAATACGCTGTGCTTCACCGCCGGAGAGTGTTTCAGCGCTGCGATTTAACGAAAGGTAATTTAGCCCCACATCAACTAAAAAACGGAAGCGGTCGCGGAGTTCTTTTAGGATTTTTTCTGCAATTTCTTGGCGGGCGCCGGTAAATTGCAGATTTAAAAAGTACTCGTGTGCATCTCCAACGGGGAATTCGGTAATTTCTGGTAGCGTTTTATTGTCCACAAACACATGGCGAGCGTCTTTTTTTAGTCGGGCCCCGTCGCAGTCGGGGCATTTCATGGTACAAAGATATTTAGAAAGTTCGTCGCGTACCGAGCTGGATTCAGTTTCACGGTAACGGCGCTCGAGGTTGGGGATTACGCCTTCAAAAGTATGGTTACGGTGGTAAGTGTCACCGCGATCATTGGCATAACTAAAATCGATACTTTCACCGTTGGAACCATGCAAGATAACTTCTCGATGTTTTTTTGCTAGTTTGCCCCAGGGCTTATCGATATCAAATCCATAGTGTTCTGCGAGCGAGGTGAGCATGTGAAAATAATAAAGGTTACGTTTGTCCCAGCCCCTAATGGCCCCTTCAGAGAGTGAAGANTCTGAAAACTGAACAAGCTTTGTTTCGGCAAAAAACTGTTTTACACCTAAACCGTCACAGCCGGTACAGGCCCCGGCGGGGCTGTTAAACGAAAACAGGCGAGGTTCCAGCTCTGCGAGGGAGTAATCACATATGGGGCAGGAGTGCTTGGCCGAAAATACCTGGTCGTTTTTTGTCGCCTTCCATGTCGGCAATAATGGCAATGCCGTCGGCTAGGGCAATGGCAGTTTCGAACGACTCAGCTAATCGTGTTTGTATGTCATCGCGAATTTTAAAGCGATCTACAACTACTTCAATTGTGTGCTTTTTACGTTTATCGAGGTCGGGTAAATCGTCCAAGTCGACAACGATGCCATCGATTCTTGCGCGAATGAACCCGTCTCGCCTCAAACCATCGAAAACGTGAAGATGCTCTCCCTTGCGCTCACGAATGATGGGTGCAAGAAGCATAGTTTTACTGCCCTCGGGAAAGGNCATTACCTGATCGACCATTTCTGAAACCGTTTGTGCTGCTAGAGGCTCTGCGTGNTCTGGGCAGCGCGGCTCGCCNACNCGGGCGAACAGCAAGCGTAGATAGTCGTATATTTCGGTAATGGTACCAACGGTGGACCTAGGGTTGTGCGAGGTGGATTTCTGTTCTATTGAAATTGCCGGGCTAAGCCCTTCGATATGGTCAACATCAGGCTTTTCCATCATCGATAAAAATTGGCGNGCGTAAGTCGAAAGAGACTCAACGTAGCGGCGTTGCCCTTCAGCGTACAGCGTGTCGAAGGCGAGCGAGGATTTACCCGAGCCGGAAAGGCCGGTTATCACGATCAGCTTGTCTCGGGGTAAATCGATATCGACATTTTTGAGGTTGTGGGTGCGCGCACCACGTACAACGATGGTATCCACGTTTATATAATCCGAATTGGTTGGCCAGCGAGCCGGAAATTATACGCGTAACGGGTGAAGAAAGCTTAGTGGTGTTGGGCGGCGAGTTGTGTCAGTGTTGGAGGTGCCGGTTTTTCACAGCATAGAGCATATGTACTGGCGTTTTCGGCTTCGGCATTAGTACATCTGTGTAGATCGCCGTTCTCGGGCATTGGTCGGCTTTGCGGTATTAGTGCATCTGTGTAGATCGCCGTTTTCGGGCATTCGTGGGCTTTGCGGTATTAGTGCATCTGTGTACATCGCCGTTCTCGGGCAT
>Ga0065722_104522_pt1 | contig 9985 bp, 7 predicted proteins | sample BansetMetagenome_FD_59109 | JGI IMG/M metagenome (GOLD analysis project Ga0065722, IMG submission 59109) | Bankia setacea gill microbial communities from Puget Sound, Washington, USA - Caecum Enriched | ecosystem: Host-associated > Mollusca > Digestive system > Ceca | place: United States: Edmonds...
TTCGGCCACTCGGCCACCTCTCCGTGTCTTCTTCTTACATGACCCAAGCTTTACAGCTGCTTGGACATGTAACTTTTTGTGGGGCGGGATAATAGCAATCTAGTGAGAAAAATCAAAGGTTTATTGTCAGAATTTTGGCAAATAAAAACCAAAGTAAGGTCTACTTACTTTGGTTTCCGAAAAACGTCACAGAAATCCAAGTTTCGGGTGGATTTTTGTTCAGTTTTAGCTGTTTCCAGGCTCAATTTGTTCTTGTTTTTCTCTCTGTATGCGTTGGTATATTTCTTCTCTATGTACTGCAATTTCTTTTGGTGCGTTAACACCAATACGAACTTGATTACCTTTTACGCCCAGTACAGTTACTGTCACGTCGTCGCCTACCATCAAGGTTTCACCAATTCGGCGAGTTAGAATTAACATTGTTGCTTATCTCCTTCAATTCATCCTGCTCTAAACAGCGGATTATGTTGTTTGTGTCGGCTTCCGCTGTTGGCTCTCTTAACCAGTCCTGAGTTGTTATTGTTACCAAAACTTATAAGACAGTTTTAGCACGGACGGAAGATATAAACCAGCCAACTTTGTATATTGGTAGGTTGAAACGGCTTATTGTCACATTAGATGACAGCGCTGTCACCCATTTCAACTCAAATCCCTTTTGAGATCAACCTGTAATTGACTCATACCTCCAATTCAAATGCAGAGTGCAGCGCTCTCACGGCAAGCTCAAGATACTTCTCTGCAATTATGACGGATATTTTAATTTCCGACGTTGTAATCATTTGGATATTAATATTCTCGGCAGCAAGCGCTTTGAACATTTTTGACGCTACACCCGCATGAGAGCGCATCCCTACACCCACAATAGATACCTTTGCAATTTTATCGTCGGTAATAACTTCTCTAGCACCAAGGTCATCAGCAACCGCTTGCAATACCGCTCTGGCCTTTTCAACATCACCACGATTAACCGTAAAAGTCATGTCATTTGTTCTATCAGCAGCAACGTTTTGCAGTATTACATCTATCTCCACATTGGCATCACCTATGGGAGCTAGGATTTTAGAGGCTACACCCGGCGAATCAGGTACGCCGAGAATCGATATTTTTGCTTCGTCGCGGTTAAACGCGATACCAGATACAACAGGCTGTTCCATTGAATCGCTGCCCTCATCAAGAGTAATTAAAGTGCCAGGACCATCTTCAAATGAGGACAGTACCCTGAGTGGTACGTTGTACTTTCCGGCAAATTCGACAGCGCGAATTTGCAAAACTTTCGAGCCTAAACTTGCCATTTCAAGCATTTCTTCAAATGTAATACGCTCTAACCGACGAGCGCCATCAACAACTCTAGGGTCAGTAGTATAAACACCATCAACATCGGTATAGATCTGGCACTCGTCAGCTTTTAGCGCTGCGGCTAGCGCAACGCCAGTGGTATCTGAACCACCTCGCCCTAATGTGGTAATGTTACCGTCACCATCCACGCCTTGAAAGCCTGCAACCACGACAACCCTACCAGCGTCTAAATCTCTACGCATATTGGCGACATCGATATCTTGAATACGCGCTTTGGTATGAGCATCGTCAGTCAGTATGCGCACCTGCCCACCGGTGTATGAACGAGCATCATAACCCTTACTTTTAAGAGCCATACACAACAGTGCTATCGTGACCTGCTCACCAGTAGACACGAGCACATCCATTTCCCGAGCGTCTGGCGTAGCTTGAATTTCACTCGCTAAACCAATAAGACGGTTTGTCTCGCCACTCATGGCCGAAACCACAACAACCACATCGTGACCACTATCACGAAAGCCAGCAACCTTTGAGGCAACAGCTTTAATTTTTTCTACTGTGCCAACGGACGTGCCGCCGAATTTTTGTACAAATAGACTCATCTACTTATTTAACTCACATTAAATTAACGTTATGGACGATTACCACGCTCCGAAAACGGGCGCTAATTAAACACTAATTTGAAACCAATGTTAACTAAAAGTCTTTGATTTACATGTAATTTCCGCACGATAACGACAGAATCGCCACAATTTACACGCTATTTTCCAACCACGGCACCACCTCAGCCATCGCAGCGGGTAAGGCCTGAACATTATTACCGCCACCTTGAGCCATGTCCGCTCGCCCACCGCCCTTTCCTCCAACTTTAACAGCAACCTCTTTTACAATATCTCCGGCTTTGACTCTACTCGTAGCATCTTGACTAACACCAGCAGCAAGTGCAATTTTTCCGTCGTTAACCGCCGCTAAAAGCACAACTGAAGTGCCTAACTTATTCTTCAGCTGGTCAAGGGTGTCCCGCAAAGATTTAGCATCTACCCCCTCCAGTATTTTCACTAACACCTTAATGCCTTTCACCTCGACCGCTTCAGATAACCACTCATCCGCGGAAGCAGCCGCCAGCTTACTCTTCAAGCTATTTAAATCTTTTTCCAACTGTTTGTTATGGGAAAGAAGTTGGTCAAGCTTTTCGGTAAGGCTGTCGGGAGTCGCTTTCAAAAGTTTTGCCACGGCAGCTAAAGCTCTAGACTGCTCATCAATACGCTGAAGCGCTCGACTACCTGTTACCGCTTCAATTCGCCTTACCCCTGCGGCTATTCCAGATTCCGATACAATACGCATTAAGCCAATATCACCTGTACGCTTAACGTGTGTTCCACCACAAAGCTCTACAGAAAATCTACCGCCCATCGAAAGCACCCGAACTTCATCACCGTATTTCTCACCAAAGAGCATCATCGCACCCTTCTTTTTGGCCGCATCCATATCGCAGACCTCAATCTCAACGGTAGAATTCCCACGGATTTGGGTGTTCACAATCGATTCAACTTGAGCCAATTCCTCAGGCGTTACCGCTTCGGCGTGAGAAAAGTCAAAACGCAGCCGCTGAGAATCTACTAAAGAGCCCTTTTGGGTGACGTGCTCACCAAGAACCTGCCTTAGAGCAGCGTGAAGTAGATGCGTTGCCGAGTGGTTTAGCGCCGTATCAGAACGCACTAGCGGATCAACTTGAGCGGTAACCTCATTACCTTTCGCGATACTGCCGCTAACCATAACCCCAACATGCAGATGGTTCTGACCACTTTTCTGGCAATCTTTAACCTCAAACTGACCGGCCACGGTAGTAATAAAACCACTATCCCCCGCCTGACCACCTGATTCACCGTAAAACGGTGTTCGGGCTAAAACTAATACACCTTCATCCCCTTCATTCAACTGAGTGACCTCATTCTCACCCTTGAATATCGCAAGAACCTCCCCCTTATCTTCCAAAGAGGTATATCCGCTAAACTCGGTAGAACCTCCAAGCGAAACGTTAGTGGTATAATCCACCTTAAACCCGCCAGACGCTTTCGAGCGCTTTTTTTGTTCCGCCATGAGTTTTTCATAGCCATCCATATCAAGACTAAAGTCTCTCTCTCTAGCAATGTCATTGGTGAGATCTACGGGAAAGCCGTAAGTATCGTACAAAGCAAAAACAGTTTCACCCGGAATAACCTTGCCATCTAAGCCAGATAACTTACCTTCCAACACGCCAATTCCCTTGTCTAGAGTTTTGGCAAATTGCTGCTCCTCCCCCAACAATTCCTTTTCTATTAGCGCTTGCTTTGCCTTAAGTTCGGGGTATGCGTCTCCCATCTCGCTAACCAGCGACTCAACAAGAGTATGGAAGAAAACATCATTCTGCCCCATTTTGTGGCCATGACGGATGGCTCGACGAATGATGCGTCGTAGAACATAACCACGACCTTCGTTCGAAGGCAAAACACCATCGCATATCAAAAACGCACAAGAGCGAATATGGTCCGCGATCACACGCAACGACTTATTCTCAATATCAGTCGCTCTAGTAGCCTTAGCCGCCGCCTTTAGAAGAGCTTGAAACAAATCTATTTCATAATTGCTGTGTACTTTTTGCATTACCGCCGCAATACGCTCCAAGCCCATACCGGTATCAACAGAAGGTTTTGGCAGTTCCACGAGTGAACCGTCTGTTTGACGTTCGTATTGCATAAAGACCAAATTCCAAATCTCTATATAACGATCCAAATCGTCATTTTTACTACCCGGTGGCCCCCCTGGCACATCGGCGCCATGGTCATAGAATATTTCAGAACTCGGCCCACACGGACCGGTGTCTCCCATTTGCCAGAAATTATCTTCATCCAAACGAGAGAAACGCTCAGCACTAACACCAACCTCTTTCAGCCAAATATCTGCGGCTTCGTCGTCACTAATGTGCACTGTCACCCATAACCGTTCCTCTGGCAGGCCCATAACGCCGGTCAAAAACTCCCAACCAAACTTAATAGCATCGCGCTTGAAATAGTCTCCAAAGCTGAAATTGCCCAGCATCTCAAAAAACGTATGATGCCGAGCGGTATACCCTACATTTTCCAAGTCATTGTGCTTGCCCCCGGCCCTAACACAGCGTTGCGAACTTGTTGCCCGCGAGTAACTTCGCTTGTCTTCGCCTAAAAACACATTCTTAAACTGTACCATCCCTGCATTTGTAAAGAGTAAAGTTGGATCGTTAGACGGTACCAGCGAGCTACTGGGCACGATTTCGTGCCCTTTGCTGGCAAAATAATGTAAAAATGCATCGCGAATATCTGCGCTCTTCATAGTTTTTTTTACAACTCGTACAGTATTAGTGGTTTAGAAATGCCTAGCGCATTCCCAGAGATCCTTCTGAAAAAGTGCTATTTCCCAGAATATGTAAATGTAGATGAAAGACCGTTTGACCTGCCGACTCTCCATTATTGATAACAACCCGAAATGCCTCCTCTATACCTAGCTTACGAGCAATCTCTCCAACGCTCAGCATAAGATGTCCAAGTAAGATTTTATCGCTGTCGACGGCATCACAGATTCTGGGAATAGGCTTTCGCGGAATGAGCAGTACATGTGTTGGTGCCTGCGGGTTTATATCATTGATACAAATACAATGCTCATCTTCATATAAAATGTCGGCAGGTATCTCGCCATTTATAATTTTAGTAAAAAGCGTCTCTTCGCTCATAATATAGCGCCCTCAAAAAAGTGGGAATTACGATTAAATTAGGCGTAACAATGCCAATTGAACCAACATTGCCATAGGAAATCTTTTACCTGTAGCCAATGATTAGTGCCTAGCTTTCAAGGCTTCTTTTTCTTCTAGGCTCAGCTCTCGCGCCTCCGACTCCAACATAACCGGAATTCCTTCTCGAATCGGATACGCTAAAGCACTGACGGAACATATGAGTTCCTGCTGGTCTTTATCATAATGCAAAGAAGCCTTACTCACTGGACAAACCAGAATGCTGAGCAATTTTTGATCAATCATATTCTTATCCTAATTTTTCAACACCCAGTAATACAAAATACAAGCGAATTGAACCCAGCCCTATCTGTGGCAAGTACGGGTATAGCCCTGAATTGTTGGAGGTGAATGGTACACCGGGACGCGGCTTTTGTCTCTAACCGGAGAATACCGAGACAATCAGCGTCCTTTATAAACCTCGGGTTAATTTCTCAACGGGGCAACTATTTTGCCTTATCCGTGACGCGGGCGGGCAATAACAATGCAGGGTCAAGGCGCTGCTCGTACCAATTCACTCGCCAATCTAAGTGAGGACCCGTTGCCCTGCCGGTTGCACCGATTTTTGCTATGAGGTCACCACGTTTCAAGTGCTGATTTTCAGTAACCAATATGTCACTAAGGTGGATAAATGTAGATGATATTCCATGACCATGGTCCACGATTAATGTTCCACCTGAATAGTACATATTGCTATGGACTAAGCTTACAACCCCTGAGGCTGGCGCGAAAACATGGGTTCCTTGTGGCGCACCAATATCCAAACCAAAATGTGGACGCTTTGGTACGCCATTAAAGATTCGTTGACTTCCATAGACACCTGTCACAGGGCCCTCCGCAGGCCATATAAAACCGTCTAGAAAAAACGGCGTCGGACTATGAATTTGCCGAGCTCTACGAATTTTTCGCGCATCCTCATTAATTCGAGCTATAACGTCTTTCGGCGGAGAAACGTATTTCGACTCAACCCCCTCAATTCGTTGAATATCGTACTCCCTACGCTGCACCGCATATTCACTTCTACGCTGAACACCTTCTGGAGCCTCCAACTCAAGGACAACCGTATTGCCCGTATCTCGCCCTAAACCGAAAACAAACATGCCGTGAGCATCAGAAACAATCGTTCGATCAAGTACCTTGACGCTAACCCCTGGTGCTGTGCGGCCTATTAACATAGCGCCTGGCAACCATTCGCCTTCAACTGCCAATGGCAGTTCGTTCATTACAGGGGCAACGATTTGCTCGACCGAAGGCATCTCCGCTAAAACCCTATCTGCAGAGAGGACAAAGACCAGTAGCACCGAAATACGCAGTTTTTGGTATAAATAAACAGAAATCACACATTGATACCTTTAAAATGGATACTCCTAGATTACACCATAGTGCTTCACATTTTGATAGAGAGCCCGCTCAGTGACCCGATTATCCCCGCTCGACTCAACTAACAACAATGATGTTAATTCTGCTGCTCCCTTCCAACCCCCGTGGTACCTGAATAACCCGCACATACAAGTGGCGCTATCCAGCTCCCCATTGAGACGAAGTAAGCTAAGTAAGGGTAGTGCCAAGAGCCTAAAAAACAGCACCGAATTAACATTAGACGCGGGTAATGGCGTTAGATTAAAAGGAGAGTTAACAACCCAAGCGGCAGATAGCCCCAATACAAATAATAAACTTATTATCCTGTTTCATGGCTGGGAAGGTTCGTCCAAGTCAAATTATGTAGTATCAAGCGCCGCTCATTTTTTTCGGGCAGGATACGACGTATTTCGCTTAAATTTTCGTGACCACGGCAACACTCACGGACTAAACAGAGGGATTTTTAACTCTAGCTTAATTGAGGAAGTTGTAGGAGCCCTTCACAACCTGCAGTGGGTCACCCAATATCAAAGTTACTCTCTTATGGGGTATTCCTTAGGTGGAAACTTTGCCTTAAGGGTTGGCTTGGCACAACAAAGTCTACTGAAACCATTACAAGGTATCTTTGCTGTTTGCCCTGTACTCGATCCTGCTCATACAACATCAGCATTAGAAGCAGCGCCATTCATTTATGAACAATATTTTGTACGAAAATGGAAAATTTCTCTACAAAAAAAACTCGTCTGTTTCCCTGAATATCGCTATGAAAAACCCCTAAAAAAAATGACTAGCCTGCGCGAAATGAATAATTTTTTTATTCCTCGCTACACTGACTTCAAGCGGGTAAGCGATTACTTTAAATCCTATACGATCACAGGGCAGGCGCTTTCGTTTCTGTCGAGTAAAACAATGATTCTTGCAAGCACTGACGACCCCATAATCCCGCCCAGCGATTTTCATAAACTCGCTCAGCCAAACAACCTAAGCGTGACCTTATTGGCCAAAGGCTCCCACTGCGCGTTTCTAAGAAACCTTACTGGCCCGAGCCAAGCAGATGAGTATGCTCTCGAGTTTTTTAATTCATTTGAATCATTAACTGAATGACATACCATCAATTAACCCGTCGTGTACACCTAATAATTTTAGCCCACGTCAATTAATCGGTTTGCAAATTTCCCTGATCCAACAACTGCTGCAAAATTAATTGATCATTACCTAAAGCTCCTAAGTCTACACCTTGAAGTAGAATTGAAAAATCGGTTCCAGAGCTGTTGCCGTCAATATCGACCTCAACACGGGTATCATCCCCATCTGTGGAGAAGTTTAGGTAGCCGTCCAAGCTCAAAGAATCTGCAGACTCACCTTGCAATATATCAGCAAGATCAAGAATATCCCCGCCCACCCCTACCTCAAAATCAACAACAACATCCTCCTCAACCGGCCCCGCGACAAAATCACTGCTTTGCCAATAGAATATATCGTCGCCATCTCCACCAAATAGAATATCTTGCCCCATGCCGCCACTAAGGAAATCGTCTCCGGCATCGCCCGCTAACATGTCGTCACCAGCATCGCCAAAAATAATATCATTGTCTAGGCCGCCATGCAGACTATCATTACCTTCAGCGCCAAATAAAGTGTCGTCGCCAAGACCTCCTACAATTAATTCATCACCCAACGATCCGGTTAAACTATCATCACCATTTTTCCCAATTAGTGCACTCGCTGTGATAGTGGCTTGGGCGGCAGCCGTATCAATATCCCCATCGTTAGCATTGTTTACTATTACTGTTTGCGAATCACCATTCACTAGCGTTACAGTGAATTCGGCATAATCGGCTAACAAACCTGCTTCATTGCTATTACCAGGGCCTACATTATCAAAATCAAGTCCAAACTGAATTGAATCTCCAGCACTAATTGTCTGGCCGCTGACATCCAAGGTGAGAACACTATCACCATCACTAAAACTAAAATCATTCGTGGTTAATGCTAAACCAGCACTTTGAGCACCAATCTCAACACCATAACTGCCGCCGCCATTCCCCGGGTCCCAAGTACCGTCAAGGAGATTAATTGAAACACTCGCAATAGGACTGTCGGCATTTGAAAAGAGAAACTCAAAAGCATCGTCATCTCCAAATACGGACTCTGAAGTTGCGCCAAACGTTACATCACTTAACACCGGCATAGTGATGACGTCATCGGCATCGGTTCCATACGCGACCCTTAAATCGCCAACCAAATCATCATCCAAATCGCCAACAGCGTTATTTGCATCGGTTACCACTACCTGAATATTTTCAAGTGTGGACGCAGTACTGCCATTACTACTTTCAACACTCGTGGCGGTTAAACCCAAAATGATCTCACCCACGAATTCAGCAGGCGGCAAAATCTGTATATTATCCAAATTCCAACCATCGACCAGCAAATCCACTTCAGTCAGAGCATTGCTCGAAAAAAATGTGTTTGTACCGTCTATGAGCGTTGCGCCCACAGGAATATCGGACAATACCAGTGACTGCAGAGTTTCAGATCCATCCACATCTTGCAGGGAGACTACGATGTTTGAGATTTCGATATAAGTGTCACTTAAACCTACATTGATGGATTGTTCGAAAAATCCTCCATCAAGGTTATCCGAACTGGCGACAAAACCCTCAAACTGACCACCGGCGGCTAACAGCTCGGACACGTTACTGTAAAGACTAAAATTATTTGAGCTTAGTGTTTTTTCATCCCCAGCATTCTCGCTCAAATTAACTGAGAATTGCCCAATACCAGAGACATTATTTACAAAAACCTCTAGGGAATAATAACCGTGGGCTGGCGCAACAAATTCCGTTCCGGTTATGGTATGGCCTAGACCATAATTACCATATGAATCTCCTGTAGTACTTAGCATCGTCTGTCCGCCAAGCTCTATTCTCATGGAGTCATCATGATACCCTGAAAAACGATAGCTAGACCCCTCTTCTAGGTATATCAAACCTGTTATGGAATAGGAATCACCAATTCCTATTTCAACTGTAGAGCCATCTGTTTGTACAGTACCTGTGTTCACCACATCAGTGGCGTCACCAAAACCGGTATGCACTCGCACGCTAGACGTTGCGGAAGACGGATCGATAACACCTTCCTGTAGGGCTGCATCTCTATCTTGGTTATTTAAATCATCATAAAAGCTCAGTACCAGTCCTGTAGATGCCGGTGGTGGTATTTCATTTTGATTCGCGACATTTACAAGATTTTGATCAAAAGTAACAATTGGCGCATCTGCAACTGCAGTCACACTCCAATCTGCGTTGGCTGCGACACTTAAGCCCCCAGTGTCTTGAGCTGAAAATGAAATATTTTCCGTGCCACTCCAATCTGGGGTATTGGTAATCGTCGCGATACCGCTTGCATCGATACTCACACCGATATTGGTGTTGCCGGAAACGCTATACGCTAAATCCCCATCTACTGTTTCAACATCCTCAAAGATATCTTTAAGGTCAATGGTATAACTAGCAAAGTCTTCCG
>Ga0065722_100132_pt1 | contig 9968 bp, 12 predicted proteins | sample BansetMetagenome_FD_59109 | JGI IMG/M metagenome (GOLD analysis project Ga0065722, IMG submission 59109) | Bankia setacea gill microbial communities from Puget Sound, Washington, USA - Caecum Enriched | ecosystem: Host-associated > Mollusca > Digestive system > Ceca | place: United States...
ATAACTGTACAAGGAATACAGATTGATTGACAGCGGAAATGCAGAGATCGCATTGTGTAACCCCAAAAAGCCCCTCTAATGTGGGCGCAGTACTACGCGGCGGCGGGCTGTTACGGTGCTACGGCAGTTTACTACAACGGAAAGCGCTTTGAGCACGCCGAAAAATATCATCAAGATACCAACAGGGTAAAAAAAGAAATTCAATTTCAGGCGGTTGAATCTTTTATGGAAGTACTTAAAGAAAACCAGACATTGGTCTGTGTAGAGTTGGTGGAAGGCGCAACTTCACTTCCAGAATTCAACCACCCGGAAAATGCTTTATATATCTTTGGCCCGGAAGACGGATCAATTCAACAGTCACTTGTCAGTGCCGCCGATAGCGTTGTTTACATTCCTACAATTGGGTGCATGAATTTGGCCGCAACGGTGAATGTATTACTTTATGATCGAATGGCCAAACAACAAAACACCATCAACCACAACGAACGCATCAAGAAAAGTCGCGACAGCAATAATCATCTAAAAATTAAACCTAAAAACTTAAGGTAAAATTTTGGGATACAAAGTACTAGCGCACCCAACAACCCCAGTACGCTACCACACACCAATCAATTAGTTGCTGGTGGTTATTGCGAGAAGTTCTACATCAAAAATGAGTGCAGATCCGCCAGGAATCGAGCCGGATTTACGGTTGCCGTAACCTAAATTACTGGGGATAAATAAGCGGCTCTTTTCACCTTCGACCATTAGCTGAAGACCTTCTGTCCAACCGGGGATCACTTGGTTCAAATTAAACTCNATCGGCTCACCTCTATCGACAGAGCTGTCAAATACGCTGCCGTCGATTAGAGTACCGTGATAATGCACTCTAACTTTATCTGAGGGTTTGGCATGCTCTGTACCGGTTCCCGGCTGTAACTTCAGCATCTGCAATCCAGACGCTGTAACTAGNACGCCTTCTTGCTGTTTGTTGTTTTCAAGAAATTTATTGCCTATTGCGCTATTTTCATTCGCCTTTTTCTTCCCAACAGAACCTTGCCAAGTAAAATACGCAATTAGCGCAATGAATAGTACGATAACAAATGTGTTCACACTGTCTGCCCTCATATGTTGTTTTAATCACGAAAAATGTAGCTAAGGTGCGGTTCTTCAAAACTAATGCGGCCGAGCTTTCCGGATCGTAATTCGCGAATAAATAATTCCCCAACGCGCAACAAATCTACGCCGCCACGTTTCATACAGCCACGTTTTTTAGCGACTTGCTCTAAGGCATCGTAGGCGGAATCAACTAAATCGTCAATTTGATAACGCTCGCTTACTCGATCTGGGTAACGCTGGAGCACGTAGTCCATTGCGAACATCGCTAAGTGATCATATTCCACGACGGTATCTCGAATAGCGCCACTGGTTGCTAGGCGATAATTAATCATTTCATTTTTCGATCCGGGCCAAGTCATTCCAGGAGAATCGATGAGGATGAATTCTTCNGAAATTTTTATCCGTTGTTGGCCTTTAGTGATGGCTGGCTCATCTCCTACCTTTGCTATTCGTCGGCCGGCAAGGGTATTAATTAGNGTCGATTTACCAACGTTGGGAATACCCAAAATAAGCCCGGTTACNGGTTTATTTTTATTACCTCGAAAAGGAGCGAGCTTAAACACGCGGTCGGGGATGGTTTTAGTGAGGTTAGTGTTACGAGTACTAATGGCGATGGCATCCATATTACGCTGTTGACGAAAAAACGCCTGCCAAGCTTGAGTAATTGCCTCGTCGGCCAAATCTGATTTACTCAACACTTTTAGGTAGGGCTTTGTCCCCCGTAATTGCTCGATCATAGGGTTGGTGCTGGAATAGGGCAAACGTGCATCTAACACCTCGATCACCACATCAACCCGAGGCATTATCTCCTTGACCTGCTTACGAGCCTTATTCATATGGCCCGGATACCAATTTATTAACATACGCCACTCAGCTTATCGAAAGACCGCTATTTTACCGTCTTTATTGGTAAATTACCGCTGTAAAGAATCCGGCGGCCAATGCCCGGCGTTGCTAACGCTAAAGGTGGCTTCCATTACTTTGAGCGCTACTTTGAGCGCTACTTTGAGCGCTACTTTGAGCGCTACTTTGAGCGCTACTTTGAGCGCTACTTTGAGCACCACATTAAGCGCAGCCACGCTAACAATAGGGCGCCTCTATTAATCAGGAAATCAGTGTTTTACCCANCTCATTCACCACCATGCTTCCATTTGAACTCCAAATGAAGCACCATTATTTTTACCCAAATAGTCATTACCCCCCACCTGTCCGACAAAATCATCTCCCCATCCAGCATAGGTCGCGTAGGCCCGAATTACCGGGCGACTATTAAAACGACCGCCCAAGGATATTTGCGGTGCAATGGTTATCTTGTAAAGGTGGTCGCTTGTATCAAAGACCTCTGAGTCTACATGATCCCAACCAGCCTCGAACGCAAGGCTTATGCGATCATCGAAATGGTAAATTGGCCGAACCCCGGCTGATATCCACGTTTGCTTGCCCACATTTTCGCCGTAATCTGTAACTTGATAAATTAGAACCGGGCCCAGTGAAAAGTGATCGTCAATATTAGCGGAGAAATTTTCCGTCACGCGAAAACGCCAGGAGTCATCGTTATCGGGCTGGATATACGTTCCACCATCTAACTGAAAGGTTTCAAACCCCGAACTAAATGTTTTCGCCGCCTTGGTTCCATATTGAACTGAAAATTTATTGACGCCATCGTGGCTAATAAACTGCGATTTACTATGGACAAAATGTAATGAATAACCGGTGCTTTCTGGCCCACTATTACCTTCCGCATCAAGCCCTGTTTTGGCGCGTGATAATATTAGGCCAATCTCTGCATTTCCTTTGAACACCGGAAGGTCATAAAAACGAATATCCAAATTGGTTTTACTAAACCCCGCTTTATCTTCAGGGTTGGGTTGCGGAAGGTTACTAAAGCCACTGGTTGCGCCAGATCCAATCCAGGCCACGGCCAACTTTCCACCGCCCAAGGTAATATCTTCAATCCCAGCACCTCCGCCACTCATATTCCAGAAAAAGAAATCATTAACACCAATATCGTGACGCCGATAAAAACGATTTCCGGCCCAAAACTTTACTGTAGGCATCGATTTTAAAACGTTGCCAAGCGACGCCCACGCTTCGGGAAAACCAACATCGGTGTTGCTCGCATTCGAAAACTCATCATGAGGNTTAAAGAAATCNATTCTCAACTGTACATGCGCAACAGGCCCTGACGCGCTAACCGTTGATCCATTTTGGCCCACAGNAAAATTATCTGGCGTATAAAAGTTTTTACCTATAATAACTTCGCCGAAATTTTCCGCTTCATTGCCTAAACGATACTTGGCCATTGCGCCTGGCGCCTTAAATCCTGGCTGAACTCCACCTTCGCTATTTCTCCCGTAGCCCGCACGAAAGTAACCGGAAATATCCACGTAATTATTCAGTACTCGCTCCACGCGATCGGCTACTTCTTTATCATCTAAAAATGATGTTCCCGATCGACTCTCAGTTGTATTGTCGAAATTTACGGGAACACCGTTGGTTTTCCGATGCTCGCGTGTTTGTACTTTTGGTTTATCGGCGGTCGATTCTAATTGCCCTATGCGTTGTTCAAGTAATTTAATGCGCTCTTCGCTAATAAGAGCGCCTTCATCACTTTCACCTATTGCCGAATGCGTAAAAACAGCCAAGCTTATAAAGAGCAGAAATGTACGATATACGCAAGTATTTGAACGGTATATTTGATTCAAAAAATCTCCCTAAAGCCATCTGCTTGTTTGGTTATAGTTAATTTGGCCATGAGTATTGAAAGCACTATTTGAAAGGAATATGACGCCTTAGAAGGGCACGGCTTTTCCAGCACCGTTTCACCCCGCAACCCCAATAACGCAATTTTTTTGCTGGCTTGTGTATAGATAACCGAAAGCTAGGTTATCGTAGTACTTCTTATTCTTTGCTGTAGTTGTGCCACTATTTTTTTGAAAGGACTCTTAACCGTCAACCCTAGCAACAATGTCGCCTATCAACTCGGCAGAAAATAACGTTTTAGACAGGTACTGCTGACCTCCAGATTTAGCCACTAGAATGAGCCCTAAATCGGTTTCAATTACCCTTTTGATATCGGCCCACAATAGCACTGTTTTCGTATAGGGGTTCTGCGTTTGAACTCCGTCTTCATTTATGTTTAATTTCACTTCACAACCGGCACTTTTCCCCCACATCTGCCGAGCTAACCACCAGGCTCTCCGAAAGCGAATATGGATCAGCTCCAGTACGCCCAAAGCAATTGACATACTCGCTACAAACTTATAGTGCTCAGAAAAAAAGAGTAATGCCGCACCAGAAGAAAACAACAATGCAGGGAATACAAAGTTGGGCTTGGGATTTTTCCCATAGGGTAACGACTGATCAAAACATTCAGCAAGATATTCACGAGACAATGTAAATTGGGTATTAAAAGGTTGCATAGAAGCCGGTAATTATGAGTGTGTTGGTATTTATTGCTTTAGGCCACAGCCATTAATAGGAAAAAACTGCAGCCGCTAGCAAATATCGAATAGCTAACCCAAAGAAACGCATGTTGCTTCTATAACAACCTAAACACTCTTCGCTCACTGACACCCAGGCTAATACTTGAACCCGACAAAAAACTAACGGGTGTTATTTGTGCGTAAAAAGCCGTGGCCAGTCGAATATTTCGCCGCCGTCAGCAAGCTTTCAACGCCGTAAATTTGTATATACAGGGGCTGATACTCGACAAGTCTTTAGTACAGTTTTTTCAAAAAGGTAGACACTGCCGACGAAATTATCGGAAGTGGTTGTTATCAAAAAATAACTACTTTTTTCGAATCTATGACTATCTAAGCGGCGGTATGGATAAGTTTTTTACGCCAAACGTTGAACCTATGAGCTTTTTTTCACATTAGATTTTTCCGGACTTGCGTGACTAACCTGCCCACTTGTGCCCTTGTCTATTTGCTGGATAGACCCACCTGAATTTAAAAAGGCAGCCGTTTGCTCCTCAATTGAAATGCGAACACTGGCATTCGTTACTGAGTCTTTGGTAGATTTCTTGCTCATTATATCCTCCCAGATAAATATTGGTCTAAATGCCCACTTCGATAGTCTCTAGTAGCAAATTTAAGCCCAGACCTGTAGTAGCGAATAGGGAAATTCGATTGTCACTATCACCATTAAAAAACAACGATTGAAATTAACGCCATCACTAAATACCGCTTAAAAAGTGCGGCAAGTGCAGTGGAACATAGGGGTAACTTGGCGCTGCACCCCAAAGCGAGCGCAGCAAGCGGCGCTTGGTTGACGGTATGATTACGCCCAAGTACCATCATATACCTATATTTGATATTCAAGGTACCCCAACATGCCAAAAAACACCAGTATGACCCTTGGAGACCACTTTGACGGCTTTATAGCCCAACAAATAGCCGAGGGTCGTTATGCCTCNGCCAGCGAAGTAGTTCGTGCAGGCTTAAGGGTACTAGAGGGCAGCGAGCAAAAGCTTGCCACACTCCGGCACTTGCTAGAAGAAGGCGAAAAAAGCGGCGCTGCTGAATATCGCTACGAAAGCTTTATGAATGAGCTGGATGACGAGCTGAGTTAATGGGTACATTTCAGCTTACCAAGCTCGCTAAAAGTGATTTAAAATCTATTGCAGCCTATACTCAACGCAAATGGGGCAAAGAGCAGCGTAAAATGTATATGCGGCAGTTTGACGAAGCTTTCCAATTGCTTGCCGAAACTTCCGAATTAAGTAACGCCTGTGATTATATAAAAACCGGCTACCTAAAATTTCCCGTTACAAGCCATATATTTTTTTACACAATACTTCCTTCCTCTCACACTAACGTTATACGAGTTCTTCATAAGAGAGTGGACACCAAGCCATTACTAATTGAGGCATAATGCCGCAAAACAGACGAAAGGCATTCAGGGTAGGGCGTCCATCGCCGCAGGGTTTCGCCGCGTAATTATGCATGGGCTAGCATACATGGCCTAGGTAGCTGTTTTTGCTGAACAGCCTAGGATGTAACACCTCCACAATCAGAACACCTCCATAACACTACCATCAGCATTAGCAACACATAGCCCAAGGCTTCACCCGAAGGCCCGTATTTTCGAGCACCCACACCACCTAAGCCAAGCATTTAGATGTATGCTACCTGCACATTGGCAACCAAGCACCTGAAAAGAGAATTTATGATCAACTTAATGAAAGCAGTTCAAATCAATGATTTTGGTGACCGCAACGTATTAATGTTGAATGACATCGCCATACCAACGCCCGCCGATAACGAAATACTGATCAAAGTAAAATCGGCATCCGTGAACCCAGTAGATTGGAAAATTCGAGAAGGCTACTTACAGCCAATGCTTAATCATCTATTGCCATTAACATTGGGCTGGGATGTTTCAGGTGAAGTTGCTGCCATTGGTAAAAATGTAGATAACCTCAAAGTAGGAGACGCTGTATANAGCCGTCCGGATATAACCAAAAACGGCAGCTATGCCGAATATCAGACCGTGGCGGCTGATGAAGCTGCGATTAAACCTAACTCACTAACCTGGCAAGAAGCGGCCGGGGTACCATTGGCCGCATTAACGGCATGGCAGTCGCTCTATGAATTTGCCAAATTAGAAGCAGGCGAGCGTGCGTTAATTCACGCAGGTTCTGGTGCTGTAGGGCAATTCGCTATCCAGTTAGCAAAACTACGTGGCGCTTATGTTTATACAACAACGTCGTCAAGAAACACAGAGCTGGTAAAGAGCCTCGGTGCCGATCAAACCATTGATTATAATAAGGAAGACTTCTCGGAGTTAAAAGATATTGACGTTGTATTCGATACCATTGGNGGTGATACGCAAGCGAACAGCTGGAAAACATTAAANAAAGGTGGACGCCTGGTTTCCGTTACGGAAAATCCAGATCAAGCTATTGCGACTAAACATGGTGTCTCTGCATCCTTCTGCTTTGTACAGCCGAATCGAGAACAGCTAGAGAAGCTAGCAGAGCTTGCTGATGCAGGTAAGTTAAAAGTAAACATTGACAGTGAATTCACGTTGGATCAGGTAGCAGAAGCGCACGACCGCAGTGAAACGGGTCGCGCGCAAGGTAAAATTATAATCAACGTTTCAGTGTAAGTAACTGCAGTGATATAGATATGCCAAGATATTTATCGGAAAGTCTTGGCTAAACTGGAGGGCACCTCTATTAACTCTAGGTTCATTACATCTCCCGATGAAATATAACGTCTCTAAAAAAAGTGGAATGAATTGTCGGTTCTTTAGGCAATTTGTTCTCCAAGAATCATTACAACATGCGCTAACATATGTGCCAATACTGCTGACTCTAAACCTTGCTTCCAGTATAGGTAGCCTGAAATTAGGCCAAATATTAAATTACCAACAATTATGTATGTAACTAGCTCTACAGTAACAACGGAAGAAAGCATAAATGCCGCGGGTAAATGACCAGCGCCAAAAATGATAGCCGACACGACAATACCTACAATGTAATTGTAGGTATTCACTTTTGAATCATGGCTCTGAGTTAAACGAAATAATCCCCAGACAAAAAACGACATTAATCCCCAGCGGATAAGCACCTCTTCAGTTATACCGCCATACAATATTTTGGTATAAATGGGCGGTGTGAAACCTTTGGCATTTTCTAGGAATTCTTGAGGTAGGTAACGCATAAAAAAATTGTAAAAAAATAGTAGCGATATACCGCCTAAGACCCCACCAAGGGTACCCGAGACTACAATTTTCTTAAGGTTTAATTCATCCCAAGTTTTATTCAAAAAGGCATCTATTACAGGAGTTCCAAGAACTATTTTTGGAGATAACCATGCTCCAAGCATTACCATTGCAGCGAGGATTACGGATGACTGTATTGTTGATAGCGCCTGAAGAACAAACATAGGTACTGGCGGTTCTTGTCCAGTTGCCATAAGCAATTTCGGAAGAATGGGAAGTGCTGATAACACACCTAGAAATCCGAGCGCAAAAACGATTGCAATTCTCAACCAATATGTTTTTTTTGACGCTTCCATATAATATTCCCAATATTGTATATTTCACCAAACGTTGGGGTAGCCCGCGATGTATATGGCAGCGTTATACCCCCGGTAAAAGCCGCCCTTACGCGCGACGACCGCACACGAATTTTCGAAAACCAACACTTCAGCCGAACATAACATCACTACAAATTGTTACAGTAAAAAAATTTGAGGAATGAAACCTGCTCCGACCAAAGAGGCGAACTAATACCCCTAAAAGCCACACCCTAATAGCATTCAAGGCCCGCCGTCGCTGCGTACCTAGGGCCTTTCTCTGCGGCCCTGATTCCTTAACGGGTAAAGATTGCAGTAGCGCCGCCAGCGCGGCTGACAATCGTATTTTATTCCCAGGGGAGGTATTCTGTATAGATGTCGCGGCTGATTCGGAAATAAACAATTGCCGCCAAGTAATGTTACATATCAATATGACTTAAAGATAGGCTGACCAAAACGTATGCAAACGCTCAAAGGGCACCCACTTAACGCGAAAGTTTAAAAAAAGGAGAGCCGCGCGATAAAGCACAGGGGTATGCACTTAAATAGAGGCTAGACCACGGGTGCCTAGAGCTGGCCAATATCAGCCGCTTTTACCCAGAGTACGCGCTGATAAGCGCTTTAAGTAAATCCATTACCGGTATAGTAAATGCCGAACACCAATGCCCCAGTCGCTTCTAGACAGGTTTTTACTCGTGCATAACCTGCATACCAACACCCATGTTGGTCAACGCTGATTTCATTCGCAGGCCTTGCTCAACCATTTTCTACATATTGTAATGAAGGGAACAAGTTNGCTATATCAACGCAGCGTAGCTTTAGGCCTAGAAAAAATTTTAATCTANAAGGTACTGCTGATCAAAAACCGCTGATTGAATGCGGTTTTCAATACTCATGCAATTTCGCCTGGAGGCGGATATGGGACGGTTCATCGCTAGCAGTAAACAACGTAGGTTTGACTTGTCTAGACAGAATGCACGTATCGCAGCTGCGGGAAGCTCGCAAGCGTTGTGAAAACCGGACGAGGGTATTAAGCCGCCTGCGTGAATCGCTCTTCCAAGTAACGAATAATCGCTTTGGATTCATACATCCAGTTCACGTCGCCACTGCTGTCGATGATTTTAAGGCAAGGTACTTTGAGTTTGCCACCGCCGCTAACTAATTCATGTTTTGCCGTTTCGGAACGTTTGGCATCGCGTGTTTCGATCGGCAAAGCGTGGCGCTTCATCGAGCGTCGAACTTTTACGCAAAAGGGACAGGCCTTGTACTGATAAAGAGTTAAAGCTTTGGCCTGCTCATTAATCGCGGTTTGCTGGTGATCGCTACGACTCACACTCTTGGGTGTTGTCAGCCAATCGATAAGTAAAATAATGGCGCCCAGTAGCTTGTGAATGATCGACATATTCCAACCTTTTAAAGTGTGCTTGCTTGGGTGAATCAAAAANCAATGAGAGATAAAAAAATGGCCGNCCCTGACTCGAACTCCGGGTCTGCGGATTATGTGGCCCGTTAGTCTGGAGCTTNAGGCGGCGTATTCTACGTGATACAAGTAAGGTATGACCAGACTCATACCAGATTCCTTACTAGCCGCGCCTATAGAGCGGGGCTTTTAACAATCTGAGTTCTACACCGTGCCAAAATGTGTCCTTAGGCAACACAAGAGAACCCATGCCCCAGGGCCTACCCTTTCATCTATAAGATTACGTACAGCTTGTAGACATTACCGGAAGGGCTATTCGTGATGATAAACGTGGCTTTATCGACAACAACTTACCTCCTATTCTTGAGCGCCTCAATATCTCCAGCCGCGAATGGCTTGTACTGACCACCCAGTTTGAATCT
>Ga0065722_101839_pt1 | contig 9932 bp, 8 predicted proteins | sample BansetMetagenome_FD_59109 | JGI IMG/M metagenome (GOLD analysis project Ga0065722, IMG submission 59109) | Bankia setacea gill microbial communities from Puget Sound, Washington, USA - Caecum Enriched | ecosystem: Host-associated > Mollusca > Digestive system > Ceca | place: United States: Edmonds...
TACTTATTAAGCGTTGTACTTATCAAGCATTCCGCTCAAGGTCACTATTCATCTAGCGCTGGAATCGATCCTAGCGCTAGATGAATATGCCTAAGTTTTGTCTTATTAACTACTTGGTGTCTTTTGTGTAGGCGTTCAAACGAGCTTGTCGATTCTCTTCACTATGCCAATTTTGCAACCAAGCAACGGGATCATTTTCCATTGGCTGTGCAGATTGTGATTGAAAGAAATCCGAAAATATATCGTAGTCAAATACATCGTATTCCCAATGATTCGCTTCCGGAAATACGCCAACAATATTCGCTGTTTCCTTGCCGACATTGATAAAGCCATGGGGAACCATAGGTGGAATATTGAGGATGTAGGGCGCTTGCACGGTAATTTTTTCATCGCCAAGTTGATAGTACATTGTACCCTGCAGTAACACGTGTGCTTCTTCGCCTACGTGGGCGTGTAGCGGTGCACCGTTACCGGGGATGGTATGGGTCAACACAACCGTCAGGTTTTCAAATCCGTGACGTTGGCCTTCCATCACCCATAGGTATTCATTCGGTGCGGGGTTTATAGCAACCATTTCATCGCGATGAACAATATAGTCTTCTACGGAATCCATAGTCGGCGCATCAAATAGTGCTGGCAGTGTCGCGGTGACGACTGGGTAGTAGCCATGCTCGGCATCTGCGTGCATAGCCGCACGTTCTTCTGTCACGGGGAGATATATTTCACCGCCTGGTGCAATACCCTCACCATCGGCAGGAGAGTAGGTGGATTCAGTAACTGGAATATAGATATCTTCGGTGGTGAATTTAATAAAGATATCTTCATCCAGTTCGTTGCCCATTGTGTTTTCAACAACGCCGTTATTTTCAAGATAGTACTCAGTGCTGTAGTCTAAACCCTGAACTGGTTTAAGAATTACGGTCGCACCACGAATATCCATTTGGGTTTCAACTAACGAATCGTTGTCGAGGCGCTTTAGCTGAAAGCTATCTGCAGATGTTGCTGGGGCTACGGCGGTATCGAAGAATATATAAATAGGCTCATCAATATCGGCGGTATCTTCCATATGTGCTGGCATGGTTGAGTTTAGGCTTAACTCAATTGAGTTCGCTGCTATATAGTCATCTAAATCAATCTTGTCATCTTCATCACAACCTGCAAGCAGTAGCGCACTCGCGATAAGTAGTAGCGCGGTATAATTCCGGTTTAGCATTGTCCTTTCCTCAGTATTTGTTTGTTATTTTCAATATGGGCGATGTGGTTAAGAAATTCAGAATATGCTTAATTACAGCGATTATTCATCACTATAGCTTTCATGATTTTTGATTATAGAATTTCAGTTTGCAGCTCTACAAGACGGGTACAATAGTCGCCTAAGTTCCCTTTAATAAATATATTGCTACTCTAAGCGCGGCGCCGACGTTTATTTATAAGAATTATTTCCATATTTATTATTGCGAATTTATGCTAATAATAAGCCTATAATTAGGAACATTTAACTTACCGTCATTTCTAAATGACTATAGATAGCGTCTAACGCGATTGTGTTTTCGCTTTCCTTACCGATTGTTATGCGAATAAATTCACTCAACCCGTAATTGCTTAGCGGTGTAACGAGTACGTCCTTCGCGCGCAACGCCATCGTGGTTTGCATCGCATCACCTACATTTACGCAAACAAAATTTCCCTTAGATGGAATGTAATCCATACCTCGATCTATTAACTGTTCGGTTATTTGAGCCATACCGGAATGGGTAAGAGAAACAACTTTTTCAAGATGATCTACATCTGTTAGCGCGGCACTTGCCGCAGCCAATGCCAATCGATTTACATTGAAAGGCTGTCTAACACGATTAAAATAATCCGCCAATATAGGGTCACTTATCGCATAACCCACTCGCATTGCCGCTAGCCCCCATGCCTTGGAAAAAGTACGAGTAACAATTAAATTTGGATACCGCGATAGATAATTTAAACCATTCGGAAATGTCTCAGTATTACAGTATTCGATATAGGCTTCATCGAGCACAACAATGACATGTCTTGGCACGGCAGCAATAAACGTTTCAATTTGTTCGATGCTATTCCAAGTACCCGTGGGATTGTTTGGGTTGGCAATAAAAATCAGCTTTGTCTTCGAAGTAACTGCCGCGGCCATAGCCGCTAAGTCGTGACCGTAATTTACATCGGCTGGAACCTGAACTGCTTTTGCGCCAACAATAGCGGCTAATATTGGGTAGACCGCAAACGCATACTGGGAAAAAANNATTTCGTCGCCAGGACTACACAATGCTCTGGTAATTATATCCAACACATCATTCGAACCATTACCGAGGGTAATACCATCGGGATCGGCATTCGTATGTTGAGCGAGTTGGCTTCGTAATGGCTGACCGGCGGTATCGGGATAGTAGTGTGCGTCTTTGGCTAACGCCACGATTGCATCTACTGCTACTGGGCTTGGCCCCAATAGACTTTCGTTAGAATCAAGCTTCACAATATTACTTAAGTTTTGTGGCTCGACGGGTGGTTTAAATGCCCTTAATCCCGTAATACCCGGCACTACCAACTTGCTAAAATCTAAACTTTCCATATTCATAGCGATGTTCCTATTTGTTTCGCAAGGTTTTATACGAAGTGGCTATACCTACTTTGTCTTCATNTATCCACTTTCAGTTTTTCGATATAACTAAACTGATACGCGTTGGATGGTCGGCAGATCATCGAGATTAAAATCTATGTCAACCTGAAATATCTTGCCATTACTGCGCTGCATTGCGTTGGTGCCGATAAGGCCCTGCATCGGCACACCATTTTGGGTTATGCCATTGGCTTCCCATTCGATCAAAATATGATTCTTTTCCCCAGATACTTTTCGCGGCGAAATATTGATGGTGTCGAATTGATCACCCAGTTTTTGAAAAAATTGTTCAATCGCCAATATTCCCTTAACCGGGCCCACTGCGAATGGGTCGTTAAAGGTTGCATCATCGCGAAATAGCTTTAGCAAGTCGGTCATTTTCTCGGCATTTTAACAAGCCGAAATACATAGACACGAACTCTTTCGGTTGCATATTGCTAATCCGTATCGCGCGCCGAAGCTTAACTGCAATATTTAGGANATTTCGCTAAGCCAATGAATGATAACGCGATAATCGAATGGCTTAGTGTGGTTTGATTATCTGGCTTAGCAACCATCAAGTAGAGAACCGTGACAATTAGCCCGATGTTGGTATAGCCAAACGCGGGGACGATACGCATCAAGCTGCGTTTGCCGCGCCGGCCAATTAACAAGAAGAAGAAGATTATCCACGAATTTATAAAGATGATAAGAGAGATTAACAGCGCTGCATTAATCCAATTGGGATTTAACGACAAATTTACCAGCGAAAATCCGTAGTTAGAGGCCAACAGCAATCCCGAGCTTATGGTGGCAACTAAGCCACCCATAATAAATACGCACTTTAATAAAAACACGGTTTCGATAATACCGAGTACGGTATGAAGGTGATCCGCACGGTTCATACGATTTCCCCAAAACGGGAGAGTCGCCGCTGTTCCCAGCCAAATCGCGGATGAGAGCACATGAATAAAAACCAGCATGATTAATCCCTTAAATTTTTCAAAAGTTTCCGAAGCCATCTCGAGCCTCAAGTGCGCTCGATTATATCCCTCGTTTAGCATGCGTCAATGCGATCTTGCCTGATAATTCGTGGTCTTAGACAAATCAGGTATATCTTTAATTTATTCCCCTACACATTGCTCTGTACACTTATATTTGTTTACTTTTGTATAGTGGTATTTTGTAAAAATTATACTTTTTGGCCTATTTTTAGCCCAAGTTGGCAATATTCAAATCGTCTTAAAATTAAATTTTTTTAATTTTCGGCTATCTAGTTGTTTTTTCAATTTGTTTACTAAAGTCTCCTACCGGCCTCTTTGTAAACCATCTTGTTCACTTCCCCTTAGTTGCTTACTATCGGCCCCGCTAAGATAAATACTGCTGTATGTATCGTCATAATTCGTTTTACGTCACATGATTTGTTATTGCGAATTTATTCGCTAATCATTAATAGTCGAATTAAAGAAAATAGTAGTGAAATAAAGAAAAGCCACCGCCCAGAGTTCACTGCCGATCAACCGAAATATTGTATTTGGTCGGCAGTCTACTCTTTACAAATGGAACCTATTAATCGATATGGAAATAGCTACAGAGCATTACATCGATGCCAAAGGCATGCTGTGCCCGCTACCGGTACTGAAATTTAAAAAATACATCAAGGATTTGACACCCGGTGATGTCATTCGGATTGACACCACAGATCCAGATTCGGTTAAAGACTTTAATATTTTCTCGGAGATGAAAGGCTACAAGATCGTCAGCCTTGTTGAGCACGCTAAGTCATTTAGTTTCGTTATAGAAATTTAATAGGGATATTATGAAGACTGGACACAAACTACTCACCCGGATGTGTAACAGCTTTTACGGTGCTGCTACCACTTACCGCCAAATTGACGGCGAATTCACCGCTCGCACCTATCTTGACTCTGCCGCATCCTGTTTGATGTTGAAGCCAGCCTACGAGGCCAGCCTTAAGTTTCTTGATCACTATTCAAACACCCACAGTGATACGCACAATTCAGCGATTATCTCTAATCAGATGTACAAGTGGGCCCATGCTCAGGTACTGCAATTTGTAAATGCCGACCCAGAAGAATACACCTGTATCTTTATGGGTAGCGGCTCTACCGCCGCAATTAATCGGGTTGCGCGTAGCTTGTCTGCTGCTCGCCCAGAGAAGCCAGGTGTTCTTATTTCGCTAATGGAACATCACTCCAACGATCTACCCCACAGAGAAACTCACGATTTCGCTGAGCATATTGGCTGTGTCGGCGAGGGAGTTGATCTCGGTTCGATGGATCTAGATGCACTTGAAGCTGCGCTAAGTAAACATCACGACAAGATAGATTACGTAGCCGTTACCGCTGCCAGCAATGTTACCGGTGTNGTTAATCCCATTCACGATATTGCGCAACGCGCTCACGCGCACGGCGCTCTTGTTGTGGTCGACGCTTCACAGATACTCGCGCATCGCGCACTTAGCATGCAGGGCATTGTCGGTGACGGCTCCGACGATATCGATGCTGTGGTGTTTTCCGGCCATAAAATTTATGCCCCCGGCTCTCCCGGTGTACTCGTTATCCGTCGGTCGCTAATTGATGGCGGCGCGCCAATGGAGTTTGGCGGTGGCATGGTGGATCAAGTTTTTAAAACCGAGTATACCGTCACGACAAAATTTCCAGACCGCGAAGAAGCCGGCACCCCAAATATTTTGGGCGCCGTAAATCTTGGTATGTGCCTCGATATTATGACACGTATCGGTATGGATGTTATTGAACAGCACGAATCCGAGATGCTCAGTTATCTTTTTAATGAGTTGCAGAGTATCGCCGGCATCACCATCTATGGTGATACAGATCTTTCCCTCGTGCCACGTACGGCGACCATCTCTTTCAACTTAGCTGGGGTCGACCACGGCTTGCTCGCCGCGATTCTTAACGATTACTTCAACCTTGCTCTGCGCAACGAATGCTTTTGCGCGCACCCGTACGTGCGCGAGATGATTTTGCAACAACTTTGGGATTTGGATCCAGACCTAGAAGAGGCTGAGATTGAATCCAAGAAGGGCATGGTGCGCGCAAGCTTTGGCTTAAACAATAGCATCGATGANGCTCATCGATTGGTTACAGCGTTAAAAGAAATCGNCACACGTAAAGATTGGTATGTATCCCAATACCTGCGCAGCGAAGATGGCGGATTCAAACATCTGAAAGGCAGTATTGATTGGAATACCTATTTTTGCCCGTCCACAGTACTCGAATCNGTTCTATAACCCGGCCTTGTGTTTACAAGGCCGAAATATTTTTAATATCTAAATTTTTAGACTTTAAACATTTAAACCTACACGGAGAAAGTTATGCGCCACGTTTTTATTACCGGCGGTAGTGGTTTTATCGGCAATGCAATTGCCACGGCATTTAAACAAAACGGCGACAAAGTCACCTGTTTGTGCCAAAGCGCAAAAAGTAAATCATTACTTGAGCAACAGGGCTTTACCACAGTTCTTGGCGATATGAGCAACCCCAAAGGTTGGTCAGACGTAGCCGAAGGGGCGGAAGTTATCGTACATGCAGCTCACGTTCGTGCCGGCATGCGCCTTTCGAAAGGCTGGNTAAAGAAGTCCACAGAATTTCGTGACGCCGCGCTTAAGGGCTTAATTACAGCTGCCAAAAAAGGCGGAAATTGTAAGGCACTCATTTATACCTCAGGCATGATCGCTCACGGTGACCACGGCGATCGCCAAATCGACGAAACCACAACGCCAAATGAGACGGCGCTCGGCCGCTATCATCTCGACGGCGAAGCCATTATTACCAGCGCCGCTAAAGATGGCGTACCGGCGCTCAGTATTCGCCCCGGTATGGTTTACGGCCCTAAAGGTACCTTCGGCAAGTTTTTCTTAACGGTCGCACAAAAAGGTAAATACCAATATCCGGGAAGTGGCGATAACTACCTGCCATTCGTTCACGTAAACGACTTAGCTAAAGCCTATGTACTTGCTTCGCAAAAAGCCCCATCCGGTCACATTATTAATGTGGTTGATGACAGTCCTATCACCGTAAAAGATATGGCCGCAAAGCTTTTGAGTAGCTTCAATGGTGGCAAGGCCTCCAGTGTTCCGTCGTGGGTTGTTGGGCTATTCGCCGGCAATGCATTAGCGGAAATGTTAACCGGTTCATACCGCGTGCAAAATTCGAAAGCCAAAGAACTTCTAGATTGGCAGCCCAAGTATAAGACCTTCGCCGACGGTATTGGTGACGTAGTTGGTGAATTTAAAACCCTTGGCGCCGCTTAATCACACAACGCAACTTTATCAGGGAATATGAAGGAGAAGACATTATGACTACAGTAGTAGAAGAGAAGAACACTCTCGAAATAATTGATCACGCGGAGTTTAAACGTAAATTGTTTCCGATGCAGGACCACGCCCTGTACGGAACTTTAAATTCATTTGACGAAAGCCCTTATCTTACCCCGCCGGTATTGGCTGACTTCACTAATGATACCGATTTTTCTGAAGAGGCTACTAGCCTAGAAATTTGCCCCGCCTGCTTTTTTAATACCAGTGGTACAACTAGTCGCAGTAAAAAAATCCCCTTTTCAGACGCAGACTTAGAACGCCAAAAAGTTCACGAGGCTATTGCTCTACGTAAACTTGGTATGGGTGAGGGCGATGCGGTTATGTCCCTAGGCGCACCTATGCCAAGTATATCTGGCTGGGCGATNGTTAACGGTAGTGAGGCTACAGGCGCACGCGCGTTAAATACCTCACAGCTGGATTATGATTACATTTTTGATAAAAACTGGGGCGATCAAGTTACCTTTGTGATCGGCACACCTCTGGTTGTTAAAGAAATTGGTAAAGCAATAGTCGACGAGTACGGTCCTATTCGTGAGTGTATGCCCAATATGCGTACCGGGATTATTTTTGGCGACGTATTGCCAGATGCTTTACGCGCAGAGTTAAAAGCGATTTGGGGCTTCGATAATGTTTACAGCCTTTATGGCACAGTAGAAGCCGATGTGGTCGCGACTGAATGCCCTGCCAATCAAGGCGAAATGGACTTGATGTCTGAGCGTTTGATATTCGAATTCGTTTCCGAAGAAGAATTGGCGAAAGAGCGCACAAATTCTAGCTATGTACCTAAGATGGTACCAATTGCCGATATCGCCGACGGCGCGTTTGGTGAAATTATTATTAGCGATTTGTCTCGCGACACCCTACCGCTTATTCGTTATCGCATTGGCGATATTGTTCAAGTTCACCGTGCGGCAGCGATTCACAATGTTGAGTATCCAACCATCTCAGTACTCGGTCGAAGTAAAAATACCATCTTATTTGGTGACGTAGCATTTTATGAAATGCAACTTGATAACGCGCTAAAGCGCTGCTTTGGCGAAGACCTTATTGAGTGGCGTATTACCGAACAAGCTAGCGACAATAACGCTCACTACTTATTGGAAGTTCAGCTTGTTGCAGGTTTAACCATCACCAATGAAAAGCATGACCAACTTCATCAAGCACTCGTTAGCCAACGCAAAGATCTTAGCCGCGTCGCTATGGCAAACGAAATTTCACTTATCGCAGTCACTGAGTTTGAACAGGTTGAAGTGAGCGGTGATACCAAAGCAAAACGGATTATTTTGCTGTAAGCCAACAGCTTAACGAATATAGAGGACTATACAATGGAAAATGTAATCAAACACAAGTACATCATTCTCGGTGGTGGCCCTGGCGGCTTACAGTTAGCCTATTACCTGCAAAAAGAAAAAGCTGATTACCTGGTGCTAGACCGTGCGGATGTACCTGGCAGCACGTTTCAAACCTTCCCGCGTCACCGTACATTAATTTCTATTAATAAACGCTTTACCGGTAGTGATCACCCAGAATTCAACATGCGTCACGATTGGAACTCGCTATTATGCGACGACGAATTTCGTTTCAGTCAATACGATAAAATGTTCTTCCCTAACGCCGACAATCTTGTGACCTATATGGCCGATTACGTGGCGCGCTTTCAGCTTAATTTACGTTACCAAACTAGCATCGTTAACATAGAACGCGATCAGGGTATGTATCGTCTTACTACNGACGACGGCCAAAAATTAGAGTGCGAGGTACTAATCGTAGCGACCGGTGTTTCCAAAGCTAATATTCCGATGATTAAGGGTATTGAGCATAGCGAAAACTATACCGATATGAGCCTCGATCTAGATGCCTTTGAGAATCAACGTGTATTGATTATTGGTAAAAAGAACTCAGCGTTCGAGACAGCCGATCATATAGTCTCATCGGCTTCAATGATTCATTTGTGTAGTCCACAGTCAATTAAAATGGCCTGGAAGACGCACTANGTTGGCGACCTACGNGCGATTAACAACAATGTTTTGGATACATATCAGTTAAAGTCCCAGAATGCGATTTTAGATGCGAATATTATTGAAATCGAATCCGTTGACAATACACTCGTNGTCACCTTCCAATATGGTCACGCCGAGGGTGAAATTGAAAAGATTACCTATGATCGCGTATTATGTTGCGCCGGATTTAAGTTCGATTCCGGAATCTTTTCCGACACAGCTAACCCTGAGTTGATGTATCACGGCAAATATCCTGCGCTTAATCCAAACTTTGAATCAGTTAATTGCCCGAATATGTTTTTTGCTGGGACCATCACCCATTCACTTGATTATCGCAAGGCGACCTCCGGGTTTATTCATGGGTTCCGCTACAACTCGCGCGCGCTTGGCAAACTTTTACTAGAGCGTTTTGAGAAGGTTGCTCAAGAAAAATCCGTATTTCCACTCGACGCCGAGCAGATTACTGAGCATTTATTACATCGCGTAAACCATTCCGGTGGCTTATGGCAACAACCAGGCTTCATTGCCGACGTGGCCGTTCGGGTGGGTGATGAGTTTATTTATATAAACGAGTTACCAAAAGATTACATTGCCAGTAATATCTTTGAAGGTTCGTCAGATCTTTATCTATTGACCTTAGAATATGGTGCACCAATTGTTGGCGACCCCTTTGCCGTAGAGCGCATTCATCGTGAGAATGTTGATCAGGCTGAAGCCAGTCAATTTCTCCACCCCGTAGTTCGTCGCTACTATAATGGTATATTGGTAGCCCGACATGATGTTATCGAAGATTTAGAGGCCAAATGGGTAGAGCCCGAACATTTCGAACCACTCGTCGCATTTTTTGATAGCCAATTAGCCAACGATGAACCGCAAGAAGAATATAAAGAAATGATGTATTCACACGATCATGGTGAGGTGACTATGGGTAGTGTTGCGAGTATGGGCA
>Ga0065722_104523_pt1 | contig 9931 bp, 7 predicted proteins | sample BansetMetagenome_FD_59109 | JGI IMG/M metagenome (GOLD analysis project Ga0065722, IMG submission 59109) | Bankia setacea gill microbial communities from Puget Sound, Washington, USA - Caecum Enriched | ecosystem: Host-associated > Mollusca > Digestive system > Ceca | place: United States: Edmonds...
GACATGACTTTATTAGTTTGAGTCAATTACAGTTTGACTGGGTTCTAGAAAGAGACGGGAAAAGCGTAATGACCGGGAGGTTGCCTAAGCTTAACGTTGCAGCAGGAGAGCGTATGCGGCATAAGCTTTCTCTTCCAGCGCTGGGGGGGCAGGGCGGTGAGTATTTTCTTACTGTGAATGCTCGGGCAACAGATGATTACCACGTGCTTGTCGAAAAAAATCATCGTGTTGCTTGGGAACAGTTTTCTTTAACGAATTCATTGGTCGCTAAAACGGCAGTGCCTTTAGCAGGGTCTTCCGAAGGTATCGAGTTCAAGGAGTTCGCCACCAATTACATTATTCAGAGTAAAAAGGTCGCCATCTCTGTAAATAAAGATACAGGATACATTGATTCGTGGCTGGTCGATCGTCAAGAATTGTTACGGTCGCCTATTCGCCCAAACTTTTGGCGTGGGCTCACCGATAATGAGTTGGGCGCAAAGTTGAACGAACGCCTAGGGTTTTGGAGAACACTTGCCGATAAAAGTGTATTAGAGGGGCTTGAAATTGTTCAGGTTTCAGATACGGAAATTAGCTTGCTAAGCCGACATATTTTTGATGGGAAGCTCGCTCAAACGCTTCGCTATCGTTTCTTCGGTAGCGGAGACTTGGTGGTGGAAAACAACTTGCTACCTTTAATCGATGATCTCCCAGAATTTTTTCGTGTGGGCTTAACGTTTACAATGCCTGAAGAATTTAATTCAACACGTTGGTTTGGGCGCGGACCTCATGAATCTTATGTCGATCGTAAATATAGTGCAGCGATAGGCGAGTACTCTGGGGATGTTGCTGATCAGTATCACGCGTATGTCAGGCCGCAAGAAACAGGAAATAAAACCGATGTAAGGTGGGCTCTCGTGGAAAATGATGACGGTGTGGGTGTGGCAGTTATTGGCATGCCTTTGCTAAACATTAGTACTTTCCCGTTTGCCAATGAGGCATTGGATTATCATGAGGGAGTGCGACGTCACGGTGCTGACTTAGGCCCCAATGGTTTAACGACGGTGAATATTGATAGTGAACATATGGGTTTGGGTGGCGACGATTCTTGGGGGGCACGTCCATTAGATCAATATTTGCTGCCGGCAAAGCCAATGACGCAAATGTTTCGGCTAAGGGCGTATTCTCAAGATGATTTGCCTTCGGACTTTTTACGCAGGCCTGTACGGCAATAACCTTTGATGAAGGTGTGTTGCGTGCTAGGACTAATACGCCTTGAGTAAAAAGTTTTCAGTAATTAAGCTGTTTTTGTGTTTTTGATAACGAAAAAAACCCCGCAGTGAGCGCGGGGTTTTCAAGTTGCAATTTAATGTCTCTTACAGACCGATGCAGTTTGGTGTATTGAGAGAACCGTCTGAACTACCTTGCATGCCAAAACTGGTTGATTGTCCAGCGCTAAGGTTGCCATTCCACCCAATGTTACTAGCTGTAACCGTGTTACCGCTACTGGATGTGGACGCGTTCCAGCTGTTAGTGACTTGTGGTGCTTCTCCAAAATCAAGCTCGATATTCCAACCCGAAATAGATGAACTACCGTTGTTAGTTACCTCAACGTTGATCTGGTAACCGCTGCCCCAGTGGTTCATATACGTCACTTCACAATCCACGCCGGCCGCACCACCTGAAGACGAGCTACTAGAGGACGAGCTGCTAGAAGATGAGCTACTAGAGGACGAGCTGCTAGAGGACGAGCTGCTAGAAGATGAGCTGCTAGAAGACGAGCTGCTAGAAGATGAGCTACTAGAAGACGAGCTGCTAGAAGAAGAGCTGCTAGAAGACGAGCTACTAGAGGACGAGCTGCCACCGATACATACAACACCGCCATCGCCACTCTGGCTTTCACAGGTTGTGCGCCCTATACAGCTCTGCTGATTTTCCCATCCCCAGCCGCTATCCTGATTTTGACAGAGAGGGCGTGGGTCGTCTTGATACCACTGACACATTTCTTCGCACGCCCCACCAGATGAACTGCTTGAGCTACTGCTGCTGGATGAAGAGCTCGAGCTTGAGGACGAGCTGCTAGAGCTACTGCTGCTGGATGAAGAGCTTGAGCTTGAGGACGAGCTACTTGAGCTGCTGCTAGATGAAGAGCTTGAGCTTGACGAAGAGCTAGAGCTGCCATTTGAGCTGGCATAATCATCATAGAAAGCGAGAACCCAAGCTAAGGCGCTATTCCAGTTAATAGTAATTTCGTTTGTGGACCAAGCTTCGATGTTGTCGAGATAACAGGAGGCAGGTGTGGCACCACAGCCGCTGAGTGCTGAGGACGAAGTACTGTCTTCCAACCCTTCGTTAGGACCACCAGAGAGTGAACCTGGGGGCGCCCATGGATAGCTTCCGCTCAGAGCACCGGCCCAGAACCGATGGTGTGGTTGGGTGAGGGCATCTTCACCGTGACCAGAGATGTAAGAGAAGGATAGTGTGTTGTTGCCAAAGAGGTAATCCATCGCTTTGGAGAAGGCTTTGCCGTAGCTGTCGTTACCTGTGAAATCGTAAGCAAGGCCGATTAAGGCCATTTTATTCGCCACAATATTGTTTGAGCCCCAGTAATACTCCTCTGCTGTTGTAGGCACCATGTAACCAGTGCTATTGATGGTGCTAACATGAAAGTCAGCCAGTTCAATAAGCTTTTGGCGAGCGCTGTTGCTGAGGCTGGTGGTGTGGCTGGCCGGTACGATGGCTAGTGACATCAAACCGGGTATGTCGGTATCAGGCCAAGCCCAATCGGTATTGGTTACCGTGTAATTGTCTAGCGTCGAGCGGTATTTACTGTCGCCAGTTGTAATATAAAGCTCAGCTGCGGCCCAATAAAATTCATCGGAAGCATCATTGTCTCCATATCCACCACCACCATCGTCGTAGCCGCCTGAGTATAGATCGTCAGGGTTCTGTTGAGCGGCATCCCAAGCACGCTCTGCAGCGGTTAAGCACTGGTTGGCAAAGCCGGAATCAATGTCGGCAAATAAGCGGGCACATTGTGCACCGGTTGCAGCGAGGTTGAGGGTAGCAGTAACGGAAGGGGGTACCAGCGCCCGCTCGTTACCATCTTCATGAGGCGCAAGAGGTAAACCTGTCCAGCCTATGTCATGCATTTTATGGTGAGCCATACCGGCTTTAGTTTCGCCTTCAGGCACTTGCATGGCAATCATAAACTCCATCTGCCAGCGAGCTTCATCAAGAATATCGGCAACGCCATTACCACTTTCGGGAATATTCAAAGTGCCATCGGCAAACTTACCCGCGCTCCCGCTAATGTGCTGGGCGCGTTCGTACATGTTCAAGAGCTTCCACACGGAGATACCGCCATTCACAACGTACTTTCCGTGATCACCAGCGTCGTACCAACCTTTTGTCACATCTAGAGCATAATTGCAGCCACTGCCAGACCAACAGGGAACTGCATAGTCACCTTGGTTGGAGTTCTGGTTAATATGTCCGGCGGGGCGTGCCCACTGGGAGTTTGCTGCGTAACTACCGTTGCCGCCGCCGGTGTATTGCGTTTCAATCGCGATACCAGAGCGGTTGTGATAGAAGTAGCGAATAGAGTCGTATAGCACAGGGGTGAAGGTATCTGCTGCTATTTCGAAAGAGTAGCTTTCGTCGCCACCAACATGGAGGGTGAAATTATTACCCGTGACAGTCACAGAAGAGAAATCGATATGGTGGATGTTGTCGCCTGAGGAGGCGTCGTTGCCATTTGGGGCGGTGTTGCCGCTGGCAATGACACTGCCGTTTTGTCTTAGCTCCCAAGCTTGCGCTGAGTTGGACGAGGCTGCGTAACTTGCGACTTTTGCGCTATTGGGTAGGTAACCAACTTGATTGACACGGGGGTTGCCTACAGCAGCATAGGTACTACTGACTGCGACAGTCGAGGCAATGGCGATTGCCAGTGCAGACTTCGCGAGCTTTTTCACCGGGAGATGAAAAAAGGGTGATGTTTGGTTCATGGGGGTTCTCCTATTTACCAGATTTTTATTGTTGTATCGGCTAGGCCTTGGGAACGTTTTGTGTAGCCGCTTTATCAAGGCTGCGGCGATAGTAGCAGAAATGGCAATAAAAAAATGAGATTTAGCCGGGTGCTTAGGAGGCTTGTGCACTAAATGTCGCTTGAAGTGGTCGTGAAGTCTAGGTGTGCTTGTACAAAAGTATTTCGCGGTTTTTTTTAGGTAAAGAGGTCAGGAATCCGCTGTATTAATGGTGCAAAGTTATTAAGAAACTGAATAAGGGGGGTGAGTTATGAGGTGAATGGTTCGTTTAGGCATAGGAGTTTTTTAAGGAGGAAGCTAAGGTTAGCTTGGTGTTAAGCCTTGTAGGTGACGTTGAGAGGGAGAGCTATGATGCAAATAAAAAGGCTGCTTAAAAAGCAGCCTTCTGGGTCAGTATTTATAACAGCAGCTAGTGATCGTTTACCTCTAGTTTCGCTGCTTTTTGGCTTAAAGTACTGCGGCCAATACCTAAAATTTCAGATGCATGCGTTATGTTACCCTCGGTCATAGCAAGGGTCTCTTTTATTATCTGAGCTTCCAAATTGGCAAGTGCTTGCTTAAGCCCATTTTCCGGGCAGGCTAGATGCGCGGCTATCGAGTGAACTGACCTGTTTTCTTTAGTGTTGGGAATGTAACTCATAAAAACGTATTGGTTTTTCTTTGTTGAGGTATACAGAAGAACCCATATCGTTCCGCAAACAACTAATGATACAAAGCCAGAGGCGTTGATTTTCGCCCCCAAGCTCATAAGCAAAACAATAAAAACACCGGTTATAGCCACTGGAGCAAAGGCTATTAGGTATATTTTTGCAAGCGAGCTTGATGTTCGGTTTTTGGCGGTAGTAGCGCTAAAAGTTAATATCCCGATCATTGACAGAAGTGGAACAATTAAGCCTAGCTGGACTACGAAATAGTAGGGACCGGGTACTCGAGTAGCCGAGAAACCGATGTTTTCAATTCCTACAATCGCTGCTCCGGGGCTAAGTAATGTAACCACAACAACAATAAACGTGGTTACTAACGGTATGGCCCACAACCGCCTATCCAGCCCGGTATTGTCGAGAGCTAGAGCGAGCATTGAAAAAGACGCCAACACTGCAAAGCCATAGTACAGTATTAAAACTGGCAGGCCGTTTGCGTCTGTTTGAGAAACCCTAAAGCCAATAAGCTCGCATATGTTCATCACAAAAAATGCTGTAAATATCACAAGCACGGGCATAGAGGCAGACCTTAAAAGCTCTCTGACGTTCCAGAGAGCTAGGATCTTTAAGGATAAAGCTAGGCTACTGATTAATACTAAGTAAGTCACCGGTAATCGAGTCCTATCTGGCAAATGCTGCAGCCGCTTCCTGCACCGAGAAATAAAATCTTTTCATTCTTTTGCGGCCTGTGTGAGTCATAGTTTACTGCAAAAGTCGCGCTCGTCAAATTACCAAAGTAGTCATAAGTGATCGGAGCCTTAAATAATGGCACTTGGGCCATCTCAGTCATCTTTCTGTGGGGTCGCGCGCCAACTTGATGGCAAAAAAGCGCGTCAACCTCGTCGGGTGCCCACCCTAAGCCACTGTAGGTGTCGTCAATTAATGCACTATGTTCATTAATCATGGCACGACTGATCGTCTCCATGTTCATTTCGAATTCAATATAGCCGTCGTGTCGTTTGGCGTAGCAGAGGTCAGAAAGCATAGAATTTGTTTTAAAACGCATTAGTTGAAGGGTTGGCCCTCCACCGGATTTTGTCATGAGAAAAGCACCGCCAGCATCTCCAACCGTAAAGGCTCCCATTAAACGTCTAAAGTTTTCTTTCGTTCTATTGCTTCTTAACTGCTTAATGACATCAAACGACACTTCGCTGGGCTTTTCTCCGGTGCAGATTAAGATGTTTTCAGCAGATCCAGACGTAATATACAGATCAGCGATGGATAGCCCGTTCAAGAGCCCAAGGCACGCGTTAGAAATATCTAAGCAAGCGGCGTTATGGGCCCCTAGCATTCGCTGTATCTCATGAGCTGTTGATGGCTCTGGATAGTCGGCATCGATCCCGCAATATATGACGGCGTCAATATCTTCGGCATCAATGCCAGCGTCCTGCATTGCGCGGACAGAGGCTTCAAAGGCGAGCATGGCGTAGGTCTCACTTGTATTCGAAAACCGTCTTTCCTTTATACCCGTAGAACGTTCCAAAAAATCAAAGCGAACCCCCATTGAGTCCGACTTGGCGTCACGCATTAACTCTTCTGACGAAACTATGTTGCGTGGCAAATAGGAGCCCGCGCCACTGATTTTGGAAATACCTTTTTGATTTAACATATTTACTCTCCTCATGAATTGGTTGTGTTGCAACCAGAATATTAAAGAGAAAAAAGGTTGTATCAAAATCATATATTTGGCATACGAATTGGTGTCGGAAATAGGACGCTATGCCAATATTGAGCAATATTTGCACTATAAGGGTAAAAATACCGATAAAAGTACTCGTAAACGCAATTTAAGTAGTTTTATCCGCATTTGGTCGCCTCGAATGGCGCGATTACGGTTTATGTGGCGCATTATTCCTGTCCAAAAACTGACATTGCCCCAATTTCAAATCGCGTATTGACACATAAAACTACTGATTTAATCTGAATGAAAGACGGTTATTAATCAGTTTGGCGGATAAATGCTCTTTTTGGAGCTAAGGAAAGGTAATTATGAACACTATGTCTTTGATGAATGATGCCCCGGTAAACGATATCGATCAGATATTATCGGGGTTGTTGGATGGAATTCCGGCCGATCAAGTAAGGTCTCTAATGGCTTTTGCCCGCCAAATAGAGCGTCAACGTGTTCAAGGTTTATCAGCAACAAGAAAGCCCACGCTAATGTTAGTGCCAAATCAACGTGTTATCAGCCAAGCTTAAGTATTGTTTTTTTACGTGAAAGAAACACTTCTCTTTTAGTGAAGGAGGGTTAGCGTACTGCAAGCTCCCCATAAGCATCTGGTATATGTAGAGTGATCTCTACCAGGTGCAAGGGGCTGGGTCTTCGTCTTCAGCAATACGTAGGTCTTCGAAGCCCCCTAGGCCCAATAGGGCCAAGGCGTTTTTGCTGAAGCCTTTTCTCCATTGTCCACTCTTTCCCTTGAGTATCCCCTCCTGAGAGCCTCTTTAAAGGCAATACCCGAATTGTGGAACGCCGACCGTCTTATGTTTGGAGGCCATGGTTGGCAGAGCGCAAGGGCTTAAATGTTCAAATCTTGCTAAGCTTGTAGCGGTTGTATCAATTTTTGGGTTTAGCTGAGAGGGTCTATGTCTCGATTTAGGATGTCTCGATTAACGTTGTGGTTAAGCGTTGTTTTGGTCTTGCTGTTGAGCGCTTGCGCATCCATGAATGAGGAGGAGTGCTTAAGCGCCAATTGGAATATGATTGGATTGGAGGATGGTGCGCGGGGAGCGTCGATCAATACACTGTCCCAGCATCGTAAAGCCTGCGCTAAAGTGGGTGTTGTGCCAGATCGAAGTCAGTATGAAGCCGGGCACGCCGAGGGAATGGAGCGGTTCTGCAACTATGATAATGGTTACAGTCTCGGAGATAGCGGCGCCAAAATCAATCTTGAATGTCCACAGTCTGCACAAAGTTTCGTCGCCGGCTATGAGAAAGGGCTGCGCGTTCACCGTGCCAGAGAACAGTTAAACATCGCCAACCGGGCGATTGCGAAAACACAATCTGATATAGAGTCGCTAAGCATCGATATCAGCGCTCTAGAGGCCGAGTTAGTGGATGGCCTTGGCGATCGTCATTCGCGCCGGGAAGCTCTTATAAATTTAGAGCAATTGCAGGAAGAATTGCAGGTACAAACTGAAGACTTGGTGCACCAACAATATCGACAGCAGCGCGCGCAGCGGCAGTATGATCGACTCTTGCAACCTTGACTGGCTAGGCTCTGTCTATGTTGTTGCGCTAATACCGATTTTCAGGCCTTAAGGTATACTCGCTCATCAGTTTTAGCGTCAAATACAAGCCAGCAAGCGAGGCTTAGTCAAAAATCGCTAAGCCACTCGGCACTCTCTGGGGTACAGCAGCTCTCAGATCCAAGGCTGCCGGGTCAGTGAGGCTATGCAGAAACTCTAATAGTGCTTCAATTTCATTATCGTTTAGGGCGATATAGCCGAGTTCGTTTGCTGCGGCAATATTGTTTAAGAGTTCGTTGTTTTCAAGGACAAGGCTGTCTATAGCGTTTAAGTCGGGCCGTGAAGGCATAACAGCTTCACTCAATGAATAATTGTAGAGGGAGTCAGAGCTTTGCAGGTGGTGCTCAAGGATACCTCGAAGCGTGTTAAATGCGCCTGTATGTCCGTATGGAGCAGTGAGGGCAACATTGCGCAGGGATGGTGTACGGAAACGAAACAGGTCTGCGTTGTTGGCGCTGACCCGCTGGCGGCCGAAGTCTTCACGGCCGCTCTCGCCGTCACCTTTTCCGGGGCCGAATTGCGGCATGGCAATAGCATGAAAGCGATGATCGGTTTGAAACGTGCCAGTGTGGCAATCCGCGCAGCCAGCCTTGCCGTAAAATAACGTAGCCCCATGCCTAGCCCGTTTGGATAGCCTGTCTTGCTGGCCGCGGTCACCCCGTAAATATCCGTCAAATGGTGAGTTATCGAAGCGCCAAACGACGGCCTCAAAAGCGGCGATAGCATTTGCCGCGTGTACAAAATGTATTTCATCTGGACTGTTAATTTCATTGAATGCGGCAATAAACAATTGTGAATATTCGGTATTTTTACGCAACTTGCTGGCAACAAATTCCCATAATTGTGGTAGCTTGCCCTCAGAGGCAAAAATGGCTTGCGGGTTTTCATTGTTTTGACCAGCCATTTCAGAGGGGGAGGTTATGGGAAACATCGCTTGTGCTGCCAGAACATTGTCTAAGCCCTCGGGCAGTGTGTCGCCAGCGGGAGAAACAAAGCCAGAGCTTTGGGTACTGTCAACGGCGAGGCGGCCATCGTGAAACATGGTTGTAAACTCGCGAGCGCCTAGGTTGAAAACCGGTGGTGCATTGCGCGGAACCCGCTCGTGAATTTCGTTGCTGCCCGAACCCGTGTTGCGGGTAACACCGAGACCTTGGCCGCCTTCGCCCACAGGGAGAGATAAGCCATCGCCGGAGCCCGTTAGTGCGTGGTGGCAGGTTGCACATGAGATGTTGAGATTGCCGCTAAGAATCTTGTCAAAGAAAAGCAGTCGGCCGAGCTGAACCTTATTTTCGTCCTGTACTCCATCAAAATAGAAATCTGCGTCAGTACTGGCTGGCGGAAAATTATTGGCGGCCAAGTTAGTTGAGTACATCAAGCTGAATGCTATTAGCACCCGTATCGTGTCTTGAAGCTTTGAGGGTATTTTCCAAACTAGACTCATGGGGAAGCTCCTTTTGGATTTTTGGTGGGTTAGGTAGGCAATGCTTGATAGAGGTTTAAACTATGTGCGCAGGGGTAAGCGCTATTGAGCACTACGGTCATTGAAGCTATCACAGATTGAGCATAATCTGGCTGAATGTGAAATGGCTATTTGGGGCCAGACCATTTATGCACGAGTAAAGCTTTCGGTGCATGAAGAGAGGCATTTACTTTGTTGGCAGGGATTCCGCAAAAACAGCCTGTTTAGCGCTTGTCTGCAGTGTGAGTGTAAGACGACATCAAAACGCGGTCTGAATTCATGAAACACTTCCATAACAAAGCTGTGTTATGTTTTTGATGCATTTGGCGTGGGAATTTAGGTATGTTAATACGTGTTTTATTGGGTGGTAAAAAACGTCACGCAAACACAAGAATTGGATAAGATTTTCAATAGCCGGGGCTTGTTTTATGTACCATGGGGAAAGGTTGAATAGTATAACGCACCTTGTGGGCGCAGTACTTGCGCTGATAGGGTTT
>Ga0065722_104524_pt1 | contig 9923 bp, 7 predicted proteins | sample BansetMetagenome_FD_59109 | JGI IMG/M metagenome (GOLD analysis project Ga0065722, IMG submission 59109) | Bankia setacea gill microbial communities from Puget Sound, Washington, USA - Caecum Enriched | ecosystem: Host-associated > Mollusca > Digestive system > Ceca | place: United States: Edmonds...
TGACAAACTTCTAGTAACTAGCTAACTTTCGCTGCTAACATTATGATCAAACAGGAGTTATACTGTTTTTGTTAAGCCGGACGCAAGGGGTTTATGCAACTACCTGCGCGACTGTGCGGGGTTCGTTGACTATTATAACGGTTAATGGGCTTTAGCGCCGAATTGGAACAGGATTCTTTAGATGAAAAAGCAAATTTCGGGCTTGCTCGCTGCTCTGGCCCTGACGACAGCGCAAATATTGCCCACGGTTACAGCAGAAGAACCCCAATTACGCGATACCGTTCCAACAATCCATACGGTTGTTAAAGGTGATACATTATGGGATATATCGGCTAGCTTCCTTAAAAATCCGTGGATGTGGCCAGAAATCTGGCATGTAAATTCCCAAATTGATAACCCCCATCTTATATACCCTGGCGATGTTATTCGCTTGATCTACCTAGAAGGTAAGCCCCGTTTGACGCTCGAAACGGCTGGCCGAATCTACAAACTCAGCCCAGAAGCCCGCGTGTTAACACAGGGTGAAGCGATTAAAACCATTCCTCTCGATGCCATTAATGCCTTTCTTTCGCGTAGCCGCATTACCGAAGAGAAAGAGTTGGACGCTGCACCTTACGTGTTATCCGGTATGGATGAGCACCTTATTGTTGGTGCTGGCGATAAATTGTATACCCGCGGCACTTTTGTTGATGGGCCACGCGTTTACGGTGTGTACCGTAAAGGCGAGGAATTTATAGACCCCGAAACGAACGAGAAACTCGGTGTACTGGCAGAAGATATAGGCACTGCAGAGCTGCTAACCATCGCGGGCGAAATTGGCACTATGAAGGTGTCGCGTACTACTGAAGAAATTCGCGCCGGTGATCGCTTGCTACGTCATGAAGAGCGTTCTATTGCCTCTACTTTCTTTCCCTCTCCTCCGTCTAAAGATATTAACGGCGTTATTTTAGCGGTAGAAAAAGGCCTGCACCAAGTAGGCAACATGGATGTTGTGGTGCTCAATCGCGGTAATCGCGAAGGTATGGCAGCCGGGAATGTAATGGCTATATACAAGCGTGGCGGTAAAATCCGAGATCGTATTACCGGTGAGCGTGTGCAACTTCCCGACGAGCGCGCTGGTGTATTGATGGTTTTCCGCGTTTTCGAAAAAGTTAGCCTAGGTATTGTTTTAGAAGCCTATCGTGGCATTTCGGTTGCAGATTACGTACGTAACCCCTAATATCTCATTTTACTAACATAGCTACAGGGCTACCCCGTAGCTATGATTTTAGTCCAATCAGCGCAAGATGAACTTACGCTGCACGCCTGTTGTTTTGGCTATGGTTTGTACGCTTTACGCCACTTCCTTCGCCTCTGGGTACCTAACATCGCCCCAACAGAAATTTTCAGGGATGGAATACGCGCGTTATGTTAACGGCTGTCGAACAAAAGTTGCTTTTTCAACACCTTCCCGGCGTTGGCGCGGCGAGTTATTGGAAGTTAATGGAGCGGTCGCCAAGCCTTTCCAGTGTACTTGAATCTCCCCCCGATACTTTTTCTGATGTCTTTTCTGAAGAGGCTCGCCAAATGTTGCGCGAACTTCAACATACCGGTGAAAATTCCGATATTGTGCGTTTAGTACGTGCCGATCTGGAATGGGCCGACCGACACTCGGTACAAGTACTCGATACTGACCATCCTCAATACCCTGAAATGTTGCGTGAGATTAAGCGCCCTCCGCCAGTTCTATACGTTGCTGGCGACGTCTCGCAGCTGTCTTTTCCTCAGGTTGCCATTGTCGGTAGTCGAAACCCAACGCCTTCTGGTCGTGGCTCCGCGTTTGACTTTAGTAAAGCACTTGCGGCTAATGGCTTTACCATTACTAGTGGCTTAGCCTTGGGTGTAGATGCCGCCGCTCATCAAGGTGCGCTGGCATGCCAAGGTAAAACGATTGCCGTACTTGGCACGGGTATAGATCAAGTTTATCCGCAGCGTAATAAACAAATTGCCGATCAAATAATTGCCAATGGTGGCGCGCTTGTGAGTGAATTCCCTCTGGGTACAACGGCCAAACCCGCCAACTTCCCACAGCGTAATCGTATTATTAGTGGCCTTAGTTATGGCACATTGGTCGTAGAAGCGGCGGTGCGAAGTGGTTCTCTTATTACGGCGCGCTACGCATTGCAGCAAAACCGAGAGCTGTTTGCCATCCCAGGTTCTATTCATAACCCGCTTGCACGTGGTTGTCATAGCTTAATAAAAGACGGTGCGAAGCTCGTAGAAAGTGCAGACGATATAGTTGAGGAACTTAAAGGCTTTCTTCAGCTAAAGTGGGAACAAGTCAATCTCGATATTGTGCCCGACACTCACAGTATTGCGACCGAAATAGTATCCAATGAACAAGAGGATTTCGTCCTTGATCAGCTGGGTTACGAGCCAACGGCCATCGATCTGCTCACCGAGCGCACGTCGCTTCCTGTTGGTGATGTTATGGCTTGTCTGCTCACGCTAGAGCTCAAAGGCCTTGTCGCAAATGTGGGTACTGGATACATGCGCATAAGGGGTTCATCGCGCGGGCTTGTCCTTTAAACCGAATTAGAGTAATTTGCCGCCCTCGTATAGGCCCATAAGGGCTTTTACTTTCACTAGTTTTATTTCAATGAGCTGCCATTCTAGTGGCTCGTTAACCGTTTGAGTTTTTTCGGAGTACTCGCCATGACCAAACCGTTTGTTGCAATTTTAATGGGTTCAGATTCTGACCTTCCTATTATGGAAGCTTCTTTTGATGTGTTGAGCAAGCTGGGTATCGCGTTTGAAGCCAAGGTTACATCGGCTCACCGTACACCTGCTGCCACTCACGACTATGTTGTCGACGCTGATAAGCGTGGTTGTGCAGCCTTTATCTGTGCAGCAGGAATGGCCGCTCACCTCGCGGGCGCGGTGTCTGCCACCACATTAAAGCCTGTTATTGGCGTACCTATTAATGGCTCATTAGATGGATTAGACGCATTGCTATCCACCGTTCAAATGCCTGGTGGCATCCCAGTTGCAACTGTAGCGATAGGCAAAGCGGGCGCGAAAAATGCTGCTTATCTCGCCGCTCAAATTATTGGTGTTGCTGATGCCGAGATGCATCAAAAGCTGATCGCAGAGCGTGCTGAAAATGCACAAGCTGTGTTGGATAAAGATGCGGCTCTACAAGAAAAGCTGAAAAGCCGCTAAGCAGAACGCTTTTATTGTGGATTACCGTTACCATCCTGCCACGATACGGTGCGTCGCCGAGCTTAATGCCGGCGGCGTAATCGCCTATCCGACTGAAGCCGTGTGGGGGTTGGGGTGCGACCCATGGAACGGGCATGCCGTTAAGCGAATTTTACAGTTAAAGCACCGTCGTCCAGAAAAAGGGTTGATCTTGGTCGCTAGTCATACGGGCCAATTTGGCGAATTGCTGCAGGCATTGCCTCCTGAGCAAAAACGTTTGCTAGAGCAGTCTTGGCCAGGTCATATTACGTGGCTTATACCGCACCGTAATGCTGTACCTGAAAATGTCCACGGAGCGCATGATACGATTGCTGTTCGTGTGAGTGCCCACCCTGTTGTAAAAGCCCTGTGCGATAAATTCGGAGGCCCCATTGTGTCGACCTCCGCTAACCCACAGGCTTTACCGCCCGCCAAAAACGGCACCACTGTGCGACGCTATTTTGGTCGTTCTGGTATTACCGTAGCCGCAGGTACTATTGGTGGGAAAACGTCACCGTCTATCATACGTGACCTTGCTAGTGGCACCACTCTTCGCGGTTAGCCTCGACACCCAAAATCGTTATCTCCCCCCTATAAACCATCAAGGACTACTCATGTCTCACCCGGATAAAGCCGCTGTAAAAGCGTACCTCTTGGATTTGCAAAACCGCATTTGTGCGGATTTAACGGTCGTGGATGGGGAACAGCAATTCGTGGAGGATCAATGGCTTCGCGAAGAGGGCGGTGGTGGACAATCTCGCGTGCTGGTTGAGGGTGCTGTTATCGAAAAAGGCGGCGTGAATTTTTCACATGTAATGGGTAAGCAAATGCCAGCTTCGGCAACGGCGCACCGCCCCGAACTCGCCGGACGCAGCTTCGAAGCCATGGGCGTTTCGCTGGTTATACACCCCACCAATCCTTATGTGCCGACTAGTCACGCCAATGTTCGGTTCTTTATTGCCGAAAAAGAAGGCGAAGCACCCGTGTGGTGGTTTGGAGGCGGTTACGACCTTACGCCTTATTATGGCAACCAAGACGACTGTACACATTGGCATGAGACCGCAAAACGAGCCTGTGAACCGTTTGGAGGGGAGGTATATCCGCGCTACAAAAAATGGTGTGACGACTACTTCTACTTAAAACACCGAAATGAGCCCCGTGGAATTGGCGGCCTATTCTTCGATGACCTTAATGAGCCGGGTTTTGAGCAAAGTTTTGCGCTTATGCGAGCCATTGGCGACAGCTATACAGCCGCCTACGTGCCTATTGTTGAACGCCGCAAAAATATCCCGTACGGTGAGCGGGAGCGCGAGTTTCAATTGTATCGTCGTGGTCGTTATGTTGAGTTTAATCTTGTCTACGATCGCGGTACCCTGTTTGGCTTACAAACGGGCGGGCGCACAGAATCAATACTGATGTCCTTGCCACCGCTAGTGCGATGGCAATATGACTGGCAGCCCGAAAAGGGCAGTGCTGAAGCGGAATTATACGATAAATACCTGCAACCCACGGAGTGGCTGGCGTGAATACAACAATAACGAAGGTTGATTCCTACTGTGTTTTTGGCAACCCCATAGAGCATTCAAAATCACCTGATATCCATCGCGCGTTTGCGTCGCAAACCGCTCAATCGTTGGAATACACACGAAAACTTGTCGAGCCCGATGACTTTACCATCCAAGCCACACGCTTTTTTGAAGACGGCGGAACAGGCGCGAATGTGACCGTACCGTTTAAACAAGATGCCTTCGATTTCGCTGATAGGCTTACCGATAGAGCACGTATAGCGGGGGCCGTTAATACCCTCGCTAAACTTGAAGATGGCCAAATTATTGGCGACAACACTGACGGAATTGGCCTCGTTCGCGACATTACACAACGTTTGAAGTGGGCCATAGAAGGTAAGCGAATACTTATCCTAGGCGCTGGTGGTGCGGTTCGCGGGGTGTTGTTACCGTTATTGCAAGAAAAGCCGGAACTCGTCGCAATCGCCAATAGAACGAAATCCAAAGCAGAAGAGTTATCAGTAATATTTAGCGAATACGGTAACCTGCAAGGGTACAGCTACAACACGTTACCGAACGAACCGTTCGATATTATTATTAACGGAACCTCCGCTGGTTTTAGTGGCGATGTGCCCCCCGTACACTTTGGTTGCTTCACGAGCGAAACCGTTGTCTACGACATGATGTATAGCGATGAACCTACGGAATTTCTGCGTTTCGCTATTGATATGGGCGTTACGCAATGGAGTGACGGGGTAGGCATGCTTGTGGGGCAGGCCGCCGAATCTTTTCGTTTATGGCGCGGGGTAGAACCGAAAACCCAACCTGTAATTGACCAACTTTCCGAGCCTGCTTAACGAAGCGAATTAACGACAATGCGATTCATTCTATTTTTTTTGGTCGCGTTCTCGTTGGGGTGGTTTAGCCACGCGGTATATCTATCGTTTTCTCCGGGGCCGCTCTTAGTCAATGCCTTAAAACCTCCTTTACCTCATAGCTCGCCACACCACGAAAATAGTGTGCCGGCCCTTTCTCGAGAAAAGGCAACTACACTACCGCAAGCCCAACTTCAGGTGCCTCAGGTACAAACGCAGCACACTGCGTTGGATGAGACTCTTACCCTCCAAGTTTTCAGTGAGCTTCTAAGCCAGTATAGGTTTCAAGACGCGGTGAATATGTATGGTGAGGCAGAGCCGGTACTTTCAACAAACGAACAACAGCAATGGCGAAGCGTGCTGCTCGACTACTTGTCGCGCCGAATTAATAGTGGTGAAACCGTCCTATTCAGCGAACTCGCTGAAATTTGGTTGCAAGTACATTACAACGACGTTGATGTACTGTTACAGCAAGCACGCTTTTACCGTGTAAAAGGCTACTACGGCGAAGCGCTGCAAACCTACATGCTAGCGAAAACCTACGCTTATTACAGCGAGCAAAAAGCGAATGTCTTTCGCGAGCTACAAAGCTTTGTCTTTCAACGCGATTCAGATTGGTCTGGTCAGGGCGACTGGCATGAATTACTAAATTTCTATGCGCAACTCGAACAGTTCGACATTAGTAATAAAGCACAACAGTTTCGCTACGCTGAATTATTATTGATGCATAACGATGAGAGATCCGCCGAGGCGATTTTAGACGCATTAATGCAATTTAGAGGCTGGAAAGAACGCGTTACGGCGTTACGCGCACATTATCAACGCGAAGGCGAATATCACGCGGGTACTTCAACGGCACCTGGGTTTCAAACGGCACTGCCTATAAAACCCGTGGGTAGTCACTACCTTATGCGTGTTCGTATCAATACCGACGAAACCCCTACTACTTTGCTGCTCGACACAGGCGCATCTATAACAACCGTCACTGTTGAGGCATTTGCAGGTATGGTGCAAGCAGAGGGTTGGCGAGATTTAGGTTGGCATCTGTTTAATACGGCAAACGGGCCCGCACAGGGTAAGTTAATGGAAATAGAACAATTTACTATGGGTGACTACACTCTCCGCAATCTAACGGTTGCCGTTTTAGACACCAACCTTGGTGACGGCGTGCAAGGGTTGTTGGGTATGAATGTGCTCAGCCAATTTCATTTTCAAATTGATCAAGATAATCACCGATTATTGCTTACACCCCGAGATTGATTTTTAACGGCGCGAAAATATACATCTTGAAATAAATTTGTTGCGCGTATATCGCCGTATCGGTGCTTCTCCGTACGCATAAAAATAATAAAACCGGTATTGAAATGGCTGGTAAATAACGCATCATATTAAGCGTGACAAGGTGTAAACAGTGGGCGCTCTTATCGGCATCTTAACGACCCTTCAACAATAACTACTGTATAGCAGGCTGTGCTGATTATCCTTAATTATGCGTAACCCACCTGAAAGTGGATATTGCGTAAAACGCTTTGTTCGGTTTAACTGTATGGCCAGCGAAGCCGTCGTTTTGAACGATATATTTGCTATGTTATTTTCCTATTGTTGCAAGCGCAGGTTTAATAGGAGGAGAGTTATGAGGGCCGACGTTCTAGGTTAACGATACAAATATAGTGGGTTTTCACGTTAGGGTTTAATTAGGCTAGCCCCAACGATTGTTATTGTTCTACGGAAGCGAGCGATAAATTATGGATGAGAAAACACAAAAAGGTGCGTCTACGATTAGCGCCGAAAACGAAAAGCAACGCGACTACGAGCGTAAGCAGGAAGAGTATAAACGTCGATTTTCTGGACTCTACGCAAAAGAAAAATTCTTTCCTGCCATTATTGCGGCTAGAGCCGCCATGCGCGTATTTCCTACGGTGGCGCAGGAAGGGCATTTTGAATTCTGGATGGATAAAAAATCTGAAACTGGGCCAGCCGATAGGCGCGTAAGACATTTAACCGCTATGGTCTACGCCGTTCGGTTGATACAAAAAGCGTGTCTAGAGGACGTAAGTAAAGAGGAGCTAAAAGCTGCGGCTGCGGCCACTTCCGTATTCGCGTCTACACTGTCTCCTCCACTCGAATCCGAGGCTACTTCAGCACCATCCTACGTCACTGCATCTGAGGCTGTTTTATTTGCGTCTACGTTCGCATCCGCTGCTGCGTCAGAGGCCTCGGCCTCACTCTCAGCTGCGGTCTTTGCGCTCGATGCCTCCGACGCAGCGTCTGCTTACGCTACTTCCGCGGTATTGGGTGAGCGTTATTTTGCTGACAATATCGAGCAGGACATTACGGCAGCTGAAACGTCCACGTCCATTGTTGATCTAGCCAATCAGGCGCTCTGGTACGAGGCCGTACCCGAGGAAATAGTGTCACTCTTTGAAAGTAAATTTGTTCCCGCTGTTGAAACGTTAATCGAAGAGACCATAACTCCTGCAAGCCAGCGTGCACTGCAAAAAATAATCGCTGATTATCGCGCGCTACTTATACCGGGCCCAGCACTTGCACGTTACACCCCAACCAATGCTGTAGCGCCCGAAACAATACAAGTAAAAATTGATAGGCTTAACCGTGAAAATTTGGTGAACGGTCTTGCGGATATTCTTTCCCATCCTGCTAACAACCAACATCAAACCATCGGTTTATTGGGCCATTGGGGAAACGGTAAAACCGCGGTGTTAGATTTACTCAAAGAAAAACTGAAAAAGAAATATGTGAAGGCACCACATTTTCCGGAAAGCCGAGAATTCTTATTTGGTGAATTTAATGCGTGGGCTTACGAGCATGTAAAAAATAGCCAAGCCGCTATGGCCCACGAAGTGATTACAAGCCTCACTAGCTATCAAGAAACTTCAGACGCCGAAGACTTGCCGTTCTTGCGCCGTTTTGCGCACTATGCACGCAACGCCTTCTTTGGTGTAATGTGGCAAATATGTGTGCGAGCACGTATTACTGTGGGCTTTGCCATTCGAAAATACCCAACCCGTTTAGTGTTGTTATTGTTGTGGATGATGGTTGCGATATACGCCGCGCCCATAGCGTTGGGGCTTGCAACGGATGCTAAAACTTGGCCAGCCGTTACGGCCCTAGGTGGTGTATTGTTGTCGTTGTTTCGTATTTTTCGCGATGGCCGTACGCTCTTCGCGCAACCCTTTACAAAGGAATTATTAACCTACGTAAAATTGCCTAGCTACGCGCAACACTTAGGTGAAGTTGCCCAGATGCGGGGGGACATCGCACTTATGTGTAACTTACGTTTACGCCCCAATGCCGGCGCCAATACGTTTGGGCTAAAGTTGCCTTTCCGTGAAAAACGTTTGCTTTTTGTAGTGGATGATCTTGATCGATGCGACCCGCAAGGCATCGTTAAAACGTTTGAAGCGGTACGCTTAATTCTCGATATTCCCCAGGTTACTGTCGTTATCGCCATTGATCAGCGTATTGCTCTGGCTGCTTTGGCGCACCATTACAAAGACCTGGAAGAATTCCATACGTTGCGCGATGCCAAATCGATAGCGCGAGATTATCTTGGTAAAATGTTGCACTACCCCATTGTGCTCAAACCATTAGATTTTGAAACCTCAAAAACGTATATGAGTGCGGTGTGGAAGGACAAGACCGAAGAGGAGAAAATGGCATGGGAAACGCTTCTAGAGGGCCCAACGTTGAATGCTTCGCGAATAAAAGATCCAATAACCGATAGCGAAATTGCGTTGGAAGTTAGCGATGGCGAGGACATAAAAGCGTTAACAGAGAACGAGTTAGTCGGACTGGTAAATGCGCTGCCTTCCCCTAATGCCAATGCGGATGACGAAAAATTAATTGGGCTGAGCCCGAAACAAAAAGCCTCGTTCGTGTTGTGGTGCGACAAACTTCAGCTGAATAACCCTCGACAACTAAAGCGTATGCTGAATAGTTACAACCTTCTACGTAAAGTGCGTTCAGTGCCCGATCCAGAAATTTTAGACGATGGAAACGAGCAAAGCCTACCAAGCTTTGGTTGGTTAACCGCTATGCTGGTCTTAGAGTTTATTAATAATGAGGTAAGCGACGTTAAGCGGGCACACTATTGGGCGTATATACAAGGCAGCGCACACGAATGGGTAGAACAACAGGAATGGGCCAATGCCTTTGAAGAGGCGAAGCATGTAATTGAAAAGGCTGCCGCACACGATCCCGAGTTTGCAGAAGTTGAAATGTGTTCGCCTAAAGAAGCCTTGTTGGCATGGGTAAAACTGTTTGTATTACCCGCTATTGGAGATGAAGAGCAGATAGCAACTGA
>Ga0065722_100107_pt1 | contig 9921 bp, 8 predicted proteins | sample BansetMetagenome_FD_59109 | JGI IMG/M metagenome (GOLD analysis project Ga0065722, IMG submission 59109) | Bankia setacea gill microbial communities from Puget Sound, Washington, USA - Caecum Enriched | ecosystem: Host-associated > Mollusca > Digestive system > Ceca | place: United States: Edmonds...
GAAGACAGCGGAGGGGGGGTGATCTCCACGTCCACGGATGTAGTCTTCAGCGATAATGCATTTGTGGTAAGCAGTGTCGGGGTAGACTCTCTCGATAACGATGTGGTGGTGGGCCGTCGTCACGATTTCACTGTGGAGATGTGGCAGCGCAATCCCGCTAACCCGGCGGACGCTCAGTGCAGTGTGGCGACTGAGTACGACGTTGCAAATATAAAAGTATGGATGAACCGTGCGGCGGAAGACCCGGGTACGGCTGCACCTGAAGTGACTAACGCAACGAACACCAGTACGAAAGCTTTGACGAATAGTGCGCCGGCTACCCNTGATTTCACTTTGCCGTTTATTGATGGCTCCGCTAATTTTACCCTGCTGGCTTCTGACGTGGGCCGTTACTCCCTCAGCTTTCGAGATGATGTATCCGGATTTTCGGATGACACTATTGACGGAGCGAGTGATGTTTTTGTTGCTAGGCCATTTGGGTTCTACCTTGAGGTCGTCGCTAACCCTGGTGCTTCCGATGCTAATGGCGATATCTTTACGGTGGCGGGCGAAGATTTTGCGGCTTCCATTTGGCCTGTAGCGTGGCAAACGGCAGATGATCAGGACGATAACGGTATTGCCGATGGACACGATGATAATGACCCCACTAATAATGCCAACCTGGCCAACAACGCTGTGGTTTCGGGTTACGGTACAGAGTTGCCAACCGGCGCGGGGGCTCAGTTGGCTGCCTATAAAGTTTTACCCGTTGGAGGAGCTGACCCCGGTCTAGGAAGCAGTGATACCCCGCCTGCCGATGGGCGCCAAATATTTTCCTTTGGCCCCGGTGGNGTACAAACCAATACGCTGTATTTTGATGAGGTAGGTATTATTGAATTATCGGCTGGCGTTTTGGCTAGTACTATGGGGATTGACTACCTAGGGGCAGGAGCAGTCATTGCTTCTCGTATACAGGGCCGTTCTGGCTATGTAGGGCGTTTTACTCCAGCGCGTTTTGAGCTGTCTTCAGGTACCCTGACACCTGCCTGTAATAGCGGTGGTTTCAGCTATATGGAAGAGCCTTTTGAGGTGGAATATACCTTGTCGGCGCTTAGTGCGCTGGGTACGCAAACACAAAATTACACGGGTGCGTTTGCAAAGTGGAANCCCGNTAGCAGTGTTGGCGTATCGAGCTATGGCGCAATTGATACCGTGGTTCCTACACCGGTGTCTTCGCGCATTAGCGCGACAACATTGGTGGTATGGAATGATGGCAGTGGTGAAGTGGATGCCTTAGTTGCATTACAGCGTAATACTTCTCCAGATGGCCCCTTCAATGCNGTGAGTCTTGGGGTGGACATGGCNGATGCCGATGCGATTGGCTTCGACAGCGGTGATTTCGACCTCGACGTGGATAACGATACAACCGACGATCATGTCTTGCTCGGCCAAACCAGNGTGTATTTTGGCCGTTTGCGTTTGAGCGATGCTTTTGGCCCTGAAACAGCTAGTTTACCCGTAGAGTTTGTAACTGAGTACTGGAGCGGTAGTAATTGGCTCGCGAGCGATGACGATAGCTGTACCGCGATAGATCTTACAGAAATAGCCTACCCCTCCGGCTCTATTGCGATACCGGCAAATAGCGTTGTGGCAGTGGGCGGTGGGATCACAACCGGGACTTACGCCAATATTTCCGGTAGCGCGGTTAATTTTCAAAGCGGCTCTGCCGGCCATTTTTTTACCGCTCCCGGCGCAGGTAATACCGGGGATTTTCAAGTGGATGTGGATTTAACGAATTACCCTTGGTTACGCTTCGACTGGAATAGTGATGGTGATTTTTCAGACAGTGCGTTACCCCCGGCAACCTATACCTTTGGTAGTTATCGAGGGCACGACAGAATTATTTATTGGCAGGAGGTTTTAAATTAACGCATGAGCTTTGTTGTTTTATTTCCTCTACTAAGGCCGTTGGGTGTCGGGAAATGCAGGAGGAAGTATGCAAAGCCTAATGGTGAACAATAGAATGTTGATTGAAATTCTCACCGCACTTCTCTGTTTATAGAGAAGAAACCTATTGTTAACCTATGCAGAATTGTGTGGGTGATACTTACATGTTAATCCAGCTGTTCAGTGCAGGCATTTTAAATAATTGGTTTTGATAGCGTAGAATTATGCCATCTTGTAAAACGCCGTCTAGCACTAACTCTTTTTCGATTTTTTGTCCGCGCTTACGTTTAGTGCCATTGATAACCACATAGCCCTGATTGTCTGGCATATAGACATGCTGTTCGTAATTCAGGGTTGGGATTTGTTCTTGTAATGTCCAGGGAAGGGTGCGGATAGAGCCAACTGAATCAAAGTCGGCAAGGGTTGGATGCTTTGTTGTTGCCGGAGCTGGCTTGGGTGTAGGTTTAGGCGCGGGTGGTTTTTGGGTCGTTGTGACCGTGGCTGTGGCTGAGACTTTGGGTGCGCTTGCTACAGTGGTTACCACCTGCTTTTGTTCTTCATATAGCGCACTGACTTCACCGTTGGCTTTTGCTACAGTTTTAGTCTTTGGTTCTGCTGCCGCTGGGTTTGTTTTTATTGCCGGGCTTTTTCGCTCGGCTTTTACAACGTGCTGTTGCTTACTGTTTGATGCGGGTTGCAGTGGAGGCTGTTTTTTAGTTGGGGCTTTTCCCTGTTCGGCGGGAGGCGAGTTTATAGTTTGACTCTTTATAGGTTGACTGTTTGTAGCGTGACTATTTTCAGAGGGTGAGCGAACAAAAAAATACACAATTAGGCTAAGGGTTATCAGTAACACGAGTGAAATCGCTATCGCCATTTTATGGCGAGTCGATAGGCCGCTTGGGGCTGGCGGTATGGAGTTGTGTTGGCTGTCCAAGCCAGGCCGGGTGTCTATTTTTTGGCGTTCGGTTTCAGCTTTGTTGAGTGCGTCGAGAATCAGTGACATAGATGTGGCTACAAGTCGTCGAGTGAGTTTAGAGGCTTGTCGAAGCCTAACACTTCGTTAATTTTCATCAGGGTTTGCTCACCGATAATCCCGTCATCTTTTAAACCATGACTGCGCTGAAATATTTTCACGCGCTGTTGCAGTAGCCGGGTAAAATTCGAACCGGTTAAGGGTTGCTCCCGCTGGTCGAGGGTTGCGAATTGCTCTGCAACCCACTTTACGGTTCGGCTGCGCATGCCCTGAACAATGGGTTCGGAAAAGCCTTCTGGTTTTTTCCATGTGTAAAAAGCTTTACCTGTCCACAGTGGTCCAAGCTCGGCCAGCGGAATACGCAAGCTTTCGCCGTTTTCGGTAACGACTTGCGCTTCGCGTCTACCAATGCCGGTGATAACGGCGTGGGAGGTAAATCGTTCAGGTGTTCGCAGTACAAGAACAGCTGGCCGGTTTAGCTCGGCGAGTGATTCCCAAGTATCGAGTGAAACGGTTTTACACTGAATCTGTTCATTCGCCAGCTCCCAGCATGGATGTTTTTCAGCCGAGGGATTAAAGCCAAGATAAGTAAAAAGACGAAATTGGGCTTCGGTGTAGTTATCTACATTGTAATCACGCGTATCACCAAATTGTCTTGCATGGGTTGGGTCTGTATCGGTCTCGGTTTCGACCAAAGCGGCTATGGGCTTCGACACAGATAGCTGTTCAGTTGTGGGGGCCTCGGAAGCTGTTTTGCTGAGTGCTGTTTCGACGGCAGCAGGGTTAGCTTTCGGCCAGAACGCCCAAGTCAGCAGTGTAAGTACCAGTACGCCTACAGCACCGGCGCCAGCGGCGAGTAGCGTGGTTTGCAGTGGTGTGCGTTTTACTGGCAGGTGTTCCATACTGCCCACTACTTCACTGCAGGCTAGTTTAAATATTTGGATATCGACTATCGGTTTATTGTGACCATAGGCGCCGATTAACATCCGTTCGCAGACAATATTGATCAGCCTAGGAACGCCGCCGGTAAAGCGGTGAATTTTACGTACCATGGCCTGCGGGTAGGGGTTGCGACCTTCAGGCATCCCCGCAACTTGCAGCCGGTGGGCAATATAGTGGTGGGTTTCCTGAAGGCTTAGGGGTACCAAGTGAAAGCGCGCGGTTATGCGTTGCGATAACTGACGCATACGTGGCTGCGCCAGTAGTTCGTTTAGTTCGGGTTGCCCTACCAATATTATTTGCAGCAGCTTTTGGGTTGTTGTTTCGAGGTTGGTCAGCAGGCGAATTTGTTCCAATGCTTCGGGTGAGAGCAGCTGGGCTTCGTCGATCAAAAGAACGGTGTTATGGCCGTTTGTATGGTTGTTGAGCAAATATTGATAGAGGGAATCGGTAAGGTCTTTAACGTTTATTTTTGAGTTGTCGTATTCAGCACCTAGCTCTTCGCAGATGGTACTAAGCATATTAGTGACATCTGCCATGGGATTGAGCACGATGGCGATGTCGGTATTGTCTGGCAGTTGCTCCAGTAAGCATTTGATTATGGTGGTTTTACCGGTACCCACCTCGCCAGATAGTAAAACGAAGCCGCCGCCTTTTACGCCATAGAGCAAATGTGCCAATGCTTCCTTATGCTGTTGGCTCATATACAGATAGCGGGGGTTTACGGCAATGGAGAATGCCTGTTCTTTGAGACCAAAGTAGTTGTGATACATCGGATTATATTATTCTGAGTTTTATAATCGGTAAAAACCGGTCCTTTAATAGGTAATAATACCGCGTTTTTACTGGGGCGACTAATGAGCACCTCTATTTATTGCTTTTAGCTTCTAGGTGGCTCGGCAAGGGTTTGAGCTAGGCTCGGCGGCTGGTTGCCTTTTCAAGCCTAGCAAGGCCGTAATAAGCCTTGCTAGGCTGTACCCAAATGACGGCTTTCTGGAATGCCTGAATATAACGAGTTCGAGCCCGGTTATTACGAGAGACAACCTATGGAAATGACTATTACCACTCCCAGCCTGCTGTTTCCGGCGATTTCACTGTTGCTGCTGGCGTATACCAATCGGTTTGTGACCCTGGCCTCCGTTATTCGCCAATTGAGTAAGCTTGACGATCCGGGTTCGGACGACATCGTACGCAGGCAAATCAGTAATTTNCGGTCTCGACTACAGATTATTCGCGCAATGCAGGTGTTTGGTGTGGTGGCTTTTCTACTTTGTACCCTGTCAATGTTCTCGCTGTTTCTCAGCTGGATTATGCTGGGGCATGGTTTATTTGGTGCCAGCTTAGTGTCACTTGCGGTTTCACTCATGTTTTCGCTATACGAAGTTCAGATATCTACGCATGCAATTAATATAGAAATTGAGCGGCTCGACCGTTAACTCTCCTAGGGCGGTGGTAAAAACACCGCTATTCGGTACGGAACTAGCCTAGGGAGATATCCATTGCCAGGGTATTGGCAATCTCGTCCAAGCGCTCCTCCAATTGGTGGCGATCTAGCCCGGGGGGCACAGACATAGTGCCTTCGGCTTCAAAAAGAGGGTCACCGCTGTAGGGCATACTGGAAAGGCGGGTGTCGAGTTTTTCTAGGTTGATTTGATACTGCGCCAAAGTGCTGGATATTTCCCGTACAATGCCGGGGCGGTCGGGGCCTGTTGCGTGGAAGGATAGGGTGAGATTGTTAGCGGTAGAGGCCGTTTGTTCACTGCAGTCGTCTAGGTAAACGCGGATTTGCTGGCTTGAGAGTTGCTCAAGTGCTTCGCGTAACGCTTGTAGTTCTTCTTCTTCTATCTGTACTCGAATGACACCGGCGAATTTGCCGCCCAACTGAGCGAGTTGGCTCTCTAGCCAATTGCCATTGTGGCGGGTAATAACGCTTGCGATAGATTCAACAATACCGGGTTTGTCGTCGCTTAAAAGAGTAATGATCTGATTTTTTAACATGGTGGGTCGCTCGCAGATAGAAGTGTCGTTTTTATCGTTAGTACCGTTACGTATTAGCGCCGTTTTATAATAGTGTACGCGCTCAAAAGTGCTGACACCTTAACTGGGTTCAAACTAGGTACACGTTCATGGTCATATCCCCGGAAAAACTAACAGAGGAAGTGCTAAAGGGCTTGCTCGAATCCGTTATCACCCGGGAGGGTACCGATTATGGCGAAACCGAGCTGTCGCTGGAAGAGAAAGTATTCAATTTATTGCCTCAGGTTTATGCGGGTGATTTACTTATTACCTACGATGAAGCAACTGAAACCGTGAATTTGGTTACTGCAGAGTCTTATCGAGCGGCCGGTCAGGCCTGATCAACTCCCTTTTTTATGAATACTCCCATTGAATACTGGGCAGATATGCCCGTTCTGGTGAATAACTGTGTTGGCGAAGCTCGTGCTTGGTTCCTGTTGGCTCACGGGGCCGGTGCATCCATGGACTCAGACTTTATGGAGGCTATGGCACAAAAGCTTGCGGGTGATATTTTTACGGTGGTGCGATTTGAGTTTCCCTATATGCAGCAGCGCCGTACTACCGGGAAAAAGTCGCCACCCAATCGAATGCCACGCTTGTTAGAGCACTGGCGAGAGGTTCTCGAAATTGTTGCGGCTCGAACTGATTTGCCCTTGGTTGTGGGCGGCAAATCTATGGGCGGGCGTTCCGCCAGCTTGGTTATGGCGGATGAGCAGCAGCAATTCCGCCAATGGCGAGAGCGTTTGATCGCCGGTGTGTGCTTCGGTTACCCGTTTCATCCACCAGCAAAAACCGACAATACTCGGGTCGAGCATTTAAAAACTCTGCGCAAGCCCCTGTGTATTTTCCACGGAACACGAGACCCGTTCGGCAAGCCCGAAGAAGTGAGCGGGTACAGTTTGAGTAAGGCTGTCAGCATTAACTGGCTGGAAAGCGGTGATCACGATTTTAAGCCGTTGAAGCGCAGCGGTTTAACCCAAGGGCAGTTAATCGGGGGCGCAGCGGCAGGCGCGGGTGAATTCGTCAACCGTTGCTTGGGCGGTGATTGAAACGATGCGATTAGGCGTCTTCTGCTAAATCCTGTACAGCTAAGGCTAGAAAAATAAAGTAGGCACCAACGTTCACCACATATTCGTTTTCTCCCCAGAAAAAAGGCCAGTTCTCTTTGTTTTCGGGGAAGTCTGGTTTCACCATGAGCACTCCTGGCACCACACCTCCAGATATAAATGAAAAATCGGCGCGGTTCATNCCGTAGGCCACTTTTTTCGATTGTGCCCCTAGGTTTGAGACGAAGGAAATGTCGGAATAGGGGTGGTTTCCCAGCAGGTAGTTCATAGCGCGAAATACGTCTTCGCGATTGAACAAATCAGGGAAAGCTCTGTGCAGCGCGTAGTGCCCCGATGCGGTGAGGATGATAGTTCCATTACCTGCCCAGCCACCCTCAGTGATGGTGACACCGTAGGGGTTTTGCTGATGGTTTTTTCTCAAGGTTTCGGCGTAGCGTTGGGCCATTGCCCGTACTTTTTGTTGGTGTGATTTATCNATGTAGGGGAGGGCTTTTAACAGTTTACCGGCCGTAAATACGAAACGCTTTTCTATATCGATCAGCGAATGCTGCACAACCATGAGAAATTCTGGCTTGCCGTTNCTGGATATCAGCATTTCTACTGCGGCGTTGAAACGTTCGATTTCAATCGCTCCACCGGTGGTATTACCGTGATTAAACACCACAGGCTCACGGTTTTTTTCTTTTTGCCAGGCTTGCTGTGCCGTTTGCCAGCATTCCTGAGCAAGTGCATCNTTATGGCCTTTCAAGGCTCGGCTGGCGGCGGCTAGTGCGGCAATGGAGCCGTAATTCAGCTTGCTTGACTCCGAGGTAAAGGCCCAGCGGTCATCAAATTTTCCGCTTTCTAAGCCGTTGCTTTCCTCTGCTTTCATTGCCGGGTTGTAAANTTGGTTGTCGGTCGTGGTAAGACCGTCACCTAGGTGTGTGTATTCGGTGATTTTGGGCACGATAATACCGGGTATTGCGTGGCCGAGGGCTCGGTGCTGTGCAATTAGCGCGAGTGTGCCATGTTCTATTTGTTGAAGAATATCGACTTTGCCATCGGGCACATGGAGGTCTACAGCCTTCTTTNTGTAGTCTACGAGGGTTACATCCCGTTGTGGGCGAAACGTTTCCCAGGCGTCTACCAGTGCGAGTACGGTTTGGTATTGGGTTTGAGTACGAATATCGTAGTCGCCGGCATCGTACCAGCCNCCAANATTTAATCCGGGGAATGTGTTCTCCGGGCTTATAGGGCGTATCGGTGGTTGGCCCTTGGGCGTAGAGGTCGAAATGCGTATGGTTAACCGGTGCTTGCAGCGCATCGTCCAAATGCGAGGCGCCGTGCCATACGCGGTAGGCTTCGTTTACTAACACATGATCCATTTGCACCGGAAGAAATACATCTAGGCTGGGGTGCCATGCCTTTTTGAAAACCTGCTTGTCAATAATAAAGGGTGCCGTTTTAGTCTTGCCATATTGCAGATGATAAATGCCTGGCTCGCTAATACGCGAAAAATCAAATTCTTGGTAGTTGTAGCGTTTGTAGCGCCCCCAGTGTTTGGGGCGTGATTTAAGTACCACTTTATTTGTGCCGTTGTCCATTACGCGCACGAGACTTGCGCTTTGTTTACGCGTATCTCGTTTGTCTAGTTCAATCACCGCAACTTTTTTTTGGGCGGGGTGATAGCCCAGTTGCGAATGACCTATGACGGGTTTGCGCAGCCAGTTTTTTTGCACATTAGCGTTCAGTGTCCATTGTAAAACNTTGCCTTGTTTTTCGGCTGGTAATAGGCTGCGAACGACAAACCAACCGTTTTGCGCTTTACTTCGGCCGTCGAACAATTCAAGTGGTGCATCTTTAGATTCAATTGATATTTGGTAATCCGAATTTCCGGGGGCCAATACCAGCTTGTGGCCGCGAGCCATGGTTTGTGGCGACTGTAGATTGTTTTGTTCCTTGGGGCCGGAGGGGTACAGTGGAAATAGCCCCGGAGCACCATCCATTAAGTAGGCTTGCTCGAAATAGCTGGCCGGTAAAAATTCCAGATTAAACCCGGCTTTTCCGACTAATGCCTGAGGCACGGGCTTGGGGAGGTTCACGCTAATGTGAACGCCGGTTTTTAAGGTTTGCACGCGAACGGAATAGCTAAAATTGAATTTGGGATAATGGGCGAAGGCTTCGATTACGCCCGCGGCCCTATCGACTTTACGCTCGATAAATACCGGTATTGCATCCCACTGCTCGGGGGTGGCGTTGAGGCGTACATCACCATTGGTTACACGGCGCTCGCCGTGGTGTATCACTTCTACACCACTGATTTTGGAGTCGTCGAATAGGCCGTTATACCAGTTGCTGAAAACCAGTACATCAAACCCCTGTGATTCAAAATATTCCTGATTATTGAGGGTAAGTTGCGCGGGGGCAGCAAGNGTTTGTTGGGTTAGCAGCAGCATCGCAAGGAGTAGCGATGAGGTGAGTTTGAGCATTTTAGTAAGCAGGACGTTCATATGTTCACGCCAATCGTTTGAGGATAAGAGCAGAGCGGAAAGCAGTGATGTACTGGAATATTACCTAACCTGGGCTCTATGAAGTCAGTGCCGAGGCCATTTGTTGCTATGGATTTACCGATGTTCTGTTTTGATTATAGTCGATTTTACTATTAGGTAGGAGCCTTTGAATGAGGCCTTAGNNGAGAGNGCTACCAGGCGAGTTCGTCGNTATTAACGGANCTGGTCACGCTTAGCTCTCCTTCGCTAAGGCTTCTTGCGATATTGTCTTTTTCGATGGCNTCGATTTGAGCNTCTNCGGTGAGTTGGCGTGGNCCNGGTTCCAGCCATACCCAACAATCGCGACCGGAAGATTTTGCCGAGTAGAAGGGCTCGGTCGGCAATTTTTATAATTTGCTCCCAATCTACCCGTGCGGGCTCTTTTGCTATAAACGGGTAGGAGGCGATGCCAATTGAGCAGGTTTGCTTGAGGGTGAGTTCGGTGTTAATAACGAACTCGTGCTGTTTAATG
>Ga0065722_104525_pt1 | contig 9910 bp, 8 predicted proteins | sample BansetMetagenome_FD_59109 | JGI IMG/M metagenome (GOLD analysis project Ga0065722, IMG submission 59109) | Bankia setacea gill microbial communities from Puget Sound, Washington, USA - Caecum Enriched | ecosystem: Host-associated > Mollusca > Digestive system > Ceca | place: United States: Edmonds...
GATCCAATCGTATAGACCTCTTTTCGCAGCTTGATGAAGTCCATCCACGCTCAGACTGATTACTCTCATACCAACCCCTTAATAACAGTTTGATATGATACAGATACTTGTAATTCGTTGTCATTAGTTATCAAAAAATTCATCTGTTGTTCAGCAAGACTCACTTATTGTTAGCTCTATTGTTTTATAATAGCTGCATATTGACGCTTTAGAAGTACTTATCGTCGAGAGGTATGGCAGAAAGTACTGCCACCCTTCAACTGATATCGCTAAGACTTCCCTTCCTTCACCCCTTTATTGGAGTGGAGCCACTGAAAGCCACTCAACAATATCCAGCCACTATAGCGGCGAACACCCTCGCCAGAGCAGCCAATGGGAGTAACCATGAAAGCTTATCAGCAAGATTTTATCGAAATGGCTGTCGACAGCAATGCGCTTCGATTCGGTGAATTCACACTAAAATCTGGCAGAATTAGCCCCTATTTTTTCAATGCCGGTTGCTTTCAAACAGGCTCGCACATTGCGCGTCTAGGAAGAGCATATGCGCAAGCCATGGTGGATGCCCAACTTGACTTCGATATGTTATTCGGCCCAGCCTACAAAGGTATACCCCTAGCCGCCGCCACAGCCATTGCCTTAGCTGACCAACACAACCTTGACTTACCCTATTGTTACAACCGCAAAGAGGCTAAAAATCACGGAGAAGGCGGCACACTCGTTGGCGCTCCACTGGCGGGGAAAGTTGCCGTTATCGATGACGTAATCACGGCGGGAACCGCGGTCCGAGAAGTGCTGTCCCTTATAGACAGCAGTGAAGCCAAGCCCGCAGCGGTTGTCATTGGCCTCAACCGCCAAGAGAAGGGGCAAGGGGAGCTTTCGGCCATTCAGGAACTACAGCACGCTACGGGCGTACCGGTTGTGAGTATTGTCGACTTAAACCACATAATGACCTATCTTGAACAGCAGGGCGACAAAGCCACTCTTGAGCGCGTTGCTACCTACCGCAAACAATATGGTACCGAGTAAAATGAGACTTAATCGCTGCTCACGCAGATCCCACAGCAACACCGCACTGGCTTGTATCGCAACAACATTATTGCTGTTAGTTTCCAGTAGTACTTACGCCCAGCATGTCTATTATCGCTACCTCAATAAAGACGGTGTCAAAGTACTCAATCACTCTATTCCTCCAGAATACACTCAGTCTGGCTATGAAGTGCTCAACGCCTCAGGGCAAGTCGTTAAAGTTGTTCCGCCCGCCCCTTCTCCAGACGAAGTCGCCAAAAACGCCGCTGAGCGAGAAGCTAGGGAGATCTATGCTCGCCTAAGTAGACGCTACTCTTCGGTTGAGGAAATCGAATCAGCAAAACAACGAAGACTTCGCAATATCAATACCAACATCTCCATACTTAACGGCAATATTAGCGGCCTTCAGAACGCCATTCAAAAAATTATGAGTCAAGCAGCAGAATATGAGAGAAGAGGGGCCGCGGTACCAGAACCTCTTCTGCAGAAGCTTGGCGATACACGCGCAGAATTAAAAATTGCAGATGAAATTTTGGATATTCGCAAAAGCGAATATCAAGAAGTGATTGACAAGTACGATATAGACATTGCTGCATTTGGCACAGGAGAAGCCCTAGAGAAGGCCTCCAAAGCAGAGGCCCAACAATAGGCATGCTAAAAAAGGGCGCAATACATCACTTACTCTCTGCTAACATCGCCCGAGCTACGACAACTGAACCTCAGTGACGACAACTCCGTGAAGTAGATGCTGCCACTGCTGATTCCAGCATTCGGTGGGTAGGCGCTTAAATTCGCTACGCACATACAAACACATTTTGCCGTCCAACAACGCCATTAACAGCGATACAGTATCGTATACAGACATTCCAAAATGCATGCCCTCTCTAAGCTCCGCATCTCGAAAAATTTGCCTCAACTGAGTTTCTAGGCGCTCAAATAATTGCACTACCCGCAGGCGCAAACGATCTGTTTCTCCTGCCAGCGCATCACCGGTGAGAATGCGTGTTATGCCTGGATTACGCTCTGAAAACGCCAGCACCAAATGAATCGTTTTTTCACAACGCTGCATGGCATTATCACCGTCAGCATTTATGATGGATATACGAGAAAACAATGTCTCTTCGATAAATTCAATCAAACCTTCATACATTTTAGACTTGCTGGGAAAATGCCGGTAAAGCGCGGCTTCTGAAACACCCACTTCTCTGGCCAGTGCAGCGGTCGTAATCCTTGCCCCCGGACTGACCTCTAACATATGAGCAAGAGCTTCGAGAATTTGTTGCCGTCGGGGTTTTTTATTATTTGTATTCATGCAGATATTATCTTAAAAGACCTTTTTACACTGCCGAGTTAAATACGCTGCTATCGCTTTACTCGCTCAAAATAACGGTGCTTACTTTAGCAAATAAACGATTCTTCTCGGCAGCTGACGTGGCGCTTATGGGTGCACGGGGTAGAAAAGTAACACTACATAACTTCTGCTTCCCTGCCTGACACTGCTATTGGTATCAACCACCTATCCTAGCGAGAACACACAGCCGCTTCAATAGAGTATTCAAAGATAAATGGAAATTCTGATTAAGACTGATTGGTAATTAGCGTTCCCACGCCCGCATCTGTAAAAATTTCCAACAATACCGCATGGGCGACTCGACCGTCTACAATATGAGCGCTAGCGACTCCCGATTTAACCGCATCCAAGGCACAACGGATTTTGGGCAGCATTCCGCCATAAATCGTGCCATCAGCAATCAGCTCATCCACCTTTTGTGTTGACAGGCCTGTTAGCACTTCCCCCCCCTTATCCTGCAACCCAGCAACATTGGTAAGCAACATCAACTTTTCGGCTTGTAATATCTCTGCAACCTTACCAGCAACAAGGTCCGCGTTGATATTATAGGACGCCCCATCACTCCCGACGCCAATGGGCGCGATAACGGGAATAAAATCGCTTTGCACTAACAAATCTATCACTGCGCGGTTTATCGATTTAACTTCCCCGACATGGCCAATGTCGATGATCTCAGGAGCGTCAATATTCGCTTGCTCTTCTTCGCTAAGCTGACGGCTCAATACCATTTTTTTTGCTTGGATTAAATTTCCGTCTTTTCCGGTAATACCAATTGCCTGTCCACCAGCACTATTAATAAGACTTACAATCTGCTTGTTTACGGTTGCCCCCAAAACCATTTCAACCACATCCATGGTTTGACTATCGGTGATTCGCATACCTTGAACAAACTCAGATTTAATATTTAGCTTTTTCAGCAGCTCACCAATTTGCGGGCCACCGCCATGTACAACGATGGGGTTCATGCCAACCAGTTTCATCAACACCACGTCTCTGGCAAAACTTTGCTGCAAGGCAGCGTCCGTCATGGCATTTCCGCCGTATTTCACCACCACGGTCTTACCGGTAAATTTTTGAATGTACGGCAACGCCTCGGTAAGAATTTCAGCCACATGAGTGGCATCGGATAAGGCCTGTTCGCTGTCTTTTTTTAGGGTTTTTTGATCTAACACATCTGCCATTAGCTTTTTTGATTCCAGTCTACTGTAATAGAATTATCGACCAACCTTAGCTGTTGTACGAATAATGATTTTAATTGATGCAAGGCCTTTTCATCATCGGCTTCAAAGCGCATAGTTAAATGTGCCGAGGTATTGGAAGCCCTTACCAAACCCCAACCATTAGAGTAATCCACCCGAATACCATCTAGAGAGGTTAGCTTGCCCTCGCCAAACTCACCTTGCTGCAAGAGCGTATTTATAATGTCAAACTTCTTCTCCTCTGGCACTTCCACCCTAATTTCGGGTGTGCAAGGCGATTGCGGAAACTCCTCAAACATTTGATCCAGAGACTCACCCTGCAAACTGATAATTTCAATTAAGCGTGCAGCGGCATAGAGGCCATCATCAAAGCCATACCACCGATCTTTAATAAAAATATGCCCTGAATACTCAGCGCCAACTAACGCCCCGGTTTCAACCATTTTTTCTTTCATGGGCGAGTGGCCTGTTTTCCACATTATTGGCCGACCACCCACCTCGGTAATGCAATTGTTGAGATGTCTCGTGCTTTTAACATCGAACACAACATCCGCACCCGGATTGCGTGACACAATATCTTTGGCAAACAGCATTAGTAGGCGATCGGGCCAAATTATTTTTCCCGTGCTGGTAATAACCACGAGTCGGTCGCCATCGCCGTCAAGCGCTATTCCCAAGTCTGCTCCCACCTCTATTACCTTAGCAATAAGCGCTGACAAGTTATCCTCAATAGTTGGGTCTGGTGAATGATTGGGAAAACGCCCATCCAAATCGCAAAACAAGGGGGTAACGTGACAACCCAGCTCTTCAAATAGACGTGGTGCAATCATTCCTGCAACAGCATTGCCCGCATCAATCACAATAGAAATATCTCCCGCCAAAGCAACGTCCGAGAAAATGGCATCAATATAATTCGGCGCGATATCCAAGCGGCTTTCTTCACCCTTCCCTTGGTACACATTGTTTGACAATATTCTAGAGCGAATCGATTTAATATCTTGCTCAGAGCGACATTTTCCCCCCATCACAATTTTAAAACCATTTTGATCTGCCGGGTTATGGCTGGCCGTAACCATTACACCACTTGCACTGGTATCCAATGTTTCGGTGGCGAAGTAGAGAAGGGGGGTCGGTACAGTACCAATATTGAGCACATTACAACCGCTGTTCAATATACCCCGAATCAAATACTCGGTAAGCTTGGGACTATGAACGCGCGCATCACGAGCAACAATCAAAGCCTCCTCCCCAATATCGAGGGCCTCACTTCCCAATGCCTGACCTAACCGCAGAGCAAATTCTTCGGTAATTTGCTTTCCATAAACACCACGAATATCGTAAGCACGAAATACAAATTCGGGAACCGCAAGGCTACTGACCGCTTCCTCTTTTTGAGTAATATCCGCCGATTGCCGCGCCTTAGCTTTTCGTTCCTTCTCCTCTTGCAAACCAAGTAAACGTTCATCTTCATCCGCGATGTCAACATCTAGAATATCGGTTTTAGCATAGAGACTGCTCACTGGTTCATCGTCCGTTCGAGCAATGGCCACCGCCGTTAGTGTCCGCCAAGCACCCTTGGGCGATTGCTTTTGTGCAATCACAATTCGCTCGCCAATCTTTTTCCCTACCCACAAGCCTAGCGCCATTAAACCAAGAGATAAGGCAGACACCGCCATCAAAACAAACGGTATGTTAACTTCCGCTTGCTGCCCTAGACGAGTACTAGGAGCAAACTCTACGGTCCAAGGGCTACCGGAAACAGCGGCGCTTTGAGCCGGAGCAATGGTTTCTCCCGCATGCTTAACCATGACTTGCGGAACCCCTTTTCCGAAATACTGACTTAAGACCACTGCCCCCAAACCAATATTATTTTGCTCCAGAACAGGACTAACGCTCTCGACTGAATAACTCACCAGTATAGTGCCGACAACCTCTTGGGCAGCATCGTTCGGCACAGAAAACACCATGTTAAATAGCCACTCATCACGATACTTGACTGCCTCCGGCCTAGGTTCTACACGCCGCTCTCCAGCTTGAATTTGCTCTAACTCGGTAAAACGTATAGGTGGGAACGCATTCATATCTCGCTGCGCAGTGCCTTTGCCAAAAAAGCGAACATATTCAACCGCTGCCTGCTGCCTTTTAAGTAAAGTCGCAAATTGCTCAAGCGTCGCAAGATCATTTTCACGCAGGGCTTTTTCAAGTAGGGGTTTTGCTGCGAATTGTTGTGCCGACGAAATCAATTTCTTCAAATAGATCTGCACGTTTTCGGCGCTAAGCTGCGCACGTTGCAAAGCCATACGCTCTATACGCGTCTGCTGCTTTTCAACAACCTGAATCGTATGCACCTGCTGGATCAACAAGGCGGAAATTAAACCCGCAATAGAAATTGCTACAATGCGTGAAATCGCAACCGGCGATACTTTCCAGCTACGAGAGGCTCTTACCTCGCCTTGGTCTGGCGTGCTTGTTCCACGCTCAGGATCTGAAAATTTTTGAAAGTTATCAGACACTCACTATTCCCTTATTTCTTTAGCCGCCAAACCAGATGACGAACCATTACGATTATCTCTCGATGAACATAGCAGAATCCTGCCGCAAAACCGCCATAACGTATACGCTACTGCCTGCCCAGCCAACCTATTAAATCGCGCGCCAACTGCGCCTTGCTGCGCCGGCTATAATGCTCCACCGAATTATCTGCGGCATAGAGAACTGCCGCATTATCATCACTGTTGAAGCCTATGCCCTTCACGGAGATGTCATTCGCCACAATGGCGTGCAACTTTTTCCTCGCCAATTTTTCTCTCGCATACTTTTCAAGGTTTTCAGTTTCCGCGGCAAAACCCATGATGCAACGCTTCCCTGGCAAAGCGGCCACGCTGGCCACAATATCGGGGTTCTTCACAAGCTCCAGCGTCATCGTATCGCTGCCACTTTTTTTGATTTTTTGCTCAGACATCTGCTTGGGGCGATAGTCGGCAACAGCCGCTGCAGCGATCACAATATCCGCGCTCGAGGCTTCAACCATAACCGCTTCATACATTTCCATAGCGGACTCAACAGCAATCACACTCACGTGCTCGGGCACCGCCAGCTGCACTGGGCCACTAATTAGCATTACATTGGCGCCAGCATCAACGGCCGCACGCGCCAAAGCATATCCCATTTTGCCTGAGCTTTGGTTACTAATATAGCGAACAGGATCCAAAGCCTCTCGCGTAGGGCCCGCTGTGACAACGACTTTTTTACCGGCAAGACAGCCACAGTTAAAACCTGCAGCCACTTTTGATAACAACGTACCTAAGTCAAGCAACCGCCCAGGGCCAACATCACCGCACGCTTGTTCACCCTCAGCAGGGCCAGCAATTTGGATAGCACGACGTCGCAACAATGCAATATTGTCTTGGGTTGCAGAGTTATTCCACATCTGTTGATTCATTGCAGGCGCAACCATAATGTGTGCGTTAGTTGCCAAGCACAAAGTTGTCAACAGATCAGAGCCCTCTCCAGCCGCCAACCGGGAAATAAAATTCGCCGTCGCCGGTGCAATCAGTAACATATCTGCCCAACGAGCCAATTCTATGTGCCCCATACCCGCCTCTGCTTCGGGGTCCAGTATAGAAGTATGGACGGGATTTCCAGATAATGCCTGCAGGGTTAACGGCGAAACAAACTCCTGTGCGGCAGCGCTCATTACCACCCGCACCTGTGCACCTAAACGCTTAAAATCACGCACCAATTCTGCGCACTTGTAGGCTGCAATCCCCCCCGTTATCCCCAGCACAATATTTTTATTGGATAACGACAGTAGCTTGGGGGAAATATGAACAGACATAACAACAGAGCCCAAATAACGTGAATTGGCGGCTAAAACATCGACTTGGCAAGCCACTGCAAGGGCGATAAGATACCATTTTCATGGATATGAATACACTTGGCGATACCAGCCAACGATCAAAAATAAAAGGAACTTAGCTATGGCGATATCTGACTGGCCCATTAATGAGCGCCCCAGAGAAAAACTTTTAAACCGAGGCGCTGATTCACTTTCAGATGCAGAACTACTGGCAATATTTATTCGAACGGGTTGTGCAGGAAAATCTGCCGTCGACCTAGCCCGAGATCTACTCTCCCATTTTGGTGGCCTGAGACCCCTATTAAGCGCCAGCCAAAAAGATTTCTGCAAAGCTCTTGGGCTAGGAAAAGCAAAATACGCGCAACTGCAAGCCACCCTAGAAATGTCCCGGCGTCACCTCGCCGAATCCCTGCAAAAAGACGTGTATTTTACCAGTAGTGGCGCCGTAAAAAGCTATCTTAGCGCGCAACTTCGCGATAAGAGTTCAGAGGTTTTTGCCGCACTATTCCTTGATAGCCAACACCGAATGATTGCATTTGAAGAGCTCTTTCAGGGCACTATTGATGGAGCGGCCGTCTACCCTCGCGAAGTAGTAAAACGCGCACTTTCCCATAACGCCGCGGCGATTATACTGGCTCACAATCACCCCTCAGGCGTCGCAGAGCCCAGCAGAGCCGACCATGATATAACCCAGCGACTAAAAGAAGCCCTGCAACTGGTTGATATTCGTACGCTTGACCATTTTATTGTAGGCGACGGAAACGTCCTATCATTTGCCGACGAAGGCTGGATTTGACACCTGCTGCCCACCCTAGAGTAGCTATACTCTAGGGTGCTCAAAACCTATATGCGGCCAGAGCCCAATACCTATTGATGATAAATTTACAGCATCTACAGCAAATACAGTAAAAAAAGAGCCCAGCTATGAACACGCAACATCATTCTTCGATTACCCGCACAACACAGGCAGTACTGTTCTTTTTGATCGCATCAACCATTGCGCTTACCCAAACCGCCTTGGCCAGCACCACCCCACAACCAGCACCCGGTGAATGGTGGTACGAGCCCTACCCAGAACGCTTCGATGCTAGTTCGCTACAAAACCCCATGAGCATCATTAAGGTTGAGGGCAACAAGTTTATCGATGAAAACGGTAAGACCTTCGTATTTCGCGGCGTGAATATTTCCGACCCAGACAAATTGCAGCACAATGGCAAATGGAGCAAAGCCCATTTTGAAGCCGTAAAATCCTTTGGCGCCAACGTAATCCGTATTCCCGTGCACCCTGCCGCTTGGCAGAAACGCGGCAAAACCGAGTACTTCAGCCTTCTTGATGAAGCGGTGCGCTGGGCAAACGATCTTGAAATCTACCTCATTATCGATTGGCACTCCATCGGCAACCTAAAATCAGGCCTATTTCAACACCCCATGTACAACACCACGCTCCAGGAAACCCAAGAGTTCTGGCGTCAAATGTCCCACCGCTACAAGGACGTGCCCACCATAGCGGTCTACGAGATTTTTAATGAACCTACTCGCTACAATGGTCAGCTAGGCGCCATAAAATGGGATGAATGGCGAGAAATTAACGAAAATATCATCGGTATTATTTACGCCCACGACACCAATGTAATCCCTCTTGTCGCGGGCTTTAACTGGGCCTACGACCTAACGCCCGTTAAAAGAAAACCGTTTCGCGCCAAGGGCATCGCCTACGCCGCCCACCCCTACCCCACCAAGTCAAGAGCGCCCGCCCACCTAAAACACAAAGACTGGGCCAAAGACTGGGGCTTCGCCGCGAAAAAATACCCCATCATTGCAACAGAGATCGGCTACATGCACGCAGACCTACCCGGCGCCCACGAACCCGTAAAGGATGACGGCAGCTATGGCCCCGCAATTGTCAACTATCTCGATAAAATCGGCGCCTCTTGGACGGTATGGTGCTTCGATCCAGACTGGCCACCACAAATGATCTCGGACTGGAACTACACCCCCACCGATCAAGGTAGGTTTTTCCGAGACGTTATGCTGAAAGCTAACCCATAAAATTGTGGAATGTGCGAGCTTGGGGCTCGAGATCGTTGACACCTCGCTCGCACAGTAAACACCCAGCACCCACTTGAGTCGCTGCCCCCCGCATCGAAATAGAGCACAACAGCGCACAGACAAAAAAATGGCGAAAATACACCTCAAACCCCTACAGCCACCAATTCTAGGTTGCTATTACTTCTCCATTTTGGTATAAAACGCGCCTCTTTTCGGCCAGCCCTTGGTGGCAGTGCAATTTTTAGCCGATTAGGCCGAATTTAAACCCTAATGATTACAATTGATTTCGACTACTGGCGTACTAGCCGTGGTCCTACACCTACTTAAGAGGTAAGACAATGGCTAAGGTTTGTCAGGTTACTGGTAAGCGTCCAGTAACGGGCCACAACGTATCTCACGCAAAAAACCACACTAAGCGTCGTTTTT
>Ga0065722_100017_pt1 | contig 9890 bp, 11 predicted proteins | sample BansetMetagenome_FD_59109 | JGI IMG/M metagenome (GOLD analysis project Ga0065722, IMG submission 59109) | Bankia setacea gill microbial communities from Puget Sound, Washington, USA - Caecum Enriched | ecosystem: Host-associated > Mollusca > Digestive system > Ceca | place: United States...
GCCCACTCATGGCAGATCTCCAGTGAAGGTTGCTCTTGAGTTTAGGACAGATGTCAATATTCTGCCCTTCAGATACAAACTCGCAAAAACTATGCCGAAGGGCAACAGCTCGTCGTTTAATCGGCTCGGCGGCATAACCTGAAGAGGATTTTACTGTGTACTTGAAGGTTTAGCAGGGCGCGAAGCGCGCGCTGCATATAGCGGTGTAGGGGGTAACGCTTAGAGCAAAGCATCCTGGTCGAGTAATTTGCTGGCAATAGTCTCGGCATCAACGGTGTAGCTGCCGTTTGCAAGTGCTGTACGTGCTTCGGCTACTTTGGCTTCGTCTACATCAGGCGCTTGTGCTAGCTCTGCTTCGAGTTTTGCGAGATTCTGGCCAGCGCTACTAAGCGAAACACTGTCGGGGGAATGCGCGCTTGAGCCTTGGGCATCGGTTTTCTCCTGCTTGCCAGTGGGTACGGCAGGCCCCGAGTGGCGACTTTTACCTGTGCCAGCGGAGGTGGAGCTATTTGTGTTAAAGCTGTTGCCAGGTTCAATGACCATGGGAATCACCTAATAAAGTTACTTCTGTAGAGGCGTATATTACGCCATCAATGAGTATTTCGGCCGGTATTCAAGAATCTTTAGCCCTATGACTAAAAAATTATCGAATGTTCATCTATAGCGCCCTTAAGCCGTGTTAGCGAATGGCGACGCTAACCTGACCGGGGCCGACCACTCTGCCGTTAACAATTCGCCGAGAGTGTTCGTTTCGTACGCGTATCTGAGCACCAATTACACCGTTGGAGAGTGCTGTGCCTTCGGTTTCGACCGTGAGTGCCGTAGATTTGACCTGTAAAACAACGGTGTCGCCTTTGTGGACGAGGTTAGGCTGTTTAACATTGCTGAGCTTAATGACCTCTAGCGCCCGTAACGGACGCTTGAGCTCCAGGCCTTCAATGCGCGTTAGCTCACTGACATAACCGCCGGTTAAGCGTGCAGTATTCAGTGTTTTTAGGGTTATATCGTCGGCACTTATCTGAGTGCCGCGGGCCAGGCTTCGGCTGGCGACGATTACCGGGCGCCAGATCTCGAGGGTGGCGGGTACATAAATGGTCCATTTGGCAACTCCGTTGCAGCGGGTTTTCACCGTAACGTTTGCACTTTGTGGCAAATCGCGAATTTCCATTTCCAGAGGAAGCGTGCAGTCCACTAGGCGCAGTCGCTGGTCGAGCTTACCGGTTTTAACCTTTAATGATTCGCCCACCCGTAGCTGCGGGTAGCGTTGCTGAAAATAGCGCTCTAAGTGTTGTTGTACATTTTGGCGAATATCTTCTATCGCCGCGTAACGGGTTTCAGCCGTTACTGTTTGCACAAAAAATGAAATTAATAGCGCAGCTAGAGTGCCCATCATTCTGTGGTTAAAGCCAATTCTGCCTATCGTACNCGTCAATATAGCGTGTTGAGTCATGGTGAAAAAACTCCGTCGTGTGATAATTCTTGGCCTATGCTGTAGGTATTACAGCGCCTCCGCGTTGCTGCCAGAAAGCTGACGGTAGCAGGTAAGTAAATACGGAGCTGCAATTGCTGTGCCCACATGAGATGAATAATAGTTGCCAGTTTTTAGTTAAAGAATACGAATGTGCGAGGCCAAAATTACTGAGCGCCAAAAAAATGGCAGGTTGTTTGTCCAAAATAATTGTTTGTAATGTGAAGAGGGCCTCCAATGGCTGGGGTATTAGATAGCGTCAATCAACGTACGCAACTTGTCGGGCAAAACCGTCTAGAGCTTTTGTTGTTTAGCCTTGGTGGTCGGCAACTTTACGGTATTAACGTATTTAAGGTGAAAGAAGTTCTACAGTGCCCGCCGTTAAGTGAAATTCCTAAGCGTAACCCCGTTGTACGAGGCGTGGCGCATATACGCGGCGGCACAATACCCATTATGGATTTACGTCAGGCTACCGGTTATAAACCGTTAGAGGATATTCAAAATTGTTTTGTCATTATCACCGAATATAACCGATCTACTCAGGGGTTTTTGGTGAAAGGCGTAGAACGTATTGTGAATATGAACTGGGGTGACATTCACCCTCCACCTAGGGGCGTGGGAAGGGAAAATTACCTCACGGCGGTAACAGAAGTTGAAGGTAAGCTGGTTGAAATCATTGATGTAGAAAAAATTCTTGCTGAAGTGTCGCCACTTCCTGCCGAAGTGAGTGCAGAGGTTATTCAAGATGCTCAGCGCGATACCGTTGTTTGTAAACACGTATTAATCGTTGACGATTCCACCATCGCTAGAAAGCAAATACAGAAGGTGGTTGAGTCCTTAGGCGTGAAAACGACATTACGAAAAGATGGTCGTGAGGCGTTGGANTTTCTTAAGGGGTTAATTGAAGACGGAAAAGATCCTTACCATGAACTGCTGATGATTATTTCGGATATCGAGATGCCGGAAATGGATGGTTATACTTTTACCGCAGAGGTTCGTGCCAGCGACGAATTGAAGAATTTACATATAATCCTACATACTTCGCTTAGCGGTGTGTTTAATGAAGCAATGGTGAAAAAAGTTGGCGCTAATGATTTTCTTGCCAAGTTTCATCCAGATGAGTTAGCAACCCGAGTGAACAAACGCATTGAGCAACTCAATGAAGAAGGCGAGAGTGTCGAATAGTGACACAGATTATATTCAATATCCCTTTGAGCTAGGCAATTTATGAGTGTAAATGCCGGTAAGAATACCGTCAGCCAAATGCAGGGGCGAATACAGCTGGGGAATACTGAATTCCAGGAGTTTCGTGATTACCTGCAAAATATTGCGGGCATAGATTTAGGCCATAACAAACAATATTTAGTGGCCACTCGCATAAGACGTATATTAATCGATTACGAATGTAATTCGCTCGCTGAACTCACGCGACTTATCAAAAGCGATTCCAACCGGGCCGTGCGTCAAAAAGTCATAGATGCCATGACTACCAACGAAACATTTCTGGTTTCGTGACAATTACCCGTATGAACATTTNCGTAAAATGTTGTTGCCCGATCTGGCCGANAAAAGCAAAGATAGCCGTATACGTATCTGGTCGGCGGCCTGTTCTTCTGGTCAGGAACCTTATTCTCTCAGTATTGTAGTGGAAGAATTTNTACGGTCGAAGCTGGGNGTTAGTAGCCTGCCTTTGGAGATTATAGCGACCGACCTCTCTAGCCAGATCCTGGATAGCGCCAAACAGGGAGAATATGATCGTCTTTCTATGGCGCGCGGGTTGTCTGAAGAGCGTTTGCGCAATTTCTTTGAGCACCCGCATCCTGATTATTGGCGGGTAAAACCCAATATACGTCAGCGCGTTACGTTTAAACCCTTGAACCTACAGGAATCTTATTTGTTGCTTGGGAAGTTTGATGTGGTGTTTTGCCGCAATGTACTTATTTATTTCTCTGCCGATCTTAAGTGCGATATTCTTAAGCGTATNCNCGGTACGATGCGACCCGGGGGGTATTTGTTTTTGGGTTCTTCAGAAAGCCTNGCGGGTGCTTCAGAGCTGTTTGACATGGTGCATTGCAACCCTGGTGTTGTATACCGAGCCAAGTAGAGTTACAGGCAGAGGTAATATAGGTTCCCTTCTAAACCATACTGCATTGTTTTCCTTTCCTTTTCTTTCCTTTTCTTTTTTCATTTTTATCTTTATTTTGTGATGTTGAGTTTTTTCGTTCTATCCCACTTTATTTTTTCCTGGCTTCTGTGACTTCACGGTGTTTATCGGCTTGAGTGGTGGCAATCGGAAAGCCAAGACCGCTTAGGTGTACGGAGAGAGTACAGGTGCCCTAAACAAAGAATAAGCCGGCCAACAAAGACGGGCAAAGGAAAAACATTGCCGCTCTTAAACGCCATATTTACTTCGCATAAAAATAAATATCAATAATTTCAATGACATAGCGACTTCAGCTATCTTTGGCATANCCATTGCAAATTGTCCATTAAGTAAGATTCACAGCAGATTACAACGGACACAATAGCAGCATGGCAATTTCGTTTGATAAAGCCCTCGGCGTACATGAATCAGCATTGCAACTACGCGCACAGCGTGCCGGTGTGCTGGCTAGTAACCTCGCCAATACCGATACCCCTGGGTACAAATCCAGAGATATCAATTTTCAGCAGGCATTAGCAGCACGGCGGAGTAATCAGTCCGCTGATTTATCCATGAGTGCTACCCGTTCCCGGCATATCAGCTTTAACCGTGCGGGCGTGGGTTACACCGAGACATTATATCGAACGCCAAACCAGCCCAGTATTGATGGCAATACGGTAGAGGAGCAGGTTGAGCACGCCGAGTTNATGAAGAACAACNTAGAGTTTCAGGCGTCGTTTACTTTTTTGAGTAGTAAGTTCAAGGGGCTGACGAAGGCCATTAGAGGCGAGTAACTGAATTATGAGTTTATCGAATATATTTAATGTGGCTGGATCGGGTATGAACGCGCAGAGCGTTCGGCTNAATACAACGGCGAGTAATATCGCAAACGCTGAAACCGCCAGTTCCAGTATTGATCAGGTTTACCGTGGCAGACATCCGGTATTTTCGGCTGTACAGGCATCAGTATTGGCTGGGCANCAAGGCGGCCTACAGCAGCAAAATCCCGATTCGATTGGAGTACAGGTGCAAGGTATTGTTGAGAGTAATGCACCTTTACAGCCTCGGTACGAGCCTCACAACCCAAACTCCAACGAAGAGGGTTATGTTTATTACCCTAACGTTAATATCGTTGAGGAAATGACTAATATGATTTCCGCGTCACGCTCATTTCAGGTGAATGTAGAGGTCATGAATGCAGCCAAACAAATGGTTCAACGTGTCCTTACATTGGGGCAATAGAGTCACAGTAAGCGTAGGGTGCCGCAGAGGGTAAGTACATGAATGAAGTTAACAGTATTGCGAATAGCAGCTTATTCAGCGAATTCTCAATCGACGACAAAACCAAAGATGATCCCAAGTCGAATGAATTGGGGCAGAGCGCTTTTCTGGAACTTATGATTACCCAACTGGAACATCAAGACCCGCTGAGCCCACAAGAAAATACTGAATTTATTGCTCAGCTGGCTCAATTTAGCTCGGTGGAAAGTTTGGACAAGCTAAACAATAATTTTGATTCTTTCACCAATAATTTTATGGCCAACCAAGCGCTACANGCTTCNACGCTTGTTGGTCGCTCGGTTACCGTGCCAACGGATCGTACTCGACTGGAAACCGGTGATGTGGTTACGGCGAGTGTTGATGTGCCGGCAAGCTCCAGTGATATCAGTGTCGATATTTTCAGTGAATCCGGTGCCTTGATTGATCAAATATCGTTGGGTATTCAACCTCCTGGCGAGCTAGTGATGCGTTGGGATGGTATGAACGCAGAGGTAAATGGCGAACTGCTGGATTGGCAAAGTAGCCATGAAGAGGGTGTTGCGCCTGGTGTGTATCAATTTAAAGTTACGACCAATGCCGACGGTGAAAGTGTGCAGCTAGCGACTGCTCTCAGTGCCAATGTTAACAGTGTAACCGTTGCCAGCAACGGTGGACTTGTATTGAACTTGGCTGGAGTAGGGGCTGTAGAGCTTACCGATGTGAAACAGTTTAACGAATAGGCGGAAAATTTTTGCCGCAGCGCGTATTGATCGATAATTTGGCCAATACAGAAGTCAGTAAATAGCAGGAGAGTGTTATGCCTTTCGATACCGCCCTCAGTGGCATTCGTGCCGCTTCAACGGATTTAACCGTTACCGGAAACAATATTGCAAAATGCTTCCACCACGGGGTTTAAATCCTCGCGTGCGGAATTTGGTGATGTCTATGCTACATCGGTACTGGGTGCTGGCTCCAATGCTATCGGCAGTGGAGTGCAGGTACAGGATGTGGCCCAAACTTTTTCCCAAGGTAATGTGTCGTTCACCGAGAATGAACTGGATCTTGCGATTAACGGTAATGGCTTTTTCCAGTTAAGCGATAACGGAGAACTTTTATATTCCCGTGCCGGTATGTTTGGTGTGAATGATGAGGGTTACATCATCAATAATACCGATGCGCGCCTGCAGGGTTTTCAGGCGGACAGTGCGGGGAATATTGGTGGTATCACCGGTGATATTCAAATTCAGACGGCCAACTTGAATCCTCGGCAAACCACCGGGGTGGATTCGATACTCAATCTCGACTCGACAGAGCCGGTTTTACAAACGACCGGGAATGAATTTGTTACCGAAGGTTTGGCCATTGGCGTCACACAAGTGGGGTTGCGATCGGCAACTACAACAACCCTTACCGGGAATAATATCGCTTTACCTTTGGCCAATGATTTTTCAACGCAGCCTGTAGATTTTGATATTCAGTTTTCAGGCTCGACTGTAGGCAATAACGGTGTCGTGAGTATAGGCCTTAATACCGGTGCGGGCGTACCTGCGACAATAGCCAGTTTCAACGATCTGAGAACGTTGACAGGTGTGATCAATTCGCAAATCTCCTCTCCTTTAGCTCCGCAGACACCCATTGATGTAGTCGCCGAAGCTATTGATTACGGTGCGGGTGTTTTCGGTATCGAGTTTACATCTCCGCATGAGGGCGAAAATTCACAGGTTCAAATCCTTAACCAAGTAGGGAATGTGAATCAGTTGGGACTTGATCCTGCGCCGCCTTCTTTAGGAGGAATAGCGTCGGTATCTAATGGGTATCCACAGCAAAGTATTGATATCGTCGGGCCGGATGGTGAAACCGTGCCTTTTGTNAGTCTTGCGGGGGGAACAGCTGCCGATACCGCGTCAAAATTAAACGCCTTNCCNGGGATATCAGCGACCGCTGAAACCGTTACTAGCTTGTCGAATTTTAACAGTTCGGCCGGCAATATGACCGTGACCATTAACAACGTGCTATTGGTTAGCGACTCGCTGGCGCTGATGGAGGCGGAGGTTAACGGCCTAACGAATTCTACGTTACCGGGTGTTTCGGCCGAGTTAAATGCTACCGGTACAGCACTGGTACTGACATCAGCGGTTGGTGATGATGTTCGGGTCAATATCGAGAGTATTGATGGTGGAGATTCGCTTACCATACAAGGGGACACGGGATCACCGTCACAGACCCTGCAGATACCGCCCGTTGGCGCAGGAAATTTTGATTCTACTCTGAATTCAATNGTGGTGGGTGGCAATATCAATATGGTATTGGACCAAGGCTATTCCATTGAAAATGCAGTGCCNGTTGCGGGNGGCCTATTTCAACCGCTATCGGATTCGGAATTTACGCCCGTTGTACTCAATGCGTTCGACCCAATTGATCAGTCCACCTATAACAGCGCAACATCCATGAGNATTTATGACAGCCTAGGTGTCTCTCACGTGATGACCCAGTTTTTTGTCAAACAGGAATACAATCCAACCGATTTAACCACATCGCAAAACCATTGGGCTATGTATGTTCAAATAGATGGTAGTGATGTGGGTGATCCAAATACAGCGCTACCGCCACCGGGGAATACGCAACCTACGGAAGCNATGTTTAACGTGCATTTTAACGAGGATGGCTCACTAAACCAGACATTAACCGACGATATGTTGATCTCGAATTGGGTTGTAATGGATGACGATGGCAACCAAACGGGGGCAATGGGGCCAATAAATGTGTTGGCTGGTGGCACAACCGCAATACCGGAGCCACCGACTTCTTCCAATTTTGTGATTGACCTAATGGGGACGACCCAGTTTGGCTCTGAATTTTCGGTGAATGACGTCGACCAGGATGGTTATGCAACCGGACGCCTATCAGGTTTGAGTATTGATGAAAGCGGAATTATATTTGCCCGTTACACCAACGGAGAATCTCAGGCGCTTGCACAAATCGCACTTGCCGACTTTACCAATCAGCAGGGATTGCAGCCGGTGGGAAGTACAATGTGGGCAGAAAATTTTGAATCTGGTCCACCGAATGTGGGGACACCTCAAAGTGCCGCGCTAGGTGCCATCCAATCTGGCGCATTGGAAGAATCAAATGTGGATTTAAGTGCACAGTTAGTCAACTTGATTATCGCCCAGCGTAACTTCCAGGCCAGTGCTAAAACTATTGAAACGGCGGATCAGGTAACGCAAACCATTATTAATTTGCGATAAGGTTTGCTATTTTTACTGGCTGTTGGAACCCTTCACTCCGTACGCCTCCAGCATTCAGAAATGCTTGTTATCCAAGCTTTCTGAATCTGGAAATTCAGCAATTGCTCAATGGTGTTTATAACGCGGTTAAACGCGTGTGGAACAGCAGGTTAGGGCAATATTCGGTTATCCCCCTCCAAAATAGCTAATTATAATAGATGAGCTAAATGCTTTTAGTGCATTTTAATTTTCTGGCATTCTTATTGCTCTTTTCATAATGAAGCGTAAAAAGTGACGAGATTCCACCGTTTTTACTCCTTACTATTTTTACGAAACTATTTCTAATTAAGAGCAATATCCCATGGATAAAGCACTTTATGTGGCCATGACAGGCGCAAAACACAATATGCGCGCGCAAACGGCGCACGCCAATAATTTGGCCAATATCAACACAACTGGATTCAAAGCCGACTTCGCGCAAGCCCGTAGTATGCCCGTGTACTACGGTGACGGACAGCCCACAAGGGCCTATGCATTGGCAGAAAGCCCGGCGACGGATTTTAGTCAAGGCGCGCTAATCGATACCGGTCGAGAATTAGATGTAGCCATTAAGGGCGAAGGGTTTATTGCGGTACAGAGCCCAGATGGCAGCGAAGCATATACTCGTGCAGGGTCTCTTTATGTAGACAGTGTGGGTATTTTAAGAACCGGCAATAACTTGCCGGTACTGGGTAACGGTGGCCCGGTGGCAATTCCCGCAGCGGAAAAAATTGAACTCGCTGTTGATGGCTCGATTACGGTTATTCCTTTAGGGCAGGGTGTAGATGCACCGGTTGTTGTGGATCGAATTCGCCTTGTGAACCCTCCACTCGATACGGTAAAACGCGGGTCGGACGGCTTGCTACGCGCATTTAATCCTGAGCAAGATGTTCCCGCGGATGGCGCAGTACGTTTAATCTCCGGATTTGTAGAAGGCAGTAATGTTAACGCTGTTAACGAACTCACCAGTGTTCTTAGCCTNGCTCGTCAATACGAGATGCAGGTGAAAATCATGAAAAATGTTAAAGAAAATTCCGAAACCTCAGCAAGTCTGTTGCGGGTTAGTGGTTAACGAGGTGTGATATGCACTCAGCACTCTATGTCAGTAAAACAGGTTTGGCTGCACAGGACATACAGCTAACAACAATCGCCAACAACCTGGCCAATACGTCTACCGTTGGTTATAAGCGCGATAGGGCAGTATTTGAAGATTTACTCTACCAGATACAGCGGCAACCTGGCGCACAAAATACCGAGGAAACGCAACTGCCTTCCGGNCTGCAGTTAGGTACCGGTGTGCGTGTTGTCGGTACTCAAAAACAATTTACGGCCGGTAGCCTACAAATTACCGGTCAGCCATTGGACATGGCGATAGACGGTCGTGGGTTTTTCCAAATTCTGCAACCGGATGGTGATATAGGCTANACCCGAGCTGGCCAGCTGCACTTAAGCGCAGAAGGTGAAATTGTGGATGCCAGTGGNTTGTTACTACAGCCGGCTATTACTGTGCCACNGAATGCCGATCGACTCACCGTGGGTACCGATGGGATTGTGAGCGCCTTTATACCCGGAACACCAGACCCGCAGGTGTTAGGTAATATCCAAACGGTGGATTTTGTTAATCCAGCAGGNTTACAGGCTATTGGCGGTAATTTGTTTTTAGTAAACTAGCGGCCAGCGGAGACCCGCTTACCGGCACGCCGGGTGAAAATGGCTTAGGCCAAGTAAAGCAGGGCATGCTGGAAAATTCCAA